>Ga0099848_1000350_pt1 | contig 21182 bp, 22 predicted proteins | sample CB_VirMetaG_3_FD_78179 | JGI IMG/M metagenome (GOLD analysis project Ga0099848, IMG submission 78179) | Freshwater to marine saline gradient viral communities from Chesapeake Bay - CB_1508_1S Viral MetaG | ecosystem: Environmental > Aquatic > Marine > Coastal | place: USA: Chesapeake Bay...
CCGTCGCGAGGTTATGCTTGAGCCTCTTATTGACCATATCCTTGGTTATCGGAGTCTTGGCGTTTTTAATTCTACTTTCGTTGGTGCAAAACTTGACTGGGACGGGAGGATGAGGTGTTCCTACAATCCAGTTGGGACGGAAACTTTCAGGTTCAACTCAAAGAAGGATGCGTTCGGCTTTGGTACGAACCTACAGAACATTCCAAAAGGAAATGAAGATGACTGAACTCGACGATACTTGTAAAAAGGGAGATTAAAAACTAATGCAATTTACCAATCAACAAGAGAAAGCGTTGAAAGACGTAAACCAGTGGTTGCAATCTGACCATTCAAACAAACCTTTTTATTACCTCGCCGGATACGCCGGCACGGGCAAAACCTTCCTCGCCCGCCACCTCGCCGAAGGCATTGATGGCAACGTTTGCTTCGCCGCCTTCACCGGCAAGGCTGCCCTTCAACTGAAAAAAGCCGGAGCAAACAATGCCTCGACCGTACATTCGCTCACGTACCGTTTATCTGAACAAGACGTGGAAAGGATCGAGGAACTTGAAACGCTACGCCGTAAGGCCTCGCCGGCCGATGCGCTTGTCATCACACAGGAACTCCGAACCCTCAAAGAGCCATCGTTTGAACTCGACCCGGAGTCTCCGCTCAAGGACGCAAGCCTTCTTATCCTGGACGAATGTTCGATGGTTGGGGAGGAGATGGCCCAAGACCTCCTCTCCTTTAAGGTTCCGATTCTTGTGCTTGGAGACCCAGGGCAACTGCCTCCTATTACGGGTGAGGGGTACTTTACTGGGGGAACACCCGACACCATGCTCACTGACATTCGCCGACAGGAAAAGGATAATCCTATCATCGCTCTTTCTATGGCAGTTAGAGAGCACGGTAGCATCCCGATACACTTCTCGAAGACAGCAGGGCGCTTTGCGGCTAGTGCTTGTACCAACGAAGCGCTCCTTGAAGCATCACAAATCCTGGTCGGAAAGAATGCGACACGCAGGGCAAGCAACCGCCATCTTCGGAAACTCCTCGGGTTCACCACTGCCTATCCAGAGAAAGGAGATCGCCTTATCGCGCTCCGTAATGATAAGAGAGCTGGCGTCTTTAACGGATTGATGTTTGAGGCTCTGGCAGATGCGGAGTATGAAGAAGGGCCGGATGGAACTCCAACAAACTTTGAGATGTACCTGGATTGTATCTCAGAGTTGGACAAAGAATATGAGGGTTTGCCAATCATTTCCGCTGCCTTTGATGAATACACTCATCCCGGTGTCACCGATGAAATCCCTTACTATATGTTCAAAGGAAAGCAGCAAATGGATTTTGCATACAGCGTCACTGTCCATAAAGCTCAAGGATCACAGTTCAATGACGTTATCCTGATCGACGATGGTATGTTCAACTGGCGGGGGAAGAGGGAGGAACGGAAGCAATGGCTATACACCGCCGTTACCCGAGCTGTCGATACCTTTAAATGTTTTGAAAGGAGGCGTTGATGTCTAAGGTTCCAGATACTATTATGATTAACATCGCTTTGGGGAATAGGGAATATACAGAAGATCAAGAGCGCCTCTTCTATCCAGTCCTTTCACGGCGAGCGGAGATTTCATTTACTCCCGACAGTTCTCCGGATAGTGTAGGAGAGGAATGCATTCGGATGATCGAGGATATCCTTGAAAAATTTCTTACTGACCTTGCTAGACCGGATAAGGGGGAGCACTAATGCCTGCACCAATGACAAGAGAAGAAGCTGAAAAGAAATGGTGTCCGTTTGCCAGACTGGTGGAGGAAGATGGCACTTGCGGGAACAGGTTTGTCAGCATTAGAGAGCAAATAACCTGGGTCGGAGCTAACTGCATTCACTGTGAGTGTATGGCCTGGATCGAAGCCGCGTCTGAGGACAAAGGTTTCTGCGCAATGATTACCGTAAGGGGAGGTTAACATGACAGGTTTCTATACTCCTCAACTCCCCAACATCCGTAAGCTGTTCATTCCCGATCCTGGCTACATCATTGCCGACGTTGATCTTGACAGGGCAGACCTGCAAGTGGTAGTCTGGGAGGCAGATGATGCTGACCTTAAACGGAGACTCCGGGATGGCGTTGATATGCACATTACAAACGGACTTGAAATCAAGCGTATGGAACTTCCCCCTGAGGAAGAACTTATTCCGACGCATCCCGAATATCCAGAACATGCTAAACGCTATGCGAAACAGCGGAAGTTTGCTAAAGCCTTCGTACATGGAACAAACTATGGAGGGTCAGCAAGAACGATGGCTATTAACTGTGGTCTCACTATTCGTGAAGCTGACGATGCACAAAAGCGCTGGTTTGCTACTCACCCTGGGATCAAAAGGTGGCACGACAGAACCGAACAACAGCTTATGCTCGACCGCAGGGTTGTTAACCCGTTCGGCTTCCACCGTATCTACTTTGACAGGATTGATGGAATTCTACCAGAAGCATTGGCTTGGGTACCGCAGTCAACTGTTGCTATCGTCACCAACATTGGCCTTGCGAACCTGGATGAGAATCTCCCTCAGGTCGAAATGCTTCTTCAAGTTCATGACTCTGTTGTCTTTCAGTATGAGAAAAAGTATGACCCCTGGATACGGCCACAGATTCGAGAACAGCTCCTCGTCACCGTACCCTATGACGATCCTCTGGTCATCCCAGTAGGACTGGAAATTTCAGAAGTATCTTGGGGTGATGTAGCCAAGGTGCCGTGGGAAGTATAGCGACAATACAAAACCACATACACCTCAAGTAAAAAATAACTAACACGGAGATACCAATGTCTTTCATTTACCTTGCGACACCTTATTCAGACTCCGATCCAAGAAGAATGGAGCACCGTTATGACATGGCGGAGGAGCATACAGCAGAAGCCCTTAAACGGGGATATAATGTTTTCTCTCCCATTGTTCATAACCATCCGCTTGCAGCAAAATTTGATATGCCGAGAACGTTTGATTTCTGGCATCGTATTGATTATGCTATCCTGGCAAAAGCATCTGAACTCTGGGTTGTTCGTCTGCACGGCTGGGAAGATTCCAAAGGTATTGCACAGGAAATTGCCCTGGCAAAACAGCTTTCCATCCCAGTATTCTTCTTTGACTTTATGGAAATTCCTGAACGGTTTGATGAGGGTGATGAGTAAAGTACGATCATATCTAGAATAATATCATCATACTTTATAGGAGCCTCTAATGCCCGAACGCCGTTTGAAAAACTGGCTAGAGTCTTACCTCCAATACACTAAGTATTCCGAAGCCCCGGAGAAGTTTCATTTCTGGGCTGGGGTTAGCGCTGTGGCCGGCGCTCTCCGTCGTCGTGTTTGGATCGATCAGGTATATTTTCAATGGACTCCAAACTTTTATATTGTGTTTGTAGCCCCTCCGGGTATTGTATCGAAGTCAACCACTGCCGGAATCGCAATGCGTTTATTAAAGCAGGTGCCGGACGTGAGGTTTGGCCCAGATGCTGTTACGTGGCAGGCGCTGACAGACGCCTTAGCGAAAAGCACGGAGGAGGTTCCAGGTCCAGACGGACTCGGTCACCCAATGAGTTGCATCACAATATCCAGTTCGGAGTTCGGAACCTTCATGGACCCGAGGGATCGGGAGATGGTGGATGTAATGGTGAGCCTGTGGGACGGACAGTTGGGAACGTGGGAGAAGGTGACGAAGACTCAGGGAAGTGATCTTATCGTTAATCCCTGGATTAACATGAATGCTTGTACCACTCCAGCCTGGATTGCCGAGAACTTTCCTAAGTACATGGTAGGCGGTGGTTTTACCTCCCGTTGTGTTTTCGTTTACGCGGAGGAGAAACGCCATCTTGTTGCTTACCCTTCCCGTCACGTTCCAACCGAATTAAAGGAACTGGAAAAAGATCTGGTCCATGACCTGGAAATGATTTCGCAGCTTTTCGGAGAATACAAATTAACTCCAGAAGCCTTACAATATGGAGAGGATTGGTATGCAGAACATTACGCGGATACTCGAGGACATACTGAGCAAGACAATCAAAAGGCTGGATACAAAGCCCGTAAGCAAACGCACATACATAAACTTGCAATTATCCTCGCTGCTGCGCGCCACACTGACTTGGTTATTGAAAAGGAGGATCTCGAAGAAGCAGGAAGAATTATCACGGACCTTGAAGCAGAGATGCCCAAGGTGTTCCAGCTTATCGGTCAGTCAGATTCCGCCAGATTTACCGAAGCGGTGTATGGAGTGGTATGTAAACACAATGCTGTCGACCGGTCTGTGCTGGTGCGAGAATTGTCAAGAACACTTTCATCCAGGGAGATTGAGGAAGGAATAAAAACCTGTATGGATGCCGGTATGATCCGGCTCATCAACGCCCAAGGAAGGGTGCTGCTCGTCAGTGAGAAATACTATAACGAGCAGCTAACCGCTTCCCAACCTCAGGGTGCGTCCTCTGTCCAAGCCTCTGTATAATCCTTAAACAACTTATCCTGGGCCCTGGTAATCCCTCGGCCCTGGCTTTCCTTTTTCCAGTTTCGCTTCTTCGCTTTCCACGAATCCGACAGTTCCTTTCCGGTAATCCGATACTCTCCATTCGGAACCTGCTGATTAAACCGACGGATAGCTTCCTTTACATCAGCAATCGCTTCCCTGTCCTCTGCCTTTCGTGCCACGTTATGCTGCATCCGCAAATGAGTTGCCCGGGCACTCCAGTATAAATGGGATTGCTTCATAGCCCAGCGTTTATCCATTTCCTCCGAGACTCTTGTGGGGACAAATCCCAGGGCTTGCCCGATAAGTTCAGCCATATGGATCGGATCAGTGGGATCATAATCCAGGGCTAAGATATCTGCCCCTGAATATGAAGTTTCATATCCTCTTGTTCCTCTCCGTATTGCCTTGCTTATATTTGACAGAGCCTTTGGCAGCATCTTCTCGGTTTCTCTCCATCTATCTGGAGACTTTGAAGCCATCGCGCGCATCATCTGTAATGGCACCGCAAACAACGGGCCACTAACATCTTCCACGGCTGACTCCAGTCCCTGTGCAAAATCCCGTCGGCCCGTAACGACATCTGATAATCCTTCAATCCCCGGTATGACCTGCCCCATGCTTAATGACCCGGATAGATCGAATATGCCGCCCGTATGGCGTGATGCGCCGTGCAATAACAGATCGGGACTAACGCCTATTCCGGTCATCATCTCACGGAAATCCTTTTCCATATCGACCAATGGATCGGATACGCCAAAGCGTTTGCCCAACAGTGAAGTGAAGATTTTCAGCAGATCCATGAGGTCATCTGCAAACGGCATACCGGAAAGTCCACCCAGCAAAAATGACATTGCCAAGTACCTTCCACTTCCTGGGTTTCTTGCAGCGAAGTACAGCGTATTCTGCAAATACATCTTAAACAAGAACAGACTCGATTTCCGTCCCCGCATCAACTGAGGACGATTCCACCGCGCATACTCATATTGTGTATTTTCAACGGCATCTCGAGCTACCTTATACGCCGTCTCTGCATTTCCCGAGTTTTCCATCTCAAGGCGAAACGCAGCAGTGAATGTAATCAAACGGTTCATCTTCTCCGTTTGTTGAAACATCCAGGCACCTAAGTGAGAGACCTGACGAATCCCCCTGGCGGCACGCTCAGACTTGAGAAAACTTCCTGGAAGCAACCGTTGCAGATTACTCCCCTCAGCCATACCTGCCAGTTCTGTCGCCAAGGACTCTTCCAAGAATCCAGCTTCCACACCGGCCTGAACCGCAGCGCGTAAATGTGGTTCCAGTTCAGTACCAGATGTCCATACCTTCTTAATATCTCCCATTGCCCGCGCAAGCGCTCCGACTGCTTTTACATCCCCAAACTTTGCGGCCAGATGAGGATACGTTACCAGCGGAAGCTGCGTCAAGTTCACGAACGCTGACTTGGGAACATACCCGAGGTACCAAAGGAAACCCAGAGCACGCAGGTTCGCCCATTCATTTCCAGGGTTCATTGAGTACTGATAATGCCGGCGGAGAAAATCTTCCAATCCTGCTTCTTTGTTTCCAATATCAGTATCTTCGACTTGCTTTCTGAATGTCCGCAATTCTCCGATGGAATCCATCAACTCAGCGTAATGCTTGATCCTGGAAATATGATTTGCAGCATTTTGCATATACGACGCATATCCTCGAATGGCATCCATGTCATAGCCAGGAGTTCCTTTCCTCCTTTGTAGTCGATGTTTAAAACTCTGTCCCGGTGCAAGGTTATGCAGCATATCGTCCAGGTGTTTCAGCTGCTCATCCATCTTCCCACGTTCGGTCGCCTTCTCCTCCTCCGTCATTTGATCGTTAATTTCCAGGCCTTCCAGCATCAATTGCTTCAGCTTACCTACCAACTGTGGTGGCATTCCCTGAAAGGTCATTTCCACTTCGGAAAACTTTCCTCCACCAATCCGATCTCCGTAGGATTTTTTCAGCTGCTGCTGTCGTGCTCTTTGCTCCTTCTCAGTATTAAAGGTTTCAAACAGAAACACCTCTCCTTCCTTAAAGTTTCTACCCTGAAACTTCATATCCTTTGGAGCCTTCGCTTGCACCCAATACTGACCAAAGCGATTCAGGGGCCAGTAGTTATGGTTCTTCAACGATTGCAGTTCTTTTGTCAACTGTTGTGTTTTCTGTTGGATGACCGCATCCCGATCATTTGGAGATAGGTGTCCATACCTCCGTGCAAGGTCGGCCCGAAGAACACTGAAAATCTCGTCCAAGATCATATGGAAATCAGCTTGTGTTTCCTCAATCAACCGTTGTGCCTGTTCACCCATTGGCCACTTGGACATCAGTTCTTGCAGCTCATCCCCATTTAAACGCCGACCAACTTCATCACTCTTAATCGTAGCTTCATGGACAAAGTGTGAAAAAGCGTGTCGATCCGCTTTCGACAAGGCAGACAACTCACGAATCCGCTGATCAGCGAGGTGGGTTAACCGTCCTTTCTCCGCCCACCACTTACGAATTCCCTCGACGTATTTCAGTACCCCGGGAACATCCGCATTTTCCTGTTCAATCTGTGTCAGCGTTAGCATCCACTTCATAAACCCATTAAAGCTTGCGATGCTCTTTGCTGGGGTATCATTAACCTCCAGTCCACTTTCTGTTTCAGGTGGAAGGTTGAGTGATGCTCCAGTAACCTTCTCTATTCCTTTAGCGAGCTTTTTCAATCCCATTGAAACCAGCTTTTCGTTTGTTGACGTTAAAGCTGCGCCAACATTTTCCTGTGCATTGAGTTGTTCCAGCTGTTCTGCCAGAGTCTGAAACCTTAACGATGCCATCCAATCGTCGACAGACTTTGTAACACCGATATTCTGTCCAGCAACGGATTTGAAAAACCTCCGCAGCATGGTCTCCGTTTTCTTCAACCAGTGACGAACGGGGCCACGAACAGTATGCTCCTTCGTCAAAACCGTCGAGATACTTTCCGCCAGATATTCATTAAAGGAAAGGTAATAATCCCTCGGACGTTGATTAACCAGTTCTTGTCCATCGAAAAAAGAGTTACTCCATAAAGGTCTGTTCAGTCTATGACGCTCTCCTCGATCCTCCCCAAAAGGATTCAAACGAGTTTCTTTTAAATCTCCAACCTTTTCAGTATCCTTATTAATAACCCGCTCGGCCAGCCAATTCCTATATCCATTAATCAATCCAGCTTTGACCGCTGAGCTTGCTGTCTTAAATCTTTCATTAATCAGCAGATGTCCATACTCATGGGCGAGAACGGAGTAAATTTGCGCTTTCGCATAATGCCCTTGGGTCAAGGTTTTCTGCAGGGAGATATAATGGATGCCATCTTTTCCTCCACTCAACGATCCCATAGGGTTGTTAAGATGAGAGTTTCTTTGATCGAAAGTATTTCCCTCAACCAGAACAACCTTCGCCCCTGGGTTGAACATTTTATTCCAGTTATGGATAGCTCCCATGGCCAGCTTAACGCCGTTCTCGATCTGCTTATCACCGGCGGATGTAGTATCCAGCATCGCTCTGCCGAATCCAACAGCAACGACATCTCCGGGTTCCATACTTTTCTTGACGGTCCCGAGATCACGGGCAAAGAGTCCGTTCCAAACGCGACGGGCCGCTGGAGTTGTCATCCGGAACTCTCCGTCCTCCAGAGCAGCTCGAATGCCCTTCACGCCTTCCTGAACCTTTAGCAGCTCCGACTGCATCCTCAAGGCATCTTCATTATTGAGTTCATTCTCAGCAACCAGACGGTCGATCAATTCCAGTTTCGTATCAAGTTCTTCTGCCGTCCACTGTTCATCAGCAGTTCCATCCCCTGTGCGGCTACCAAATTGCACTCCAAGGTCGTCATACTGTTGAACGGTTGTTGGCCATTGAGTTTCCTGTTGCGCGTCAGGGTCAACCCCTTGAACCAAAGGCTGCTCCATTGCAGGATCAATAGCAACCTTTTCCTGAAATTCCCCTGCCAGTTCCGTAGCTATTTTAAGTTTTTCCTCCACCGTTTCAGCAGCGTTAATCCGCTCGAGGCCCGCTTCAATCTGACTCTGTGGAATATCTCTTGTAGCTTCCGACTCCGTTTCAACGTCCTCCATCGGAGGTAGATCATTATCTGACTCGCCATCTGCTTTCGTCCCGACTTTATCCCAAGCACCTGCCCATGCAGCAGCAAGGAAATCTCCCGGCAGGCCGATAGCCTCCAGCAATCCTTCCACTACAACATCAACATTGTTAACTTCTTCTCCGACAACCTTGCTGCGAACGGCCTCGCCAGTACCACCTCCGAGGATTTGCAGCAGTGTCTGTGCGGGGATATTGGTAAACTGATTCGGACCTATCTTGAAGGGAATAACAGCAGATGTCAACGCATCGACACCACCCTGCGCGGCCGACTGCAACGCAGCCCTTGCCTGCGCTTGATCAAACTCCAGTCCTTTCTCCAGCGCTTCAGCAACATTCGGGCCATAGGTATTCAGAAACGAGCTTGCACCACCGCCGCCAAGTAGGTTAATCGCTGCCTTAGCTTTTGGCGAAAGGGTGGCAATCTTTCCTCCTGCTGTCAACGCTCCCATACCTTTGGTACCGAGAGCCATTGTACCAATTTGAGGAATCAGCTCTGCTGCAGTTTCAGTAAAGAACCGTAGCTTTTCGTCAGATTCCCAAACATTTTCAATAAAAGCTCCGGCTGTATCAACAAGCCCTTCTTCTTTCGACGCAGCTTTATATGCCTTCTGCATAGTCTCATTCTGCGGAATTGCGCGAATTTGCTTTTCCGTTTCCATGCCTTTACGTTGAGCGTCTGGATTACCCAAAACCCTTCCGCCCATTACCGTCTTGGCTGCGCCCTCCAAATCAGTTGGCACCCCCAGGAATTCCAAACCCTGACGCGCACGAAGAAGCCCTCTCTTGAAGGACCCTCCAACTGAACTTTCATTATCGGATTCTTCAGCGGGTGGTTCCTCGTTTGGAGATACTACTTGGAATTGATCCCAAGAGTTCTCTTCTGCTTTAGCAAACTGGTCCCAATCACTCATTATCGTACCCTCAACACTCCGTTAGGATCAAGGAATTGTGTGCCTTTCGGCAAGGCCAGCGCCTCCTCAATAGTCTTAACTTGTACGGGCGCGTCCGTAGCTGTCCCGGGATTATCCGCGGCCGCACCGGGAAAGGTCTGATCCAGCAAAGCGGTAAGTTCGTTGATATCCTTTTGAGTGGCCGTTCCCTGCGACAGCACAGACGACATGATTTCATCCCGGAACTGTTGTGCAGTTTTTCCTTTCCCTTGCGATATCACTTTGTTAAAGTAGTATTGCACAGCCTCATTCTCGGAACCAAACTTCGTACCATCGGCTGCCATACCGCCACGATCCATAGCTTTCTTTGCCATGAAGGTAATCAACTGTTGATTAGCCCCAGGCTTAGCTCCCATACCGGTGTCCAGTTGTTTGGTCTCTGCCTCATATTTCCGGGCCATCGCAGTCAGTCTCGCTGTATCGGCTTTCCGTCCAGCGGCTCCTGCTTCAAACTTTTTCCTGTTCAATACACCTTCTTCCTCCAGCAAACGATTTCGAGTTCTGGCAACGTCGACATTACCCTCGGTTGCGGTTACTCGGCGAGCCTCCATGGCCAGCTTTTGGTCCTCGACCCTGTGGCTCCGTTGACGGTCAGCCTGCGCCTGCCGCAACTTTGCCAGTTGTCCTTGATACAGCATTGCATTCTGCATTCCTTGTCCAGCGTTTCCTCCCTGCGCCATGGTATTGCCCAGAACAAACAGAGTCATCAGTGCATCTGGATCGTCCGCCAACCCACTCAACGCCTGTTTCCACCCCGCCTTTCGTTTTTCCTGCTCTACGTCAGGGGCAGTATTGGGCTGAAAGCGTCCATTGTTAAATGAGTAATCCTGCGCTGCAACCTCCTGTCCGGGGGCTACATTTCCAGTCAAGAAACTCAGATCAGCCATTGCGACCTCCCATCATCAAATATTGTGCAAGACCTGGGAGTGGAATTCCCTGCATCTGCTGTGCAAAGAGATCAGGCAATACCGTCTGTGCGGGGGAAGCATTCCCAACAGCTCGCACCCCCGCAGGAGGCGGAGCCTGATTCCCGCCCATCGGGATACCTGCCAGAGCCATCAACGCTTCCCGGCGTTTTGCCTCTCCGTCATCCGGCTGTTCAGCCGTATCCGTAGGCTGCGTCAATGCACCTCGAGGTTGAACGGGTGCAGTTGGCTTCTTTGGTATAATGCCAGTATTCTCCGGCACTGCCAGTGAAACCTCGTTTGGCCCCTTACCCACATTCGACGGCGGCAGTGATTGCCAAGGAACGTTTGGGGTTTCCCTTGCCGGCGATGTGTTTGGGTCCGCTTTCATCTGACCGAGGATAACCGGTTTTGCCTGTTCAATACCTTGCATGAATTCCGCCGGATCAGCTTTTTGCGCCAGTGCTGTAGCTGCTTGATCCAGTTGCTCTGGTGACATATTCCCGGAAGCCATGGCCATCAAGAAATTAAAAATACTCATGTTTCCTCCTTAGAATAAGCTCATCAGAACCGACAGCCCTGCGCCAATATTACCTGCGGTAGACGGTGTCCACCCTAAACTTGGGTATTGATTGGCCAGCCATGCGCCGCCAGAATACCCGGCTATACCGGCGCCAAGAGCCTGGGTTAAATCGTTCCCACCAGAATCCAACTGTGAAGTAGAGGTTCCGCCATACTGCCCCTGAATCAACTGCTGGTAATCTACCAACTGCGCGCTAGGTGTCTGCTGTGCAAAGTTCCAGCGGCGGATTTGCTCATCAAGCATCGCCTGATGCATATCACGATCCATAGCACCTGAGGTCGCCAGATACTGCATAGGCTGCGTTCCAAGCTGCATTGTCTGGGGAGCCAGTGCCAATGCTCGGGACATGTTCTCCAGTCCAGAATCATAACCATGACTGTACATACCAGCGGTTGTATTCAGCATATCCTCAATAGCTTTATCGACAGCACTGGCTGATGCCAGATCCTGTCGTGTTCCGCCATACTGTCCCATTTGTACGGCGCCATGCCGAATGCCAGGAAGAATCTCCTGCATCAACATTTCACGAACTGGGTCAATAGCTCCCTGTGCAGCCGAGCGCAGGTATGGGTTTGAGTCGGCATACATTGCAGGGCCGAGTGAAAATGCCTGGGCCGCTTGCGCATTGTTTGCCTGCGTTTGTGCGTTCCCGAGGGCATATCCTTCCAGCATACTTTGCCCAAGTTGTTCCTGCGGAGCATAAGGTGCCGTAATTGGATCTGGGTAAAACTGCGGCTGAAGCCCGTAGAACTGAGCCTGGGCATTGTTAAAGATATCCATCAGATATGGCTGCTGTTGCTTCCATGGATCTGCTTTTTGAACTGTCGTGGTATCGTTACTCTTGCTCATTTTAATCCTCTAACATTACATACCACATGGCGCTGCGGTGGATGTCATCGTCGAGTTTTCGGGCCCAGCCATTACGGCCAAAACCCCAGATACTCTTACATCCATAAGCGTCTTTTGCAATCTGTTTAAGACAAGCCCAGGTATCGTTTACCCACTCGTCCAGTCTTTCTCCACCGAGAAGCATTACCTCAAAGGTGGAGCTTTTTGGGTGGTGCATCACGCGAGTAACAATACTTGCAATGATGTTTTCATTATCCTCTACAACCACCCAGCAATGCAACCCATCTTTACAAATTGCCGTTTTTATATGTTCGGCATCAGTCAGAAATCCCATACCAGTTTTATCCAAAGCGTCCTGGATATGGGGTCTGACTGTGTCCCAGACTTGATCAATTTGCTGGGGTGCGACACGAAGCAATCTCACCAGATTCCCCCCATTGCTCCGTCATTATCCGATTGAGATCCTCCACCAGGGGTTCCGTCAGAGCCCATGCCCATCCCACCATCACCGGCATCGCCTCCTCCTGAGCCAGAGTCCCCGTACCCCTCGTTATCATCTCCCCAGGCGCCCCATCCACCGATACTGGAGAAAGAATCATTATCGGAAACCTCGTGGCCAACGTTGTCATATCCGCCTCCCCCATAAAAACCAGATCCCATACCAATACCAGCTGGAAGCGAGGCGTTAAATGCAGCCTCTTGTGGTGTCATTAAACCTGCCTGCACAGCGATTGCATCCGCCATGGAAATTCCCTGGGCAGTCATGCCGGCAATTCCGGGCATTGATCCAAAAACTGGCCCCATGATAGCACGACTGACGAGGTTGGTCATAGTCAAACCTTCTGGAGTCATAGGACCAAACGAACCGGAAGGCGTCTGTCCATCTCCTCCATACGAGCCAGCTTCACCTCCGCCTCCCGGCATACCACCGAAAGGGTTTGAGCCGACATTTAAACCAGCTGACTGTGCCGCCGGAAAAGCGTTTGTATTCCAGGCCGGATACTGCGGACGTTGTGCAGTAGCTGCTGCATTCAGCCGCATCCGATGCTGTTTAAACTGCTCCAACGGAGAAAGGTTTTGATCCAAAGGAGTCGTCAACTCACGGAGATTGTTTGTGACCGGAGCATTGTTATGCGTCTGTTGCATGAGTGTAGAATACGGGATGACATTAACTGTCTGTCCTCCCGACTGCGCCGGCGCTTGCTGCTGTTGTTGCTGCAGCCGACTTAAAATACCGAGGTCTTTTGCCATCGCCTTATCCTAGAAGTTTCCAAGAGGTTGTAGCCTCGTCATAAACATATGTTCCAGAACCGGAGCCTGGATTCCAATCCGTTCCATCAGCCTTAACCATTAACCCATCCCAAACCTTGTCTGGGGCTACATGAAGGGTACGGAGCTGTGTGTGTTCCAGAAGGAAGAAAATGATATTATGCAGCTTCTCCAGTTCTTGTTGAAGATATTCAGGGGAGTATCCTTGCGGAGGAAGCTCCAACGGCTGCAGTTGCATTGTCATCAGTACATCCCCAGATCTTCTACGTTGAAGTCAAATCCATGAAAGTTGCATTTACCATTCCCAACCACAGCGAACTTAAAATGCAAATATCTTCCACTTACAAGAGGATCAACTTTTTCATCCACAGAAGGATCAAAGCTAAGAGGTCCGTCCCAGTCCACGTCCCCGGTGATAGTATCACTACTCCCAGCATAAATGTTGAGAGTGACACCAGGATCAGCATCAACAAGCGGCCAAACTTCATTACACTGTTTATGACGCTTCGGATCAACGATAAACGAGCCGTCATGTTTCTGGGCGATGACCGCGAGGTTACTTCGCTGTATATATGATTCATAAGAAACTCCGTCAAAGGTGTGCCCTTGATTCATTTCATACAGCTGCCGGCTAGCTCCAGCTAACCCGCCCATGATCGAAGGCGTTTTATTTCCGACAAGGGCGCCACTGAAGGGTCCAGACTCTCCGCCATCAAATGTGCCGGAGTCGCTATCAAATGTGGTTGAAGCGGAGGGATCGACGATGATACCGGAGGCTAGAAATGAAAGATTGGGAAGCTCCATTTCCCCCCATTTCCCTGTTTTCCAGTTCCAGATATGCGCCTTCACCAATAGACCTGCACTGGAAACCATAGGGATACACACCCAGATTTCATTATCCTGCTCGTTAGCGACGGTAATTACTTGCTCGTAGTTGGTATCATCAAGCTCAGCAAAGAAAGCTCTTCGAATCTTACCATCAGCAACGGACTCAGGAACCGTACCGTTGTGAATCATTAAGTCTCCGCGGGAGACAAAGAAATGCTTTTTGTCAAACTCCTGGACACAATTCTGCGCGAGCAATCCATGACGTTGGAAAAGTTTCGAGGACTGAAAGATAAACTTGCCGCCCTGGAAACGCTGCATCCAAATAGAGTCTGACTTATAAACGACGTTGATATCGCCAAGCGGCATACAATCAATAAGCTCTCCCGTTGTCTCGGACAGCGAATATTCTCCGGCATCCTTTGTATCATCGGTTTCGTCCCAGGAGGTTGGTACGGTTCCGGGGGCGGCCGGCTGACTCCACTTTACTAATGTTGGATAATTCGTCCCAGACTTTGTAATATTCAGGGCGATTATAAACTGTTTGAAAATCCGCAGAACCTTGGCAGTTGTACTTGCCGGCCAATTCGGAAGATTGACAAACTTAGAGGTAGCTCCATCCCATGACTGCGGTACGTCCACTCCATTATTCAAAATGGGGACCGCTCCGAGAACCCCGCCGTTCCACAAAGGCAAGGCTCCGGCAGCATAATCTCCGCCGACCGCTCTGGTAACATCACTGTCAGTGGTTCCATCGGTCAGACGAATTTTTGCAGGGCTGGCATAAATCCAATATGGAGTCCCGCTAACTTCCCATGGAAGGAGGTATGTGGGATCGACCCCAATGCTGCCATAGGTATCAATACATCCCTTTGACCGCTGAACAACACCATCCAGAAAGCGAATGTTACTGCCCTCTGAAAAAGCAAGTGGAGGCAATTGGTCCGAGGGGGTGTCCCGGACAATGCCGAAAGTATCCAAGTCTCGAACGCGAATGAGTGGCATTAGATTTCCAGTGAGTCAGCGTAAAGGAAGATTTGATCGGCTTCTTCTGCTGTGATTCCCAGGGCGGTCAACCCCTGTGTAATCAACGGATTGCTTCGAGCAACATCGTTGATAATCAGCCAGGTATCATACAGCTCAGGATCAGCTTTGATAAAGGCGCTAACAGCATCCCACTTACCGAAATGTTGAAGGGCCAGCTTCAAGCGATAACGGGTGACGTGGGAGGGAATGGTTACTACAGGAGGAGGAGGCGGTGGAGGAGTATACTCCACAATTCCGTCGGCCAACATTGCTGCTAATTCCCCCGGAGAGTATAGCGCTGGGGTGCCATACAACCGTCCACTCTCACCTTTCAAACGAGTGGACCCAACGTTTCCTTCAAAATCTTTGTATTGTTGCATAATTAACTCCAAGAGGCGTACAAATAATCAGCGGCGGCTCCGGCAATATCCTGTTCAAACACCGGTGCTGCATTGTTTTTGTGCATACCGCGAACGAATCTGTCCTCTGCTCCATCGTCAGCTGTTTGGATTGTCCCATCATCGACCATAGGCCCTGACATAGGATCGACCAGATTATCTATGTGTATTCCTACATAAACCTCTCCGGACTTTCCAGAAAAACTTACGGTCGTTGGACTGAGGTTTCCTTCAAACACTGCTTGGGTAGGTGCCGCTGCTCCATTAGCAGTAACCTCATAAACGAATACCCCAACCCCTGACTGTGTATCGCTAAAGGAGATAACCAAGTTCCCTGTATTATCTGAGGTTTCAAGGTAATAGATAGCCCCAGCTACATCACTCAAACTGGTACCGACCCCATCAACAGCTTTTGTCATGCTGGTTCCATTGTAAGTAACTCCCGTTGGAACCTCTGCGTTATTGTCGTTTCGATCAGCTGAGCCGATAGTTACAACTAGAATCTTATTGCCAGATGAGACGGAGGCCGGAGTAAGCGTATAGGTACTCCTCGAAACTGCATCGGAAAGCGACTCGATGAAATCAAGCCTCCTCCGGTTCGCTTCAGGTAATCCCATGAATAGCATTAGCCGATCTCCATGATAGCAACCGTCGTTGACGTATCACTGGTGCGGATGATGGTAACCCAGTAATCTTTATTTGCGGTTAGCGTTGTTGGTGATGAGGGAGTAAGTGTTACATCCGTTCCCAGTGTTACTGTCCTGTTAGTAGCGTCTACGGAGATAACAATGGTCTTAATCCCATACTCACCGGCAGTTGTTGGTTCATTAATGGTAATGTTGGCCGTAATGCTCCATGTAGCCAACATTTGATTTTTAAAGTCAACAGCGTATGATGCCCCGATAATGACCTCAATCGAGGTTGTAAAACCCGCAGTAAGCTGATCTGTTGTATCGGCCTTCAGGATATCCGCATCCGCTGCTTCTGCTCCTATTGTAGTCCGGACCGCTGCTGCATCTGCATCATCCAAAACAGTCTTGGCAAAGTCAGTGATGGTGAGGAACGGATTGACCAGAACAAAGTTGGTGCCGTTATATACGATACAGGCGGGAACCTCGGTTTGCAGTTCGCCAGCCACCAACGCATTCCCCTGCCGGTCAACGATAGTTTTCACTCCAAGCCCATTGATGTTAATCGTCGTTGCTCCGGTATTATCAGCGACCGGCCAGAACCACACGATCATATCGGCTACATAAGCGGCCAACGCTGGAGTCAACGTCAGTGTCTGCGCGTTGGCGGTACCACCGGCAGCCGCTGGAATAATAACTGCAGGCGCATCGTGGTTCCGGAGGGAGTTCTGCAGGAAGGTTTTAATCAGCCGATGGTGGTTATCCGAAGTCGACCGATCGTCACTCCCCAAAGGATTCGTCAAGACGAAATCCGAGATATAATTGCCAGTTTCAATTCCCATTATTCGCCTCCGCCCATAAAGAGCTCTTGGTTAGCCATTTGCCTGGCCACCATCTTTTTCATTAAAGCCGTTTTCGCTGCCATTTTATCCCGAGAAAACCTTGCGTATGCTTTATCGTTATGCACATTTTCCGCAACGATCATCCCAGTTTCAGCGATCAACAACTCTGATGCGTGTTTCAGCCATTCATTCTCAATGTTAGAGGTTAGAGCGGTTCCACGCTTCGCGTAGATCATCTTGATCGTGTAGTTACTGTCAGGGATCGGCCGGAGCCGAAAGTAGTCTCCGACAATCGCATATACCTTTGGAGCTCCACTTCCGGTAAACCGCTCACTGTTAACGATGTCATCATAAAAGCCTTTTTCCAGTTCCTTTTCTGGATCATCGGCAGTGGCATCGTAAAGCCAGAGAAACATATCGTCAACTTCCTTCAGGAAATCGTCTGGAAGTTTAACCCGCTCATCGTTTGCCGTTGTAGCGGTCTCTTCCTTTTCAGAGATGAGAAACCATGGAATCTCCTCCATCTCATTCTCCAGCCGCTCCTGCGCTACAATCATTTCAGTAGCGATGTTCAAACGAGCGGGATCGCTTCGCCGGCCCAAGCGATTTGCAATAACACTAACTGCGGTATCACGATCCATTACCGATCTCCGATCTTTTGGAGGATTTGAATCAAAAGCGTTTCCTGCTTTTTCAAGTCCTCAGCGATATTCTTGGTCCGCTCATCAATGGCGGCTTGATGTACGGTGGTAGCTCGGGCCTCATCAGCGCCTTTTTTCAACTGCTCGATATCAGCCTTATTCGTTCCCCAGCCTATGAGAAACGTACCGAGCAGCACAAGAACGGGCCACCACTTGAGAATCATCGGTTTATCCATCAGGGTTTAACTCCTCAAAGATATCATTTGCATTCTGTCCCAACCGACGTTTTCGCATCCCCTCCTTAATTGCAGGTGCGACGATCTTCGCTGTCTTTTCGACACTTCTGCCGATAACATACCCGCCAAGACCGATCTTGATCAGCTCCATAAGCTGCAGTTCCACAACTTCCGTAACGCCCTCTGCAGTCCACCCCAGCCACTTTGCAACCACCAAGCCCACAAACGTCAGCATGGTTATCGGACGCCAGTTTCGCTGCAGCCAGGAGTCTCCCTTAGCCTCCGCGACGATGATAGCAACGGAGGTTCGCAACTCCTCGATAACGACATCCAGGACTTTCGTACGGAATTCCGCAACGAACTTTTCCTCCTGCTCCTTGTTATCAAAATACTTTCCTGCGATTTCTTTAACACCGTTGATGGCGGTGCTGATCAGTGCTCCTGTTAAAACGGCCATGAAACCTCCTTTAAAAGTATGTTAATATTCAAAATGATATCATCATACTTTATGGATACAGATCCTCGGTTGTCATAATGACTGCGCCCTGGTGGATGTAAACCCTTACTCCATTCAGCTCTCCCACCAGCCAACGCACGTGCTCTACTGGACGTCCGTCAAGATGCTTCTTGATTCCATTACGGTTGAAGATTTTCCCTGGACGACCGTCGACCGGGAGTACCGTCATTGACAGTGAAGGGCTGACGGCATGAATAGAACCGTCAGCCTCTTCAGTAATATAGCAATGGTCCTGTACACCTGCGTTCATATCAAATCTCGTCGTAGCTGAAGGTAACGGTTTCCGCTGTCAGTGACCCCTGAGTAGCGGTGTCAGCGACGGTCATGATGGCAACGAGGTGATCACCTTTCTCCCCGGTTCCAGTATATGGACCTGCGCCAAGGGAAAGCGCACTGCCACTGGTATAAGTAAAAGCATCGGTATAGCCGGTTGTCGCCGTTGCCTCTGCCGGGGTGCTGTAGGCGGTAACGGCCTTCCAGTGCATTCCGACGCCAGTTCCAAATCCATTGGCTCCGTCAGTGTATACCTTCAGGTTGCTGATGTTGGTGTCCGGAGCAACGGTCACATTCAACCGCAGCCACTTCTCAAACGAATAGTCGGTACCAGACCCAGGAATAACCATAGGATCATTGGTATCGACCGTCGCATCGTCAGCATTCTTAAAGCGAATGGTTCCGGAGGTCTTATCGGTGGGGGTACCGCCAGCTCCATTCTTCTCCACAATCTGTACTGTTGCAACCATTAGTCAGCTCCTAGTGCCAAGTGTTCTCTTTACTGTCCTCAGGAATCCAGGTACTGTCTGCCTCGGATTCAGGAGAAAATGTTGATGACTGAGAGGTTTCGGCTGTCCAACCATTTACCTTTTCTGTCTCCCCACTCCAGCCCTCTGAAAGTTCGCCTTCCGCTGGCCAATGTCCGGGAGTGTAAATGAGGAAAGCATCAAGGCTTCCTACCAAAACCACCTGTCGAAATAGAAGGGCGTCAAGCCCTACTTGCTTTAAAACCTGTTGAACGAGTTGGGAATCCAAACCCGCGGTTAGCAATACATTCTTTCCGAGGATTGAATCAAGAGCTGCGGTTACTTGCTCAACCTTTTGCAGCGTTGCATCTGCACTGGCGCCCACAGTCAAATTCAACTTCTGGGCAAGACCGCCAAACGATGCCGTTAATCCTACGGTTTTTAGAAGCATTGCATCTGTGGATGCGGTTCTTACAACAGTCTTTTGCAGCAACGCATTAAATTGTGCTGTAACTGCCCGGAGATCGCTAAGAAAAGCATCCATAGCAGTAGAAACCAAAACCGTTCCCTGCAATAACGCCCCTACAGAAACGCTTTGATTTTCTACTTTCTGCAGCATAGCGTCTGTGGCAACAGTTGTCAAGACGTTCTGCTGAAGCTTTGCGTCGAGGGATGCGGTTAACTGGATACCAGACTTTTGCAGCATAGCCCCAAAACTCGCTGCCGCTAGCACAGATTTTTGCAGCACTGCATCTGCACCAGAAGTGGTCGTAGCCTGCCTTTGCAGCAGTGCATCTGCAGATGCAGTAACTGTTACTAACTTCTGCAAGATCGCATCAAGGCCCGTCTGAACGCTTTGCAGTTTTTGCAGCAGGGCATCCAGGGCCGTCTCAACGGTTTTAGTTCCAGCGATAATCTCCGCATCAAAACCAACGGTTGCTGTTACCAGCTTTTGCAACAGCGCATCAGTAGAAGCAGAAACTTCAAGACCAGGATACTGCAAGACAGCGTCATAGGCAGCGGTTAACAACTCAACCTTTTGCAATAGAGCATCCAGTTGTGCGGTCTGCGTTTCCGCTTTCTGCAACAATGCATCAATCGAAGAAGCTAGCTCTACCCCCAGCGCTTTCAGTAACGCGTCCGAACTAAAGCTCAGAGTCAGTCCTTGTTTCTGCAACAAAGCGTCTGCAACGGCAGTTCTGGTTAAACCCAGTTTCTGCAGCATTGCATCAAGGGAAGCTGTAGAGGTAATCTGTTTTTGCAGTAATGCATCCGCCAGGGCCGTCAATGTAATCGGAGGATCAAACGGCCCTGGATCATTATCAAACGTAACTCCCGCCCCACCATCAAAAGAATCAGGGTCAAGAGAATCTACAAGATAGCTGTCCATGCTAACGGTTTTGGTGATAATACCGCCGAGAATTGCATCCAAAGATGCCGTTTTCAGTTCCCCCTGCTTCTGTAGCAGTGCGCCTAAACTAACAGTTTTAGTCAGTCCGGTTTCCTGGAGCAGAGCATCAGCGCTAGCGGTTTTAGTCTGAGTGGTGGGTGCCGGCTCAAGAAGTTCGACAACAATGTTAGCCTGTTCCTCAGTTGCCGATCTTATAGCAGTAGTAGTACCAACAACACCGATAGAGGCTTTGATTCCATACGCTGCACTGATTGCACCATCAGAACCGGAGGTTGTAAGTGCATCACCAGCGTGTGTAATAGACTCCAAATCGGAGTTAGCCCAAGTGCTACTGCCCGCATTATCCCCGGCACAGGCAGTTATAACCACCATAGAGTTCGCCCGGGTGGTAGTAAGCCCCGTTGCGCTGATTGCAAGTCCATTAGTTTCATTTAAGGAGGTCTGTGTTGCCCCAATAGGACTGCCAGATGTAGTGCAACCACGCCAAGCTGTAAACGCAGCAAGAGTATGATTACCAGCATCGGGAATAGAATAGGAGGACGGTTCCGATGCGGCGCGTCGCCAGTACAAGGAACAGCGGGTTTTATCTGACAGTCCGTTGGTCCCGGAGGCAACAGTACCGATGAAGGTGAATCCAGCGGGAGCACTATCAGCGTTTGTATCCTCCCCCTCTCCCTCAATGTGCAGGAGTAGGATATCATCATCCTGCACACCAGAGGGAACGCTTAGACTTGC
>Ga0099848_1000353_pt1 | contig 21100 bp, 22 predicted proteins | sample CB_VirMetaG_3_FD_78179 | JGI IMG/M metagenome (GOLD analysis project Ga0099848, IMG submission 78179) | Freshwater to marine saline gradient viral communities from Chesapeake Bay - CB_1508_1S Viral MetaG | ecosystem: Environmental > Aquatic > Marine > Coastal | place: USA: Chesapeake Bay...
CATGCTAATGCTGCATTTGATGCTGCAAATAACGCAGTAGACACTTTTGTAAGAGGTCAAGCTAATGCTGCTTTTGATCATGCCAATGCTGCATTTGATTCTGCAAATACAAATGCAACTGCAATTACTGTTCTGCAAGGTGTCGATGCAACTCAGAACACAAGCATTAGTAATCTTGAAGGTGTCAACTTAACACAAAATACTAATATTACAAATGCTCAAGGTAGTGCTGATGCAGCCTTCGATCATGCTAACGCTTCATTTGATTTAGCTAACACAGCTATTACAACATCAGGTGGAACTATCACAGGTGCTTTAAATGTTTCATCTAATGTTTGGATTGGTGGTAATCTTATTGTTCAAGGTACACAAACAATTGTAGATTCAACAATTGTACAAGTTGCAGATAATATTATTACTCTTAATGCTGCAATCGACCAAGCATCTGCTCCAGTTTTAGATGCAGGTATTGAAATTGATCGAGGTTCTTCTGCAAATGTGTTTGTTAAATGGAACGAAACGAGTGATAAGTGGACGGTTACAAATGACGGTTCAAACTATTTCAACATTGGTGCCGATACTGGCGAGATATATGCTAATGCAGCTTTCGATGCCGCTAACACAGCACAAGGTACAGCTGATGCTTCGTTTCTCCATGCAAACGCTTCGTTTGAAGCTGCAAACACTAATGCTACGGCAATTACTGCTTTACAAGGTGTAGACCTTACACAGAATACCAATATTACTGCTGCACAAGCTTCAGCAGATGCTGCATTTCTTCATGCTAATGCTGCATTTGATGTTGCAAATACCGATGTAACAAATGTCAACATTAGTACAGGACATTTTGGTTCTGCTACAGAAGTTGCTGCATTTCAGGTTGCTGCAAACGGTCGTGTCATTTCTGCAAATGCAACATCGATTGCAATTTCAGCAACACAAATTACTTCTGGTACATTACCAGTTGGTAGAGGAGGTACAGGTGCCACAACATTCACAACAAATGGTGTTTTGTTAGGCCAAGGCACTTCTGCTTTGACTACTGCTTCTTCTTCAACTGAAGGACACATTTTAACAATCAATAGTTCTGGTGTTCCAGAATTTAAATACCTACAAGGTGGTACATTCTAAACAATGAAAAGGAATCGTTATGAGTGCAGAATTTTCAAATGCTTATCAGGAGATTTTGTTTGATAACTTAATGTCAATTATCAAACAAAACTTTGTTTTTCAAACGCAATTAAAACTTGCCGAAGAAAACAATAAAAAGATAGCAGAGATACAAGCTAAATATGATGAATTGTCTAGAGCAAAAAGTAGTGTAAGCGAAAGTGTACACGAAGATAAGACTAGATTGCAAGTTGCTCTAAATGATGTGATGAAGAAAAAAGCAGAAATAGAAAAAGAATTAAACGAAAAGAAAACGGAGATAGATAGTTTGAAAGAGTACATCACAAAACTTGAAAATATTGCTCCGAGTTCAAAACTTAAAAAACTAAATCCAGAAAAAAAGACGGAAGAAGTTTCTGCTGAACCTGCACCCACTGATTTGTTTGAGTTAAAGGCAAATGACGGTAGCTCGTTCTAATGACAAATACAATCATTGAATTACGCCATTCGTATGTAACTGGTAATGTACCATCCAGTTTAGCTAATGGCGAACTGGCCATTAACACATATGACGGTAAATTATTTTATCGTGGTGGTGCTTCAAATACAATTCAAACAATTGAACGATATGAAGGACCATCAGGTCTTGATGGTGAAGTTCAATTCAATGATTCAGGTACATTAGGTTCCGATTCTGGCCTCACATACAACAAAACCACAGATATACTTACTGTTACTGGTGCAGTTGTATCTGGCGGAATAAATGTAACACCAACAATTTTATCAGCATATAGCCACGCTAATGCAGCCTTTGAAGCTGCAAATACGGGAGGCGGTGGCGGTGGAACAATAACTCTTTCTCCTACTCCACCATCTAATAATGCAGAAGGTGATATATGGATTGATTCTGATGATGGTACAGAATATACATGGTTCAACGATAACACATCTTATCAGTGGGTTGAACTAGGTTCTTCTCCTAATGGTTTCGTTGACTTAACTGGCAACATTGTAATAGGAACAAGTGTTTCTGATAACATATCAATAAACAGTACACTTACAGGAAATCTTTTACCTACTTTAAATGTAACTTATGATTTAGGTTCTCCTACAAGAAGATGGAAAGACTTATACCTTTCTGGTAGCACTCTTAACTTAGGCGGTGCTACAATTAAAACAGATGGCACTTCTGGTGCCATTGCTTTAATACCAGCACCATCAGCAGAAAATCCAAACCCAACAGCTCTTGTTGTATCTCCAACAGGCACAATCACAACAGCAAATACTGATGGTGGTGCAATTGATTCGGCTAACATAGCAAATGCAGCTTCAAATACAGAAGGTGCATTATCAAATGATTTTGCTCAAGCAGCATTCAATACCGCTAACTCTGCCTTTGACCACGCTAACGCAGCTTTCGAAACTGCTAATTCTGGTGGAGGCGGCAGCGGTTCAACTGGTGATGTGTTGCTAAATAATAGTATTATAAGTAGTAACATCACAGTTGACAGTGGTAAAAATGGTCTCATTGTAGGACCAATTACCATGAACACAAATTTATCCATCACGATTGCTTCAGGACAAAGGTTAATTATTCTATGAGTTTAGAATTATTTGGAGACGGCAAGATAAAAGTCAATGGCGTAATTAGTATGACTTTTGCTCCAGGACCAATTATCGAAAATGGTGCCAACATTACTTCGAATGTCACTATCACATCAAACAACAATGCGATGAGTGCAGGTCCTATCACGATTGATGATGGAGTCGAGGTGACAGTGCCAGCTGGTTCAGAATGGACGGTGGTCTAAGAATGAGTACGTTGAAATTTAATAAATGGCAGAGCATAGATGGAGTGACCCGCAATGCTGTGTTGCAAGTTGTTTACCAAGAAAATTTTGGATACAGTAACACTTTTTATACTAATACAACTTCAACTTTTGGTGACGCAACAAATATGTCTGCCACTATCACACCTACATCGGCCACCTCAAAAATAATGATAGAGTCTGTAGGGGGTGGATTGCTGATAGGTTCTGCATCCAGCGCTGTGTTTAGGTTGTTGGCTAACGATGTAGTTGTTTGGACTAACGATAGATGGGGGTATACGAATTCAGGCTCGTGGGTCGCAGTAAATTGGGGTTCAAAAACCATTCATTCACCAGCATCTACATCTCCTGTCACATATAAATTTCAAATAATGGCAACGGCTGGAACCTCCCCTCAAGCAAGGATAGGAGATACTTCATCGGGTGCTAGTTCCGAACTAACCTACACAGCAGTTATTTTGACGGAGATAGCACAATGATTACAGCAGCAGACGCACTTATCTCTCTCAAGCCTGGAGCGCAATGGACATGGTCAGGGACAGAATATTCTGGCCTTAACTGGTTAGATACGGAACAAACCAAACCAACCGTAGAAGAAATCAATGCTGAGATTGAAAGACTCAAAGCAGTTGAACTTGCAAAATATTATCAACAACCAAGGCAGGCAGAATATCCCCCACTTGCCGATCTTGCTGATGCACTCTATTGGCAGTCTCAAGGTGATGATACAAAGATGACAGCATACCTTGCTGCTTGTGATGCCGTGAAGACAAAGTATCCAAAAGACATGGAAGTACCTTCAGCAGTGGTGCAGGCGATCAATGCCGTATCATTGTTAACGGTACCAGAAGAAGTAGAGGAAGAAGAACCAGAAGAAGAGGTTTCTGCCAATCCCCAACCAGTTAACGGAGTGAGCATAGACAATGGCTAGTGTATTGAAAGTTGATACCATAAAGAGCCTTGCAGGTAACGAGGCAATGACTATTCATGAGAGTGGGGTGCCGTTGCTGCAGGTGCCTATGTTTTCTATGAGACTTCTTTCCGATAAAAGTATTACAAGTTCAACCTCTCAAACTTTAATCCTAGATGACGTTATTATAAACACTAACAATTGGTACAACACAACCACTGGATTTTTTGCGCCTACTATTGCTGGGTATTATCAAATCAATGGAACTATTTCTTACAGAGCAACTAGTGGTATGACTAGGATGATTGCAAGATTAATAAACGAAAATGACGATTTCACAGATGGCGGAGATGTAGCACCGCCTGCTGCTACCGTGGGTAGAGTGTCTTTTTCTACAGTACGATATTTTAATGGCACCTCAAACACTGCAAGATTATCCTATTACACAATTGCAACAACCCCAATTATAGAAAGCAACCTCACTTCTTTTTCAGGCTTCCTAGTGAGAGGCGCATAATATGTCAAGACTAAACGTAGATCAGATATACACTCGCACAGGCACTGGCACACCGGCAATACGGGAGATGCCTGCTTTTGGTGTTGAACTCCTTAACAATCAGGCCATCAACTCAAATACCGACACTTTGGTTCAGTTTGATACGACTAATTTTGATTTTGGTTCTTATTGGGACGGCACAAATTTTCGTTACCTGCCATTGATTGCTGGGTATTATCAATTCAATGCTACATTGAGATTTACTTCAACAAGTGCTTCCCAGCTTAGAGTAACTCTTTCAAAAAACGGAACGTATATTATTTCATCCCAAGTACAGTTATCTAGTGCTATATTTACACCTACCCATGTATCAGTCTCCCATCTCATGTACTGTAATGGGTCATCGGATTATGTGGATATTATAGGTCGTTCAGGAAGTGCTAGTGGTAATCTAGGGGGAACTGATGACACCACTGTTGGCGGTTGTCACTTTTCAGGCTTCCTAGTCCGACCAGACTAACAATGAGAGATTATAACGAATGCCAAGTATAATAAATTCAGATGACGGTCAAACTTCAGGTTCAGCAGGACTGAAATTCACTTCAGGTGATGATGGCGTCTTAAAAATCCAAAACAACGGCACGGATGCGTTGACAATTGCCGATACGGGGGCCATGACTTTTGCACAACAGCCCGTGGTTCCTGTGCCTGCTTTTAGAGGATATCTTAGTGCAGACCAATCAATCTCTTCAAGTACTGAAACAAAAGTTAATATTGATACGGTGACCGGAGAAGGATTTTTTGATACTAACGGATGGTTTGATACAACTAATTATAGGTATACTCCTCAGATACCGGGTTATTATTTTGTCATGGGTAACATAAGAACGGGAGGAACAAATCAGTCGGTTCAATATGTTTCTATTTTTAAGAATGGTGCCCAATATGAGGTTGGAGAAATACAAAGAGAAATTAATATTGTTAACGTTGTCGTTTCTTCACTGGTATATATGAACGGGACCACCGATTATGTAGAGCTTTATGGTTACATAACCGCAACATCTCCTACTTTTGATTACGCTAGTAACAGCGCAACTTGTTTTTTCTCAGGCTTCCTAGTGAGGGCTGCATAACATGACCACCATACACACAGGTAATACCACAACCACAGGATTTGTTGTTGATGCAGACAACACTGGTAACCTCGTCATCAAGACTGGAGGATCGGGTGGCACAACAGCTTTAACCATAGATGATTCACAGACTGCTACGTTTGCCAATCAACCCGTTGTTCCAGTGCCAGTTTTTATGGCGTATAGAGATACGTCAACACAAAGTGTAACTTCTGGTACAAATACGAAAGTACAATTGAATGCTTTAGAGTATGATACTAATTCTTGGTTTGATGCTACTACTAATTATAGGTACACACCACAAATAGCAGGTTATTATCAGTTCAATGCTCTAATTTATTTTTCTGGAACTGGTCTTACAAATGGAACAGCTAGAATTTATAAGAATGGGAATGTCACTATAGATGGACATTTTCTTTCAACCACGTCAGCAACTTTTATATATGCTATGTCTTCCGGTGTAATATATCTAAATGGAACAACTGATTATGTGGAACTTTTTGGTTATGTATCAGGAACAAATCCATTGATACGAAATGATGTCAATAAAACATGGCTCCAAGGCTTCCTAGTGAGAGCAACATAACATGGCACTCAATTTTCCTGACAGTCCTAATCTAAACGACACCTATAGTCTTGACGATAAAACATGGGTGTGGAATGGTTATGGTTGGAAACTACAATCAACTACTAACGTAACAAATTTAGCCAATTCTGCTTTTATACAAGCTAATTCAGCCTTTGACCACGCTAACGCAGCTTTTGACGCTGCTAATAATTCAGTTGATTTATGGGTAAGAGATGCTGCTAATAGTGCTAGTTCTTATGCTAACTCTGCTTTTGAAAGTGCTAATAGTGCAGGTGTTTATGCTAATTCAGCCTTTGAAGCTGCTAACAATGCAACCGACACTTATGTAAGAAATCACGCAAATGCTGCCTTTGACCAGGCAAACACAAATGCTAGTGACATTATAGTTCTTCAAGGTGTCGATGCAACTCAGAACACAAGTATTACAAACCTAGAAGGTGTTAATCTTACACAAAATACTAATATCACAAATGCACAAAGCACTGCTTCTGGAGCATTTGACCATGCTAATGCAGCTTTTGAAACTGCAAATAGTAGTGGCGCTTCTGTTGCTGTAAGTGATTCACCACCAGATTCACCAACAGCTAATAGTCTTTGGTGGCAAAGTAATACAGGTACTTTAAAAATTTATTACAGTGATGGTGACAGTTCTCAGTGGGTTGAAGTCATTGCTATTCCAACCACTTTAGTTGACCAATTTGCAAGAGACACAGCAAATAATGCTTCAGGTTCTTCAATTGCTTTAGCAATTGCATTGGGGTAAATAAATAGAGATAAAATGGCATTCAACTTTCCTAATAATCCCTCAGTAAATGACGAAGTAACATTTGGTACAATAACCTATGTTTGGAATGGCACATCTTGGGAATCTGGCAGTACAGGTCTAAGTTACGCTGAAGTAGCAAATCGTATTGACTTTACTTCAGACCGTGCTAACTCAGCTTTTGAATTAGCAAACAACTCTTCTCTTTGGGCAGTTCGTCAATCATTTGTTGCGACTGCTAATCAATCAGTATTCAATATTTCAACTGGTTATTTGCCAAACTATGTTGATGTGTTTTACAATGGAATTAAATTGTATGATGGTGAAGACTATACTGCTAACAATGGTTCTTCAGTTATTCTTACAAACCCAGCACCAGTTAATACAATCATCGAAGTTCTTTCTTTTGGTGCCAACGTATCAACAACAAACCTTTATGTTCTAGCATCAGCAACAGGTTTTTCTTCAAGACAATCATTTACTGCAACAGAAGGACAAACCACATTTAATCCTACTGGCGGTTATCGTGTTGGTTACATTGATGTGTTTTACAATGGTATAAAATTAAATATACCAACAGACGTAACTGCTAATAACGGTACAGATGTTGTTTTTGTTGGATTGACACCAACAGCTGGTGACCTGATTGAAACGATTGTAATAACACCAGATGTGAGTATTGCAAATGCAGTACCAATTACTGGTGGTACAATAAGTGGTAACATAACAATAGCAGGCAATATTTTACCATCTTCAACAAACACATACTATCTTGGTTCAGATACGCAAAGATGGCATTCACTATTTGTCAATTCAAATTCGATTGATATTGATGGTTTAGTTTTAAGTAATCAAAATGGAACTCTTGCAGTATCATCTGGTGGTGCAGAACCAACACCAATTGCAGGTGAAGACACATGGGTCAGAGATCATGCCAATGCTGCGTTTGCTGCAGCCAATAATGTTGGACCACAAATAGAACCAGCGTTTGCTCAGGCTAATGCTGCTTTTGAAGCAGCTAACTCAGTAAATGTCTATGGTGCAAATACGAATTCAAATACATTTTTTGCTTTACCTATTGGTACCACAGACGATAGGCCTGCCAACGCAGCTAACGGCCATATAAGATACAATACAACTTTAGAGAGACTCGAAACTTATCTTTACAAATCAGGATGGACTTCTGTAGTAAATGATAATTATAGTATTGAATATTTAATAGTTGCTGGTGGAGGTGGAGGAGGAAGTGTTGAAACGCTTAATGGAGGAGGCGGAGGAGCTGGAGGTTATCGTTCTTCTGTACCTGGCGAGTCTTCTGGTGGAGGTGATCCTGCTGAAGCAACATTCACTGTATCTGGAGGAACAACATATACCATAGTTGTTGGTTCGGGTGGAGCTGGCTCTGCAACGCCAGGTGGATCAGATTCCGCTGGAGCTCAAGGAAGTAATAGTTCTTTTGGTAACATAGTTTCTATTGGTGGCGGTGGAGGCGGCGGTAATACGATTGATGCAACATCAGGTGGCTCTGGTGGCGGAGGAAAAGAGTCTAGCGGTCCTGGTGGTGCTGGAACACCGGGTCAAGGATACGGCGGTGGTCCTGGTAATGAAGCAGGCAACTACTCTGGTGGTGGAGGAGGTGCTGGTGAAGCCGGTAGCACAGATGGAACTAGATATGGTGGTGATGGTGTTGAATCATCTATTGATGGTACACCTACCTATCGAGCAGGAGGAGGTTCTGCAACACCAGCTGCAGGTTCAGCTGGATTAGGTGGAGGCGGTGCTGTTAGTACCGAAGGAACGGTAAATACTGGCGGTGGCGGTGGCGGTGGTGTTTCAACTGGCGGCGGTAAAGCGGGTGGCTCAGGAATTGTAATCATTCGTTATATTGGACCACAAAGGGGTTTGGGTGGTACAGTCACCACCACTGGTAATTATACTGTTCATACATTTACTGGTTCAGGAACTTTTACAGCTTAAAAGAGGAAAAAATGGCACATTTTGCAAAACTTGGAATCGATAATATTGTTTTAGAGGTTTTAGTTGTTAACAATGTTGATACGATGACTCCGCAAGGAGAAGAAAGAGAAGAGATCGGTGTTGCATTTCTCCAAAAATTAACTGGACATGCAACATGGAAACAAACATCTTACAATAATCAATTTAGAAAACGATTTGCTGGTATTGGGTATAAGTATGATAGCCAATATGATGCTTTCATACCACCAAAACCGTATGCGTCTTGGATTTTCAATGAAGATGATTTGAATTGGGTACCACCAACACCATATCCTGATGATGGTGGTGTATATTCTTGGAATGAAGAAACCACATCTTGGGATTCAATAGAAGAATAAAATGTCAAAAGCATATGACAACGCAAAAGAGTTAGACCTTATTGAGTTTGATTCGTCAAATAATAAGATCAACTTTACTGTTGAAATCTCATCCAATAATACCGTAATTGGTGGTTCGGATGATTTTGCTAGAACTCAGGCTAATGCTGCTTTCGAAGCAGCCAATAATGTTGGACCACAAATAGAACCAGCGTTTGCTCAGGCTAATGCTGCCTTTGAAGCAGCCAATAATATAAATGTTTATGGTGCTAATACCGCAGTATCAAATTTTTTAGCTTTACCTTCTGGCAACACAGCACAAAGACCCGCTGAAGCTGCTAATGGTCATATAAGATTCAATACAAGTATAAATGGTGGTTCTCTAGAAGCTTATATGGATGGCAACTGGATAACATTTCTTTCTTCGCAACTGACAGTAGGATTCTTACTTGTTGCAGGTGGCGGTGGCGGAGGTGCTAGAATTGGAGGCGGTGCAGGTGCAGGCGGTATTTTATATGCTTCAGGAAATGTTCAATTAACAGCTGCAACAACATATACAATAACTGTTGGTGCAGGAGGAACAGGCGGGCCACCAGGAAACTATCAAGTTGCTAATGCTACACAAGGTTCTGCTGGTTCAGATTCGACCTTTGGTCAATACGTTGCTTACGGCGGTGGCGGCGGTGGTGCTACAGACGGTTTTGCTGGAATGGTTGGAGGCTCAGGAGGTGGAGGTGGAAGACCAGCCCTTTCTGCTGGAGGAGGATCATCTCAAACCTCTCAAGGTGTAGCCATTGGTTATGGTAATGTTGGTGGAACAGGTAGTTCAAGTCCAGATAGATCAGGTGGTGGAGGAGGCGCTGGTGCTGCCGGTGCAACCGGTGCAGTAAGTGGAAATGGAGGTATTGGTATTATAAACCCAATACAATCTTTTGGTGTCACCTTAGGTCAACTATCAGGTTCAGATTATTATATTGGTGGAGGCGGCGCTGGAGCTGGTTATCCGTCAGGAGGTGGTTTAGGAGGTTTAGGTGGCGGTGGCAATTCTGGACCTACAATAGGAACCGCAGGTCTTACAAATACTGGCGGCGGTGGCGGAGGTGGAGTTTATGATGGTGGTTCAGGTCATGCTGGAGGAGCTGGAGGTAGCGGATTTGTTATTGTTTTCTATGAAGCAACATCACAAAGAGGTATTGGTGGCACAGTAACAACTTTTGAGGGTGCAGGTAGAAAAATTTATCTTCACACATATACATCAACAGGTTCATTTACTTTCATCTCATAAAAAAATGGCATCTAGAGCAGCTAATAACGCACTTGAACTAAGGTACATAGACTTAGATTCTGCGAATAACAAACTAAATTTTGGTTTAGAAATATCATCCAATAATACCGTAATTGGTGGTTCGGATGATTTTGCTAGAGCCCAAGCTAACGCTGCTTTCGAAGCAGCCAATAATGTTTATGGTGCTAATACCACAGTAACAAATTTTTTAGCCTTGCCTTCTGGAAATACAGCACAAAGACCATCTGAAGCTGCTAATGGTCATATGAGATATAATACAACAAACGGCGCAATTGAAGGTTATTTTCACACTGGAGGTTGGGTAACAATAGCTTCTGACATATATCAAATTGAATTTTTACTTGTTGCCGGCGGTGGCGGCGGCGGTTGGGACGTTGGCGGAGGCGGCGGCGCTGGCGGTTATGTTTCAGCTAATACCACTGTTTACCCTACAGTTGATTATGCAATTGTTATTGGTTCAGGAGGAAATGGTGGTACAGGTCCAAGTAGCGATTCTGGCTCAAGTGGATCAAATACAACAGCATTTGGTGTAACATCAGTTGGAGGTGGTAGGGGTGGTAATTACTCAGGAGGAAATGGATTAGATGGTGGATCTGGCGGTGGTGGTGCAGGTTATGGTGCAACAACTAGTGGTGGCTCAGGAACTCCAGGCCAAGGATTTGGTGGTGGAGGTTCACCCGGCTCTGGTGGAACAGCTGGTACAGGTGGTGGAGGAGGAGGCGCTACAAGTGTAGGTGCGACAGCAACTACACCTGGTACAGGTTTTGCTTCTGGTGGTACAGGAGCTACATGGTATGATGGAAATACTTACTCAACTGGTGGCAGAGGTTCAGGTGATGGAAGTACACCAATAGTAGCTGGTCCAAGTAACACAGGAAATGGAGGTGATGGAGCAGGTACTTCACCAAATGTTGGAGCTTCTGGAGGTTCAGGAATAGTTGTTATTAGATATAATGGTCCACAAAGAGCTTATGGAGGCACTGTTACAGCTGTAGGATCTCATACCATCCACACATTTACTTGTTCAGGAACCTTTACGGCTTAATTCTTAACACATAAATAAACAAATGGCTAAACCTACAACAAGAAATCAATTCAAAGACTACTGCAAACGCCGACTAGGTTGGCCTGTTATCGACATTAATGTAGATGACGACCAAGTTGATGATCGCATTGATGAAGCTTTACAATTTTTCGAAGATTACCATTTTGATGGTGTAGAAAAGTTGTACATGAAACATAAAATTACTCAAGCAGACCGAGACAGAAAATGGATTTATTGTCCAGATCCTGTTATTTTTGTGACAGGTGTTTTTCCTTTTGACGATTCTAATTCGTCAATCAATATGTTTGACTTGAGATACCAGTTAAGATTGCATGACCTCTATGACTTCACATCTGTATCGTATGTGTCATATGAAATTACCATGCAACACATTCGTTCATTACAACTTTTATTTTCTGGTACACCACAATTTAGATTTAATCGTAAACAGAATAGAATTTTCTTAGACATTGATTGGACGAGAGACTTAGATGTTGGCGAATATGTCATCATCGAATGTTACCGAGCAATGCGGCCAGATACGGTTATTCTTGCAGGCACAGTCTCATCAAATACTACCGCAAACACAGTAACAGGCACAGGCACAGTATTTGACCAAGAACTTGTTGAGAATGACATGATTTCAATTAACGGTGAAGAGTTACAAGTAAAAACAATTGATTCACCAACATCTATCGAATTAGTTGGACCTGTTTCTTCAAATATTTCTGGTGCTACAATTACAAAAGCCGGCGCATCAGATGTTTGGGACGATAGATTTCTTAAGAAATATGCAACAGCATTAATTAAACTCCAATGGGGTAATAATCTTTCTAAGTTTTCTGGAATCACTATGCCTGGTGGTGTCACACTTGATGGTGTGCGTATCGCAGAAGAGGCAAGAGAAGAAATTTCTAAACTTGAAGAAGATATGTTCCAATTCAACAGTTTGCCAAGTGAGATAGTTACAGGTTAAAATGAATGGCAACCAACGTCTACTTCAATAATTTTCCATCCAGTCAGATAACATCTGAGCAACTTCTCGTAGAAGATTTGGTCATTGAGGCCATGCAAATCTACGGAATGGATGTTTACTATCTTCCAAGATCATCAAGAGATGAGGTCGATTATCTCTACGGCGAAGATACACTCAAACAATATGTAACTGCTTTTCCTCTCGAAATGTATTTGGAAAATGTTACAGGTATGGATGGCGAGCAAGATTTCATTTCTAAGTTTGGCTTAGAAATTCGTGACGAATTAAATTTACTCGTTTCTCGCCGAAGATTCTCAGCAACTGTACCACAATTAAGACCAAATGAAGGAGATTTGATATACATTCCTTTGGTCAAAAATTTATTTGAAATTACATTTGTTGAACACGAAAATGATCAGGCAATGTTTTATACATTGGGTCGTGGCCGTGGCGGTAATGTGTATGTTTATGCGTTGAAGTTGAAACAGTTTGTATTTTCAAATGAAATCATTCAAGTTGGTATTTCAGAAATTGATGAACAAATACGAGACTACTACCCAAGAACTAAAATTTCATTAAATTCTGGAGGCACAGGCCAATTTGTTAAAGATGAAATTGTTTATCAAGGTGCTAACTTATCAGTTGCAACAGCGCAGGCTACAGTTTACAAGTTTACACCAAATACACATATTGACATAATAAAAGTAAAAGGCACTTTCTCAACAGGTACAGTTACAGGTAACACATCAAATGCTTCTTGGACAATCGATGTTGTTGATGATACTGCTTACATGAATGATGCTTTCGAAGACATACAAGACAACGCTAGAATAGAATCTGAGTCAGATAGTATCATTGACTTTACAGAAGTTAACCCATTTGGTGAACCATAATGTTAGGTAAAGCACATTACTACAACCGTTCTATTCGTAAAATTGTTGTTGCTTTTGGCACACTTTTTAACGACATTCTTTTGAGAAGATATTCAAAAGATGGTGCAACTGCTTATGAGACATTTAAAGTGCCTTTGAGTTATGGTTCAAAAGAGAGATACTTAACGAGAATAACTTCAGACCCAGACTTGAACAAATCTGTTGCAGTTGTTTTGCCAAGAATGTCATTTGAATTAACTGGTATGGCCTATGATCCATCCAGAAAACAACAGTCACTTTTAAAAAACTTTTCAACAACAACAGCAGGTACAGTTAACGCTCAGTATTCACCTGTTCCTTATGATTTCAACTTTTCTATGTCCATCTATGTTCGAAACACAGAAGATGGCACACAAATCATTGAACAGATTATACCATTTTTTAGACCAGATTTTACGGTAACGGTAGATTTTATTCCAGATATGGACCAAAAGTATGATATGCCAATCATACTAAACTCCGTAAACACGACCACTGATTATGAAGGTGCAATGGCTGATGGCACAACAAGATTGATTATGTGGGATTTAGATTTTACTGTTAAGAGTTATCTATGGCCTGCGGTTGAAAAAGCAAACGGTATTATTGGAACTTACAGTACGACCGCGCAAAGATATGGTCAAGCAAATACCAATATATACATAGATACACAAAATCGTGATGCACAAAAAGTTATTGTTGATTATGCAAATGGCAATAATTATTTCACAACAGGCGAAACGATTCGTGTAGACAATAAAAACATCACTGGTTCTGTGGTATATTTTAGTAATTCAAACAATGGCATTTTAATTGTAGGAGAACTTACAGAACTATTACAAGCGAACGATCATATACGAGGTGATTATAGTAACGCTTACTATAAAGTCAATTCTGTTGACCTTTCACCACTTAAAGCGGTTCAGCTTGTAACAAAAGCAAACCCAGAAGATGCAAATTTAGATGATGAATTTGGTTTTTCAGAAACTATAACAGAATGGCCTGATACAATATGAGTAACTTTGATGATAAACTAACAAAAGTTTTAGATATTGAACCTGTCGAATACACATCAAACAATGAAGTAATTGAAGTACAAGACACAATTGAAGATGATGCTGAATACGCTCGACAAAATTTACGCAACCTTATCGATAAAGGTAATGATGCTGCCGATCATATCATATCAGTAGCAAAACAATCAGACCATCCTAGAGCATTTGAGGTTGCAGCAGGTATGCTAAAAAATCTTGCAGACATGAACAAAGATTTGTTAGAAATTCAGAAAAGAAAACAAGACTTACAACCAAAAATTACCCAGCAAAATATAACCGTAGATAAAGCTGTATTCGTAGGTACAGCGGCAGACCTATTGAAACAATTAAAAGAAATTAAATAATATGTCTGAAGGTGGTTATCTTGGTAATGAACGCTTAAAAAGAGTAGGCGTTGAAATATCTTTCACTGAAGAACAAACGAAAGAATTTATTCGTTGTTCTCAGGACCCCGTTTATTTCATAAAAACGTATGTCAGAATTGTACATGTCGATAAAGGACTTGTACCATTTGATATGTGGTCATTTCAAGAAGAAATGGTCAAAGATTTCCATGAGAATCGATTCTCAATATGTAAGATGCCTCGACAGGTTGGTAAAACAACCACCACAGTTGGTTATATGTTGTGGTGTGCGTTGTTTAACCCAGACTACACAATTGGTATTCTTGCAAACAAAGGCCAATTAGCACAAGAAATTTTATCACGGCTTCAAAAGGCATACGAGTATCTTCCTATTTGGTTGCAACAAGGCATCATTGTTTGGAACAAAAGGAACATTGAACTTGAAAACGGTTCAAAGATATATGCGTATGCAACATCAGCTGCAGGTGTCCGAGGTGGTACATACAACCTAATCTTCTTAGACGAATTTGCGTTTGTGCCTCACAACATGGCAGTTGAATTTTTTACATCAACTTATCCTGTTATTTCTTCAGGTCAAACTTCAAAAGTAATTATCGTTTCGACACCTAATGGTTTAAACCTGTTCTACAAAATGTGGACAGATGCCATCGAAAAACGCAGTCTCTATAAGCCAATTGAAGTTCACTGGTCTATGGTTCCAGGTAGAGATCAAAGATGGAAAGAAGAAACGATTCGCAATACATCAGAAGAACAGTTTCGACAAGAGTTTGAAACTGAGTTCATTGGCTCTGCGGCAACTCTCATTTCTGGTTCTAAACTAAGGTCATTGTCTTTCCATGACCCACTTCTCACTGAAGATGATGGTAACATTTTTGTCTACGAACAACCTAAGCAAGGAAGACTATACATAGCAACCGTAGACTGTTCAGAAGGCGTTGGGTTAGATTATCACACCATCAATGTGATTGATGTGACGGAACAACCCTATAAACAAGTTGCTAAATACAGGAACAACAAGTTACCTTTACTATTTTTACCAACAATAATCTACTCTTTATGCACAAGGTATAATGAGGCTTTCGTTTTGATTGAAACAAATAACGTTGGCCAACAAGTAGTAGATATTTTACACTATGATTTGGAGTATGAAAATGTTTATAAAATTGACCATCATCACATCAAAGGTCAGACCATTTCAGGTGGGTTTAAAAGAGCCTCCAATTTTGGTATTAAAACAACTAAGACCGTCAAAAAGATCGGTTGTGCAAACCTAAAAACATTAATCGAATCTGATAAGTTACTCATCAACGATTTCGACACCATAGCAGAGCTAAATACCTTTGTTCGTGTGAGAGATTCTTATGCTGCTGAAGAAGGCAATAACGATGATATTGTTATGGGATTAGTACTGTTTGCATGGTTAACTGCACAGAGTTACTTTAAAGATTCCACCAATATTGACATTCGTAAAGTTCTCCTACAAGAAAATAACTTGTATGCCGAAGAAGATTTGACTCCTGTTGGTATTATTGATGATGGAAGAAAAGAAGAAATCACCGTAGATTCCGGTGATGTTTGGACTGAAAGAGGGTATATATCCTCAACTTTCTAAAAAACTAAATAGACAATAAAACGAAATTGACCCGATAACAAAAGGAGAAATCCATGGCATTTCAGCTCTCACCTGGAGTTAATGTATCAGAGATCGATCTGACTACAATAGTTCCATCAGTCGCCACCTCAATTGGCGCTTTTGCCGGACCTTTTGCATGGGGACCTGCCAATGAAGTTGTTACCATTTCTGATGAAGTTAGACTTGCAGAAAGATTTGGTAAACCTGATAGTACAAATTATGAATACTGGTTCTCAGCTGCAAATTTCTTGGCATATTCCAATAGCCTAAGAGTGGTTCGTGCTGCAAATACGACTTCAACACTCAATGCTACTGCGAATGGAACAGGCGTACTTATTGAAAATGAAGACGACTATACAAATAACCACGAAACAGCTTCAAACTCAGCATACGGAGTTTTCGCTGCAAGATTCCCAGGCGCACTAGGTAATTCTATTCGAATTTCTATTTGCCCATCTTCAAACGCTTTTTCATCTAATGTCACAGCACAAGTATCTGGAGCCACAGCAAATGCTGCAACTGCCGGTGATACCGCAGTTAATTTAAATGCAAACGTATCTTCAGTACTACAAAGTGGTGACTTAGTTTCATTTGACGGAACAAATTACATTCGTGTTGTTTCTGTCAATGATAACGAATATCCTTTGGCCAACATTACTTTGGCTTCTGCTCTTACATCGACAGTTGCTAATAACACTTCAGTTCTTCGTAAATGGCAATATGCAGATAATTTTGGAGTTGCTCCAAGTACTTCTGACTATGTTTCTACAAGAACAGGTTCCAATGACGAACTCCACGTTATTGTAATTGACGAAGACGGTAAATTTACAGGAACAGCCAACACAGTTGTTGAGAGATATGCTTTTGTTTCTAAAGCAAGTGATGCAACATCCGGTGACGGTTCTTCAAACTACTACAAAAATGTAATTAATAACCAGTCACGATATATTTGGTGGATGAAGCACGTTGATGGCGGTTCAAATTGGGGCAATACTGCTTCAGGTACCGCATTTACAGCAGGTGCAACACCAGTTTATGCTTCATTTACCGCAGGTGCAGATGGCACGATAACTTCTGCCGACATTGTTAATGCTTATAACCAAGTTGCTAACCCAGACTCTATTGATGTTTCATTGATTGTTTCTGGCCCAGCAGACTCTACTGTTGCAGGTCATCTGGTTAGTAACATCGTTGAAGTTCGCAAAGACTGTGTAGTGTTTCTTTCACCAGAAAAAGCAGATGTTGTTAACAACTCTGGTAGCGAAGCAACAGCTGTTATTGCTTACAGAGATGGTCTAACAAGTTCTTCTTACGCAGTTATGGATTGCGGATGGAAATACCAGTTCGACAGATACAACAATACATACCGTTGGGTGCCACTCAATGGTGACATTGCCGGTCTCTGTGCTAGAACAGACTTAGAAAGAGATCCTTGGTTCTCACCAGGTGGTTTGAATAGAGGTATCATTAAGAATGTTATTAAACTTGCTTGGAACCCAACAAAGGCAGAAAGAGATGATCTTTATGTTAAGGGTGTCAACCCAGTGGTTACATTCCAAGGCGAAGGAACAATTCTGTTTGGCGACAAAACCATGTTGAGTAAGCCATCTGTTTTTGACCGAATCAATGTTCGTAGATTGTTCATTGTCCTTGAAAAGGCAATCTCTCGTGCTTCACGCTCTTCGTTGTTTGAGTTTAATGACCAATTCACAAGAGCTCAGTTTGTTGCATTAGTAGAACCATACCTCCGTGATGTACAAGGTCGCCGAGGCATTACTGACTTCCGTGTTGTTTGTGATGAATCAAATAACACGGCCGATGTAATTGACCGAAACGAATTTGTGGGAGACATTTACATCAAACCTGCACGATCAATCAACTTCATTCAACTCAACTTTGTTGCAGTTCGAACAGGCGTTTCGTTTGAAGAGATTGTAGGACGATTCTAAATAGAGAAACAGGAGAAAATAAATGGCATTCAATGTAAACGAATTTAGAAGCCAGATGACGGGTGACGGTGCTCGCCCAAATCTATTTGAGGTTTCTATGCCGTTTCCTGGTTTCTCTGCGCCAGGAAACGCACAAACAAAACTTACATTTATGTGTAAAACTGCACAATTGCCAGGCGCTACGCTTGGTGTTGTGCCAGTGCAATACTTTGGTCGTGAACTGAAATTTGTAGGTAACAGAACTTTTGCTGACTGGACAATTACTGTCATTAATGACGAAGACTTCTCGGTGCGTAATGCATTTGAACGATGGATGAATGGTATCAATTCACATTCACTCAATGTTCGTAATCCATTAGCTCTTGCACCAGGAGGTTACACAGTTGACGGTGATGTTCGCCAATTCAGCAAACAAGGTGATACAATCAAGAGATACAAATTTATTGGTTTATTCCCAACAGATGTAACTCCAATTGATGTTGATTGGGGTGCTAACGATACCATTGAAGAGTTCTCGGTAACTCTTTCATATCAATGGTGGGAATCAGTAGAAGACGGTGTAGTGTAGAGATAGAGGGATTTTCCCTCTATCTATTTTTTAGAATGGATATCTAATGGCAATTAAGCTCTTCGGCTTTACTTTCGGTCAAAAGGACATTGCTCAGAAACAAAACCCTGAGCAGCCTTCCTTTACTCTTCCGACTGAAGCAATGGATGACGGCGCAGTTACCGTCACTCAAAACGCTTATTACGGAACATATATTGATTTAGAGGGTGCAGTTCGCAACGAACTGGAACTCATCACACGCTATCGTGAAATGGCAAACCATCCAGAATTGGAAATGGCCATTGATGATATTGTTAATGAAGCAATTACCCACGATGTAACTGGTAGAACAGTTGACATTGTTACTGACAAATTAAAAGCGCCAGCATCTGTTAAAAATAAAATACATGAAGAATTTGAAAATGTTCTTCATATGTTAAACTTTGGCAATTTAGCTGATGACCTATTCAAAAGGTGGTACATAGATGGTAGAATCTATTACCACGTGCTTGTCGATGAAAAGAATCCAAAAGAAGGGATTCAAGAACTTCGTTATATTGATCCAAGAAAAATTCGTAAAGTACGAGAGATCAAAAAAGACAAAGACCCAAAAACTGGTGCAGACATAATCAAATCAATTGCAGAGTACTACGTCTATTCAGACAAAGGTACAACCACTCAAACATATGGAGCATCAGTTAACTCTGGCCTAAGAATTGCTATAGATTCTATTATCAATGTCAATTCTGGTTTGATGGATGCAAAGAATACTTTTGTTATCTCATATCTTCACAAGGCAATTAAACCACTCAATCAGTTACGAATGATTGAAGATGCCGTTGTGATTTATCGTTTATCACGAGCACCAGAACGTAGAATCTTTTACATTGATGTTGGTAATTTACCAAGAGGTAAAGCTGAACAATATCTAAAAGATATTATGATTAAGTATCGTAACAAGATGGTTTACGATGCTAACACAGGTGAGTTGCGTGACGATAGGAAACATATGTCGATGCTTGAAGACTTCTGGTTACCTCGCCGTGAAGGTGGTAAAGGTACAGAAATCACAACTCTGCCTGCCGGTCAAAACCTTGGTGAGTTGGAAGATGTTAAGTATTTTAGACAGAAACTTTTACAATCGCTAAATGTGCCAATTGGCCGTTTAGAACCACAACAAGGTGGTATGATTGGTCTTGGTAGAACAACAGAGGTCACAAGAGATGAAGTTAAGTTTTTAAAATTCATCATTCGTCTTCGTAATAAATTTTCACAAATTTTTGACCATGCACTTCGAATTCAATGTGTCTTAAAAGGCATTTGCACTTCAGAAGAATGGGAAATTTTTAAAGATCAAATTTATTATGACTATAAAAAAGATAATAACTTTACTGAACTCAGAGATGCTGAACTTCTAACATCTAGGTTACAAACATTGGCAACGGTTGACCCATTTGTTGGTCGTTATTATTCAGCTGAGTGGGTGCGTAAAAATGTACTTCAACAAACCGATGAAGACATTAAAGAAATTAATAAACAGATAGAAAAAGAACAAGATTCTGGTATTGGCGGCCCAATGATGCAACAACAAGGCGACCAACAAGAACAAGTAGACCCAGAACAGTACCCACCAGAAGACAATACAGCAGATGATGCTTCTACAGAATCAAAGACACCACAACTCGATAGTGATGTAGAACGGTATTCATCTCTACTAAATAGGCGTTAAAGGAGATTTAAATGGACACTCAAAAATTTATTCAACAAGTTGCGTCAGGTGAAGCATCTGCTGCTAAAGACGCACTTGCAGACCTTCTTTCAAGTCGTGCCTTTGAAGCACTTGATATGAAGAAGCAAGAAATTGCAACCACACTTTACAGTAACGGTGAAGATATTGAAGTACAAGATACTGCCGATACTGAAATTGAAGAAGACGACCTTCTTACACAAGAAGAATTTGATGCACTCCCAGAAGAAGACCAAAAACTCTTTGAAGAAGTAGAACAACTTGATGAGATTGGTGATACACCTGCTGGTAAAGCTGCTTTAGGTAAATATGTTAAGAAGCGTGTCAAACAACTTCCAGCTATTGAAGTTAATTATCAGATGGCACCAGATGAAGGTGGTCCTTTCGGTGCTAAAAGAATCAA
>Ga0099848_1000355_pt1 | contig 21098 bp, 21 predicted proteins | sample CB_VirMetaG_3_FD_78179 | JGI IMG/M metagenome (GOLD analysis project Ga0099848, IMG submission 78179) | Freshwater to marine saline gradient viral communities from Chesapeake Bay - CB_1508_1S Viral MetaG | ecosystem: Environmental > Aquatic > Marine > Coastal | place: USA: Chesapeake Bay...
GACACAGCCTTGAGTCTTGGGGTTATCGGATTGGTCTTCAGAAAATAGATCACAAAGAGTTTGGCGAGTACTCTCCAGAGATGTTGAATTATTGTCGCAACGATGCGGTACTCAATGCCAAGATGTTTAATAATTTGAAGGTCGAGTCGCGTGGCTTTAGCCGTCAGTCTGTAGTGCTAGAACATGAGGCACTGAAGATTATTGCGGCACAAAGAGAACATGGTTTTCTCCTTGATGTACAAGCCGCCACACTTCTCGTTGCTGAACTGACTGACCGACTCAAAGAAGTAGAGCGTGAGGTTCAGAAGACCTTCAGGCCTAAGCAACTTAAAACTGTTCTTCTACCACACTTCACCAAGACAGGTGCGCTATCTAAGATGGGCCTCATCCAAGGCTCAGAAAAGAAAAGCCGCTTGACCCAAGAAGAATATGAAGAGATTGCAATCAAGCGTAAGGCTGTACGGATTGAAGAAGTACCTTTCAATCTTGGCTCACGCAAACAAATAGGCGAGTACCTTATCGACTTCGGCTGGAAGCCACAGAGGTTTACGCCTACGGGCCAGCCTATTGTGGATGAGTCTACGCTCAGTAAGATTAAAGATATTCCAGAAGCCACTCTGATTGCTGAGTACCTTCTACTTCAGAAGAGAATAGCACAGGTGTCTTCTTGGCTTGAGGAGGCCCATGACGATGATCGTGTGCGTGGCTTTGTCAATCCAAACGGAACTATTACAGGCCGCATGACACACAACAGCCCCAACATGGCACAGGTTCCCAACCTCTCAGCGCCCTACGGCAAAGAGTGTCGGGCCTGTTGGACTGTGGCAGACGGCTACAAGCTGGTTGGTATTGACGCCAGCGGCCTTGAGTTGCGTATGCTTGCACACTACATGAAGGATGAGGGGTTCAAAGATGAAATATTGCACGGAGACATACACTCAGCTAACCAAAGACTTGCAGGGCTTGAATCAAGAAATCAGGCAAAGACATTTATCTATGCACTCTTATACGGAGCAGGAGATGAAAAACTTGGCAGTGTGGTTGGAGGAAACAAAAGAGATGGTGCGGAACTTAGAAAGCGTTTCTTCGATAATCTCCCTGCATTTAAACATCTTAAAGACTCAGTTGGACGAGCGGCTTCAAAAGGTTTCTTGAAAGGGCTAGATGGTCGCAAGCTATATGTCCGATCTGAACACGCCGCACTGAACACATTACTTCAAAGTGCTGGCGCTATCATCATGAAGCAGGCGATGATAAATCTTAATCAGCTAATCAAGCTCAACACACTGGACGCACACTTTGTTTGTAACGTGCATGATGAGTGGCAGTTAGAGGTAAAAGAAGCTGTGGCTGATGCAACAGGAATGCTGGGGGTTGATGCAATAAAGCAGTCGGGTGAGGAGCTAGAATTATTCTGCCCTCTTGATGGTGAGTACAAAATAGGAGATAACTGGAGTGAAACACACTGAAGAATATAAGTGGCATTATCACCGCACAAACTCTAAAGGTAAAAAAATATTCAGACATTACACACAAGAAGATATAGAAGATGTTGTAGATTATTTAGATGAGCGTGGCTTTTATTATGAGATCGCTGGGGGCGGTATGTTGTGGATTACCAATAAAAACAATGATACGTTTTCATATTATTGGACTACAGGAAAATGGTCTACCTATAAAAATAATAGAAAAAAACATTATCAGGCTATGGGTATAAAAGATTTTTTAGATAGGTATATTGATAATGATGAATATCTAAAGGAACAAGAAGCTACATATCAAAATGCAGTAGAGGCTAAAGCAAAAGAAGATGAAAAAATAGAGCAACATATTTTAAATATTTTGGAAGAACGGGGAGAACTGGGTCTAACCTCAAGACAACTAAAAGATGACCATGCTGGAGAGTGGGGCGAAGAAAGGGTAGGCTGGATTCCCAGACAGCTTGAGCTAAAAGGACTTATATTTTATAGAGGTGATAAGATAGGAAGAGCCAGAGTTATGCGGCTTACAAAATACAAGGAAGAAAAAAATGAAAATACAGCACGAGCCTAACAGAGTCGGTGACTTAGCAGAACACTATGCCGTTACATGGTTATGGGACAATGGCTATCATGTGTTCAAGAACTGTGGATGCACAGGGCCAGTGGACATTGTTGCCATGAACCCAGAAGGTGAGATTACTTTGATAGATGTAAAGTCTTATAAAGACGGTAGGCTTTCTGCAAAGACTCCACTTCAGAAAGAGCTTGGTGTACAATACCTACACTACAATTCAAAGACACGGAAGTGTCGATTCGTAAGGCATAGGAAATGAAACTTGACACATTAATTGACGATATTTATGGACAGCTTTCAGAGCTATCCGAAGGCCGTGAATTTAATTTAAGTGATGAAGATCTGGACTTCACGCTGGCCCGTATCAAGGACTCGCTTCTAGCTTGGGCTAGGCCATCAGAAAGAAACTCAGAGTTCTCTCTGCGTATGTCTAATGTTGGTCGCCCCGCTCGACAGCTTTGGTACGAACAGCACCGTGAGTCTGAGCCGTCAGTACCCCCACCATACCTACAAATAAAATTCCTTTACGGTCATCTTTTAGAAGAGATCGTCCTCATGCTTGTCAGGGCTTCAGGCCATGCCGTCACTGATGAACAGAAAGAGGTTACGGTTAAGGGCGTGAAGGGCCACATTGATTGTAAGATTGATGGTGAAGTAGTCGATATAAAGACTGCATCTAAGTTCTCGTTCAACAAGTTCCGTGAGGGACGGCTACGAGAAGACGATCCTTTCGGATATATGTCACAGCTTGCAGGCTATGAGGAGGCTGAGAAGTCCTCTGAGGGCGGCTTTCTTGTAATCAATAAAGAGAGTGGCGAGTTGTGTTTATATCGCCCAGAGGAGCTTGACAAGCCTAGTATCAACACTCAAATACAGGATGTGAAGAAAGCCCTAAAGCTGGCTACCCCACCCCCGCGTTGTTATGAGTCTGTACCAGATGGGAAGAAGGGCAACATGAAACTACACCGTAACTGTACGTATTGTCCGTACAAGTTTGAGTGCTACAAAGATGCTAACAACGGTCAGGGTATACGCACGTTTAAATATTCTAACGGGCCTGTATACTTAACTCATGTTGAAGCCGCACCAAGAGTCGAGGAGATTGTGTGAACCGTAAGACAATGAAGAAGATTAATCGTCAGGTAAGAACTATTTCTGTTCAATGGTTGCAGAGTATCATGCCTGAAGAAGAAGCCGATAAGATTAACATAAAAAATTATCGGCAGTTCCTTAATCAGACCTCACATTATTTTAAGGATAAACAGTTTTTTAATTCTGCCTTCACAGAGAAGTGGACTAGGAAAAAGCTGAAGAAACTTTTTATAAAAAATCCTTCTAAGCCTATTGACAGTTATAACTATTCTGATCTATCATGAAACCTCTAAGCTTGGAGGCGTTGATATTCTATTGCGCCAAGCAATTAGCAGAAGAAGAGACTATAGATGATGATCTATTGTTTGAGTTGTATGTTATACTAAAGATTCACTTTGAAGGAATGCCAACAGTACATTGAAACCTAGAATAAAAAAAGGCTACAGGAAGGCTCGCGTCAAAAGGCCTACTGATAAAGCACCTGTGAGGGGATACGATTCTAATTGGGAGTATGAGCTACACTCTGGCATACTCAATGATTGGAGTTTGCATTCTGAAAAGACTGCATACGTTGTCGAACATACTTATCACCCAGACTTCATTCGTGAAATAGATGGAAAGAAAATCTATCTAGAAGCGAAGGGCCGCTTCTGGGATCACAACGAGTACAATAAATATGTTTGGATAGCTAAGGCTCTTCCAAAAGACATTGAGTTAGTGTTCTTGTTTGCTGATCCAGATGCTCCTATGCCCCAAGCTAAACGAAGGAAGGATGGCACAAAGCGTAATCATGCTGAGTGGGCCTCTTCAAAAGGGTTCCGCTGGTTTTCTGAAGATAGTATCCCAGCCTCTTGGATAGATGTCTCAAAGAGAGAGAGCCTGAGTGATGATGAATGATCGCAAGCGTGAAAGACTAGAGAAGTTTAGTCGCCATAAAAGAAAGAAGTACGAAGAGCGTGATGATGAAAAGTACAAGCCAATCAAGAAGCGAAATAAATATAAGCTAAAAATAAATGACTTGAACGACATTGAAGAGTTGGAATGAGATCACCGTGCATAGCTATATGTAAAACTAAAAATGATATTTGTGTTGGATGTCACAGGACAATACCAGAAATTGTTTTTTGGAGTAACTACACTGACGAAGAACGTGATAACATAATGAGGAGAATCACTATGACTGAAACAAACATTGCAAAGATTAATGAGCGCATTGAAGTTTACCGCTATTCCAATGGCTTTATGGTAGAGCTTTCAGGGCGTACTGAAGACGGTGATTGGGCCAGTAAGAAAATGATTTTCCCGACAGCCGATGAAGCCTATGACTTTGCAAAAGAAATGCACACCAACCTACCACTAGATAACTGAGGTTAAAGATGAGTACCTTTGAAACAAATGAACTTGGTGCATATGAGTCTTATATTCATAAAAGTCGCTATGCTCGCTATCTTCCAAACGAAGAGCGGCGAGAGACATGGGAAGAAACAGTAAATCGTTATGTAAAATATTGGGGTGACAAGCTAGACGTAGACGAGCAAAAAGAAATATACAAAGCTATTCATGGTTTAGAAGTTATGCCATCTATGAGAGCTTTGATGACTGCTGGCGAAGCTTTAGATCGTGACAACATGGCAGGCTTTAATTGTAGTTACATTGCAATTGATAGCCCTCGTTGCTTTGATGAGATGATGTACGTACTTATGTGCGGAACAGGTGTTGGCTTCAGTGTTGAAGAGCAATATGTTTCTAAACTTCCAGAGATTGCAGAGGAATTCCATGCAACAGATACAATCATACACGTACCGGATTCAAAAGTTGGATGGGCGAAATCGTATCGGGAGTTGGTATCGCTGTTGTATTCTGGTCAAATACCAGAATGGGACACAACTAGAGTTCGACCTGCGGGTTCCAGCCTTAAAACTTTTGGAGGTAGAGCAAGTGGCCCAGAACCTCTTGTTGACCTCTTCAAATTTACAGTTAGATTATTTAAAGGAGCGGCTGGACGAAAGCTTACGCCCCTTGAATGCCACGATCTTTGCTGTAAAATCGCACAAATCGTCGTTGTCGGAGGAGTCAGACGATCAGCCCTGATTAGTTTGTCCGATCTTTCTGACGATGCTCTACGCCAAGCAAAGCACGGAGCTTGGTATAATACTGAGTCACAACGAGGACTCGCAAATAACAGTGCCTGCTACAACAGCAAGCCATCCTTTGAACAATTCTTAGATGAGTGGAGGAGTCTTTATGAATCAAAAAGTGGAGAACGCGGAATCTTCAGTAGAGCCGCAAGCCAAAAACAAGCTGAAAGAAACGGTAGGCGCGATAGCGACAGAGATTTCGGAACAAATCCATGCTCTGAAATCATCCTTAGAAAATCACAAGTATGCAACCTTTCAGAAGTTGTCGTCAGACCGAAAGATACGGCTAAATCTCTCAGGAGAAAAGTACGAATTGCGACTATCTTGGGAACTCTCCAAGCCACCCTCACGAACTTCAGATACCTAAGAGGTATTTGGAAGGCTAATACAGAAGAAGAATCTTTGTTGGGTGTGAGCCTTACAGGTATTCTTGATAATCCTTTGCTGACTCTTGAGAACGATGACCTTGATTTGTTGCTTGAGGATCTACGTAATGTTGCTATTGAAACAAACAAGGAGTGGGCAGAACGCTTAGGCATTCCTCAGAGTGCGGCTATCACTTGCGTTAAGCCTAGCGGTACGGTTTCCCAAATGGTAGATTCGGCATCAGGCATCCACGGACGCTATGCCCCTTTCTATATTCGACGGGTTCGGGCTGATATGCGTGACCCACTATGTGCTGTCTTAGAAGACGCTGGAGTGCCTTGTGAGATGGATAACTTCTCACCCACTACCAAGGTATTCTCCTTCCCTAAGAAGGCTCCAGAGAACGCTGTGTTCGCTTCTGAGCAGTCTGGGATGGAACAGCTAGAGTTGTGGGCCAAGTACCAAGAGCATTGGTGTGAGCATAAGCCCAGCATTACTGTCTACTACCGTGACTCAGAGTTTCTTGAGATTGGTAATTGGGTATACAATAACTTTGATACAATATCAGGCATATCCTTCTTGCCTTATGATGAACATAGTTATGCTCAAGCACCATACGAGCAGATCACAGAGGAAGAATATAATGAAATGGTAAAAGATTTTCCAACAGCTTTTGATTGGGATCTCAATGAGTCAGATGACTTCACTGAAGGAGCGCAAACACTAGCCTGTGTTGGTGGCGCTTGCGAACTCTAATGTCTCAGAAGGATGCAACAATCATAGGCTTCCGCATCCTGATAGATTCAGAAGGGCTTTTTGTCACCGAAGCTACTGAACTTCCTGACGAACATATTGCAAAAGTATTTCGTGAAGAAGAAACTCAGATACTGGTTCGTGCGGCAATAAAGTCCTTTAAAGAACATACCGGAGATATGCACTCAAAGATTGAGACAGACATAGACGCCATCAATAGAATACTCTGATGTTTAAATATATTCTATTTGCGTTTATGCTGGTATCTGCGCCGATGGCGAATACTGATACCTTAATAAACTCTGGTTGTTCTAAAGATTATCTGGGGGTAGAGTGGTTTATCTACGAAGACGCTGACGGCAATCGCTACACAACAAAAAATCCTAGATCTTGGAGGTGTGGCTATCGTCGCTATCTAAACCTGTCGATGGTTAAAGATGCTGGAGACAGGTTTGATCCTGCCATAGTCAACGTAGATTATAAAGATATGCTGGGCCGCGAAGAAGGCTGGGGCATGGTACACCATAAAACATCTATGGGTTATGCAGAGCGTGAAGGCTGTTGCACTGTAAAGATCTATGGAGATGGTCGTACAGGCGATGGTATCTTTACGCTAGGTAGACAAGAAATACAATTCCGTATAGAAGAAGAACCTATCTGTGAGTTTGTAGACGAGCCTAGATGGTATGGTAGTAGTACTCGCATTGATTGCGAAGGCCATACACAAAAGGGCGGTCAAGAACTTATTTACTATGGGGAAGATGACGATAGAATTGTAACGTGGGAGTTAGGTATACTTGTATATGCTTCCCACTCCAAGCATGGAGAAGATCTTGCTGTTGGTATTCTTGAAGAGTTAGATGAAACTAACAATCAATGGGACAAGTGGCAAGGCCGCGTAGAAAAGTATAATAAAGTTTATGAAAGATCTGGCGTCCATATAAGATATAAACTTAGTAAAGTATGGTCAACGCACTACCATGACTTGCGAAGCATATCAAGTATAACAACGGGTCTTCCTGTTGATGTAGTGTTAGCCTATGGTATATCTTATCCAGATACTTGCGGCGTTGCTAAAGTAACAACCTATTTTTCTGAGGGCAAGCCGCCCTATTCTATGAGCCGCTGTAATATTTATACAGATCTCCATGAGATTGGACATTCAGTAGGGCTTGCACACGGCCCAGAAAATCAAGACTATAAAGCCAACGGCTATATCTTCCCTGACTTTGGACACGGCTGGAATGATATCTGCGGGACTAAAGATGATCTAATGTCGTATGGTTACGAAGGATGGTTTCATTCTAATTCTAAATTATACTGCGATGAAATCTTTGATGTGTGGTATACAGACGTATTAGCAGGCGGCATAGAGTGGTCAGACACTGCTCATGCGCTCAATAGAGTTAGATATAATGTGTCGTTGATTCACGACGAGAACAAGTACGTAGATCCAGACGCTAGGCTACGGCCTGTGATGTCTAGAGCTAGGCGTATTGGTATAGAAGTTATAGACTAGCAGGGCTTTCCTCTGGGCATAGCGTTCTTCATTAGCCCACCATGCTTTGCAGTAGATCTATGGCGCTTAGTTTTCTGAGCAATCTTCTTAGGCTGTTGAGAAAACTGTTTGCCTGCCGCAGTATCAGCCCTCTTTTTGGCAGACGTTGCGGCATACTCAGAAGAGCTTAGTGATTCTCTAGCACTTCTAGGAAGATAGCGTTCACCTGTAGCCTTTGGGCCTTGCGTAGAAGGCTTACCAGACTTAGTTCCCCAATCTTCTTTTGTCCAGTTCTCTAAAGATTGCTGAGACTTTTTAAGTGCCATACAAATTCCTCTTATACAGTTTGATATAAAACTTAGCCTTTGTAGCCACCGCCTGCTTCTTTGTAGGCTTTAGCAAGCATCTGAGCTTTACGTGCTGACCACTGGCCTGCCTTACCGCCTTTGCTACCCGCCTTAATCTTTTCAAACAGACGCTTGCGTAACGCTGGCTTAGTGTAGTTTCCTGCTTCATTTACTCTACTCTTTTTAGCGACCACCCTTGGACTCCATATCTGATATAGACTTATAATAGATAGCCCCACCCTTAGCAACAGTTTTTCGCTGTTTCATTTCTTGCTTTGCCATTGCTTGTTCAGCTTCGTTCATTGCCCTTAAACTTGGCGTAACAGCAGAAGTCGGCTTCTTTGTTTTAGAGCCACCAAAAACATGGCCTGCCAAAGACTTACCTGTCGCCTCTTTGGATATTGCGTCGGCAACAGCCATTCCAACCCCTAGCGGTGTGGGGTTTAATGCTAATCTTGCATAGCCCCCAAGCTTTATAGCCGTCTGTGCGGTATTAGCAAAATTTTCCATATCTTTTACACTTTTAAAAACTGCCATAACTTAATCTCCCGGCGGTAGCGCCAATAGTTTTTCGTTTGAAATTATCCAAGCCTTTGGAATGGCTATCTCTGCATCACCTTGTATGGCTTTACCATCCTCAAGCAACATATGAGGACATATAATTATAAGGTCATCGTCCTCATGGATTATCATACCACAAGAGACTGCAACAGCCGCTGTGATTTGTTTGAGTTCGTTGATGTCTCTCCAGCCCATGTTAGAGCCTCCAGAGGCATCGTGCCACACAATCTTACTGAGCGTTACCACTTGACCTTATCAGCCCAATAAGCCGCAGACATCTTTCCGCGCTTAATGTTTTTAGCATGACGGGCTTTGAAGCTCTTGCGCTTGGCCTTCATACGTGCAGATTCACCAGCCTTTGGTTTGCCAGCAGTCTTAGCGCCTTGCTCACCAAAGCGAATAATCTTTTCTTTACCGCTTTCGCAGGCTTTGACAACATGAGACTTCTTAGGATGTCCGGGTGTACGCTTAGGGCTGTTACAGGCCATCTTCTTCTTGTCGATCTTACCGCCTTTGGCCTTCGCCTCACGCCCCTCATCGTCCTGATAAAACGGATTTAATCCAGCATCCATTCTCTTTCTAGCGTGGTCAACGGCCTTGCGAACAATAGAACGTGGTAGCTCTTTGGCTTTTCCTTCCCAATTCTGACTCTGTAATATTTTTATTTCTTCATCCGTTAGGGTTGGAACCATAGTAGGAATCTGTACGTTTTTACCGCCCATCTCTAAATCTATAGAAAGCTCTGTCATAGTCTTGCCAGTTTCTAAGTTTTTAATGGGGCCAAGAAAGCCTTGTGCGGATTTAATACTACCGTCACCCCTATACATATCTTTAGGCAGACCACCCTTAGCAACCGCATAGCGCCTTGTGATGCCTCCAGCCCTAATTTCATTACGATCTTTATCTTCCATCATAGTGGCTGTAGAGGCCCCTACCAAACCATAGACTTCAATCTTGTCATAGACAGGATGCTTCTTGCCACGAACAGATATCTCACCTACCTTGTTTCCTAGATGTACGTTACCCTTTTTAGTCGGTCTTAGTCTTGGTTCAGATTTAGACTTTTCATAGCGCGTAAGCTCAACGCCTTCAGGAAACTCTGTTTGAAGGGTGTAGTAATGTTGCTTACCGTCCTCAACAGAAACAAGTGGAAAGTTAGAGGGTGGTTCAGGATCAAAGCCTTCAGGAACCTGTGTCCACTTCCAACCCGCTTTCTTTTTAAACAGATTAGTCTTTATCTTTCTACCATCTGTACGTGTCTCTCCCTCCAACAGATCCCTAGAGACTTGCATAACAGGCTTACCTTCAGGCGTCACACCAATCAAAGCTTTCTCAGGAAACTCACCTGTAATATCTGTAGGGCCTTCTGCACCCATTTCCAGATATCGTCCTCCGGGCTGTTCCCCCATATCACCTAAGAACGGCTTAAAATCTTTGTCTTCTGGGTCAAAAAATCTTTGCGGTGCAGGCATAACATTTCTAGCTTCGTCTGCCTGCTTACCAAATATTTTTGTAAGCCCTTTAACAATAGCACTTCCTTTACTAAATCCCATACGATCTTCTTCATCCGTGAAAGCCTCTCCAGCCTGCTCGTTATAGGGGCGTCCTGTCAGCTTGTCTATGCGCTCGTCAGGCTCTATAGGGACTTGAGGGACGTTGTAGACCTCACCGCCTTTAGCCCTTATAAGCCGTTGCTGTTGCGCCCTACGGCTCTCATCTACAGGTATTAGTTGTGTATGCCGATATTTAGATTGCTCTAAGATGATGTTGTTAATCATCTGTTGCACTTCTTCAGTAGCGCCACCTAGTTTTTCTAGATCGTTGACTCGCCCTTCCAAATAATCCGAATCAAAGTAGGCATTCTCCGCAAGCATAGAAACGGATTCTTGACTCATGCCTGCATCAATTAAAGTCATGAAAGCTCTTTCTTCACCTATTAAGTCGCTAACCGACCTATACATTAGATATAGATCTTGCTGACTTTCATAGTCTTTTAAAAGATTTTTTTTCTGCTCTTCTTCAATTTCCTCTGGCTTGTCACCATAGTTTATTTTTTTAGAGAAGTTGCTACGCTTATCATCCTTAAACTTTTGATAAGCATAATACAGGCTGTCTTCTGGATCTAAACGACTAAATCGGATACCCGTAAGGTTAGCCAATAGTTCTGCTCTTTTATCGTACCTAATATTTCCAGTAGCCTTACTGACTGTCGGACTTTTCCCATAATACATCTCACCAATGCCCGTTGCATCTGCATCAACCAACAGTCTGGAAAGACTATCGACACTGCCGGGAAGCATAGACGATATGATATGCGAAGCACCATTAATAAAATTATTAATAGGATCATCAGCACCTACAAATAATTGTTTTCCTTCAGGAGTTCTTCCGCTGGAGTTTTTAGATGCGTAGTAAACGTCAGAAATAGCTTCTGTTATGATAGCTTGATCAGTATAGGCCTCTGTTGCTTTAGAATAAAAGTTATAGGCGGCATCTAATAGCTGACTTTCTAGTTCTTCTCCCCTTAACTCACCGCTGTTAATTGCATGATATATTTCTTTTATAGGTTCTTTTATAGTGCTATAAGAATCTATAAACTGTGTATCAGCAACAAAAAGCGTACCGTCAGAACCCCTCACAGGAATTCTTGTGGCTTTAGACCAAGGAGTATGTGAAATATTTTGAATAGCTTCTTCTTCTTCGTTTGTAATACCAGCTAAATAAGACGCGGTTGTAGCAATACCTTCCCATGCACCCATAGAGGCCGTAAAACTAGCCAGCCTTCTTCTTCCTCTAGCGGCAATAACAGCATTTCCAGATGTTATTTCATCAGAAGCCTGCTTTACTATCTTTATAGACGTTCTTACAATCTCAGCAGGGAACGAAACAAAACTACCGATAGGTAGATATTTGAAAGCTTTAATTCCATTAGGAACCATGTCATAGTTGGGGAAAGTATTTTGAACAATGCTTGCGGCTTTCTTTTCTAAAACTTCTATTGCTTCATTAGGAAAAGCTCTCTGAAGAACTTCAAGTTCTTTTTCAAAAGCATTGATTTTGTAGAAGTCGTCTGTAGCCACATAGATGTCTTGTGCGCGACGGTAGCCCTTTAATGCAAGCTCGCCTGTCTTACCCGCTAAACTTTCTGCACCTTCTTTTGCACCAAGGCCATAGCCGCTAAAGGCCTCAAAAAATTTGGCGGCTGATCCATCCATCTCAGCGCCTTCTTGCATAAGTTTACGGAACTCATTTACTCTTACGTTAGTGTTAATAACCCCTAACCCTAAATACCGCTCATACAGCGCATCTAAACCAGCATCCCCCTTTCTCTTGATTGCATTACCAAGTATTCTTCTTGTTTCTTTTTGATTTGCAAAGGGGTTTAAGCCATTAGCTAGGCCAAACTGAGCGCCACCTAAAATATTTCTAAGGTGTGTTACATGACTAAGGACAGTCTTCATGGCCTGCGATGTTCCCTTAGCCTCCATCAAGAAACCTAAAGTTTTATCAAGGAAACCAATATCAGTTTGACCAACTAATTGGGCTTGTCGGCCTGCAATAGCCTTAGCCATTTCAGGAGTAGTGAATTTGCCGTCTAGCGCAGAATCAGTTCCTGTAATCTTTACATTATATTTAACATTACCTACAGTTTCTTCAACATCAAAAATGTATTTATCTCGACCAAGTTCAATCAAGTTATCTGCAAACTTGTTTGTTTCAACAAGTCGTGCCATTTTATCAACGGCAACGATAATACTATCAGCAGGGTTAGTTATTTCTCCCATTAACTTTCTAATGTCTTCATTAATGTCTTTTCTTTCTGAAAGAATTTCTTTGTTTACCTTTACTGCTTTTTCAAAATGATTAAGACCTTCAAAAGTTGTTCGGTCTAGTATGCTATCTACTTTACCTAGCGCCTGTGAATAAGCTTTTTCTTCTGTTAAAGACTTATCAGCCTTCATCATACTTGCTTGTATTTTCTTAACGACCTGATGCTTTAAGCTTTCGTCAGGTTTAAATCCAGAATCTTCAAATAATCTATATGATCTGCGTATATATGAACCAGCATTACGAACAATAGCTTCTTTTAACTCTTCATTAGGAATATTAGAATTTGCAATTCTTGAAGAAAGTGTATCAATAAGGTTTCTTGCATTAAGAAGTTCGACAGCTACATCTCCGGGTATACCCATTTTTTCTGCCGTAGCTATACCAGCCTCTTGATATTCTCCTTTAGTTATCAAGCCTTTATAATAATCTGAAGAAGAACTTAGATTAGCTGTTAAAAAGTCCATTAGTTTTTCTTCAGGAACAAAGTCAACAGGTAGGCGATCTAAAGCTTTTGTCAGGCGCGTAGCAATATTTTCTGCTTCACGAACAAGCTGGCGTTCAGCATACTCTTTACCCCGAAATAAATTATAAGCGTTAGTTGTGAAATAGCCACGAGAACTAAAAACTTGCTGTTGAAACCGTTTCAAAAAACTACTGTTTTGTTGTTCAATTTGAGCCAGACTCTTAGCGTCTTCTGAAAATTGAAGATCTTGATGAATGTTAGAACGATTAATTGCTACGTCTTCACGAGCCTGTTTTAGATATTGGACTGCTGACTTAGCTTGATTAGCTACTGTCTCGCCCTTTGGTAGAATAAAACCAAAAACTTTTAAGAGAGGTTCAGCCACACCAGCAACAATCATACCCTCTAAAGCTACTTTAAATCTTTGTTCTGCTATACTGTCATCGTCATCAACAGACATAAACTCTACAAAATCTTTGAGTATACCTTTTTCTAAAAGATCTGCTTCTTCAACAAGGCCTGCCAGAGATCCTTCACCTTCTTTGTACAAAAGAGAATCAATCGTCGCGCCTGATGCCAGAGCAGATACAAATGTAGGAAGCTTTGAAAAGGTTGTTGTCGCTAGTTTTGTACCACCAGCAATATAAGGAGCTACTTCTAGCCCTACGCCGGTTAGTGTTGTAGTAGGCTTAAAGTCGCCTTGCTCATCTATGACACGTTCTTTAATATCGCTTTCAGCGCCCGTTACCACGCCCGACAACTTAGCAACAGTGTCTAAGAACTGTTCGCGTTGCTCGCCTTCAAAAGTCTTGCGTAACGCCTCTCGCTCTACATCACCTAGACCAGACATTCCAAGAACCTGTTCCATTACTAGGTTTCTGGGAATCTCAGCTACACGCATAAAGCCTTTTGCGATATCAGCTACTAAATCATCTTCCTCTTCTTCTTCAGGTTCTGAAGGAGCAGGAAGTGTGGTGAATCCTGTAGGCTCTTCAACCTCTGGCATATCTCCAGTAGCTATAGAATTATTAATTGTTGCGAGCTTTTCTTGCTCATGAAGCTTATCATGAGCCATACGAATAAGCTCTTCGTCAGTAGGTGTCCCATCATGCTCTACATCTATAACACCATAGGCTGTACTAACTTGTGCGGTATAGGTCGCCACTAATTTTGTCCCCTGTTAAGAACCGAATCAGGCTTTAGTATTCCAAAAACTCTTTGGCCTTTTTCTACCTGTGAATAATAGTTATTCCAGAAAATGTCAAACTCTCGTGCGAACTCTGCTTTTTCCTCTGGCGTTTCAGTTGGCTTTGCCATTAATGATTTAAATTTTGCAAACGCTTGAGCGCCAAAAAGCTCTTTTCCAGTTTCTGCAAAAATAGCTTCTGCAACTTCATCTCTAGTGTATGCTGGAGCTAATTCTGAAAAGACGCTTGCGTATTCCATATAGGTTTCAGGATCACCTAAATTAGCTAAACTAACACCCCTAGTATCTAAAGCGTCAAAAAATATTTCTTTGCCTTGCTTAGTAAAATGCTGTTCAACATACTTTTGAATATCAAAGGCTGACCTTGTGGCGGCAAGTAAATCTGCTTTTGTAGCTTTATCCGAAAAAGTTACTTCTGCTTCTCCCATAGTAACTCTATATGTCCCATCAGGATTTTGTATACTATAATCCGTTGTTTTATCTTGCCGTGTTATGATAACTCTACCACCAGCACCCGTCGTTACCTCTACTGTAGGCTCTACTTGGAATTTAAGCTTGGGATCAATCTCTTCATCCCTAATCATTTTGTTAGCCGCAGATACTTGAGCTATGGCTAGATCCCCTGTCTTTTCATAAGCATCTACTAGGGCATTCAACTTTTTAGCATGGTAGGCCCTAGAGTTTTCATCTTGATCATCTATAAAGTCTCTGTATGCAAGAATCTCTTCCACTTCTAAATCTTGTTTTGATTTACCGTTGAAGATTTTTGAAACGCTTTTAGTAGCTAAATCTCCTAAATCAGTGGCCCGATAACGCTTACGAGTAGCCTCTAAGCTTTTAGAAAACTCATTCATTCCCTCGTCTTCATAAATAGAACGAGCCTCTTGAAGAATTTTCCATCGCTCTTCTGCAACCTTTTTGGCGGCGTCATAGACACGCTCTTCAAACTTAGCAACATCCAAACCTTCCATCCAATCTGGCGTTTTAGCTTCAAGGGCCTTCCTCATAAAAGGCATCATCTTCTCAGTCAAATAAGGTACAGCACCAGTACCAGAAGATTCTATCTCGTCAATTTCTTGCTGTAACTTAACAATATTGGCATCTGCTTGGGCCGCAAGTTGAGTAGCCCCGCGTTGCTCAGTAGAGTTCATAAAATCATATGTTTTATTTTGTAATATTTGATTACCAATAGCCATCCCCCCTTTTACAAGAAGGCCGGCAAGAAGATCATTCCTTTCATTTTTTCTTTCTCTTCTTGCAACTTCAGCCGCGCGGTCTTGTTTTTGCTTATCTAAGAGACTGTATACTGGATCTATACCCTGAACCATTATTCAATACCTCCCTGCTGTGGAGCGACCAAAAGACTTTCAGGCCCTTCTTCCATACCTGTTTCTATATTACCAGTAGCTGAGTCTTCAGGCTGTATATCCTCTAACTTTGCTTGGCTTTGTTGAGATAAGAAGGGCAGGCTCATTTTCATTTCCTTAAATTTTTTCATGTTCTCTCTACGTTCTTTAGATATTCTAGCTCCTAAAACTACAGGATCATTTTCATCTTCAATATCTTCGTCCCGCTCTATGACAAAATCTACACCCGCTCTTTCCCCAAGAGCCATGATAATATAAGCTGTAGGCTCTATTAGAAGAGTCATTAAATTTACATCCCACTTACCTTGTGTAAAGCCTGAAAATAAGATTACTTGCGTAATATCCATTACAGGAATACCCTCATGCAAGCTTTGTATTAACTGATCATAACGATCTTCTTCAATGAGTTGAGAAAAGATCCATTCTGAAGCCGAATGAATATCAACATACTGTGGAGGTTTTTCATAAGGCGCGGGGTCATCTGGATCTGAAGTTAGGCTAGAGCCGGGAATAGGCCCACCCCGCAGTATTGCATCAAAATATTCTTCGTCCATTATGCCGGTACTCCCCTAGCCCTTGCTTGCTCTTGATACTGATTAAAATTAAATTGTTGTGCCATTAAACCATAAGGATGGGACGTTGCATACTGTGGCCCGACTTGATCAATAACACTTTGATATGGGCTAGTAGCATAGTCATTGAATCCTATAGAGGTTTCAAAGTCTCCTAGAGCTACTGAACTTGAATAAGCGATGGGCCTTAGCTGTTCAGCAGTTGGTGAAAGCCCTGTCGCTTGTGCTATAGCTTCTCGTCCTAGAGCCTTTCCAGTTTCAGGTATAAAGTCAGTAACTGCTTCCCTAATTTTTGCTCGCCCATATGCTAAATTTTCATCAACACTTTTACCCGTTATAAATTCACTAGTCTTATCTAATAGAGACTTTTCTGGAGCTACTGCCGCTTTACCAGAAGCAAAGAAGGGATCTGCTACAGTACCCGCACCGCCCTGTTGAGCAATATTTTCAGCTAAAGTCTCTGCAATATTTCCAGCACTGCCAGAAACAGGGGCCTGCATCATTTGGCGTGAGCCAAGTAAAGACGAGGGGGGTGGCCCCATTTCATAAGTTAAACCGCCAATTTCACCAACAGGCCCAAAAGGATCTGGAGAAAGGTTTGGCGCTCTAACAACTGTTTCGCCTATTGGACTTGTAACATCAAAGGCTGTTGCAGAATCAATCTGTCCTTGCAAGCCTTCAGAAACTTGTGAGATGTTGCCCATCTGATCTTGAGCTAAAGCTGTAGCTGTAGGATCACCAACAGGTTGAGAGATATCAAAAATACTTTTACCCGCTTCTGTTATTCCTTTTAAAGACTCTTGAGCATTAGTAAATATTTTACCCCAACCAGATTCGTCTACATTGATTCCAATCTTATTAAGACCTTGACCAATAAAACTATCAGTAGTAATCCCAAGGCTCTTAGCCGCCGCACCAATTGTGTCTCCAACGACCTTAGTAACGCCGTCCGTAACACTACTAAAAAACTGAGAAGTGTTTGAAGCAACTTTTACAGCGCCTTGAATAAAACTAGAGGCGGCTTGACCAACAGCGCCCATACCCTGCAAAGTTCCTGCAAGGCCACCAACAACTCCGGGCGTTGTACCGACTAATAAGCCCGATAACACTTGCCCGACCCCCGGCAGGATAAGCGCAAGACCAATTTGACCAATAATCCCAATCTTGCCCATAAATTTTCCAATAGACTTAAAGGCGCTTTTAATTCCTTTTCCGATCTTTTTAAAGACCTTTTTTATACCTTTAAATATTTTCTTGAAGAATCCCATTTACTTAGCCTCCACCCGGAAATATTAAATCAACTAGATTTTTAAGTGCAGTTGTTCCAGTTTTTGAGTCTTTACCAGCCGCCGCCTCGTTGCCTAAAGCTACAGCATACAACTGAGTCTTTCTAGTTTCTTCGTTTTCATATTGCTGTCTGAGATAGTTTGCTTCATCTCTAAACTGTTGCCACATATTTTGTTGCTCTTGTAAGCTCATATTAAAAGCGTTTTGAGCGTTTTGCTGATTAGCGGCATTTTGTGCGGCAGTGTCTGCTGTAGCCAACTGTCGCTTCCAAGCTACATCAGCCTGTGCAATCGCCTGTGCATTTGCGGCATTAAATTGATCACGCCTAAACTCTTGATCAGCCACAAACTGTTGAGCTTGTAAAGTCATTTGATTGTTTGCAATATATTCATTACTTGCAACTTGCATTCTTGTTTGTTGTAGATTTGCCGCAATTCCAGCATTAGTTAAAGAAGCTTGATTTTGAGCTTGTTGATTAGCTAACTCTTGACGATTTTGTTGTTCAGTATTAAACTGTGCCATAGCATTTTGCTGTGAAGCATTAAACTGATCTATCTGAGATGCCAAACTTGCATTAAATTGATTTACTTGATTTTCGCTTTGAGCATTAAATTGTCTTGCGGCATTCTGAGCCGCTTGATTAGACAACAAAGCTTGTTGTTGCATCTGAGCATCAATCACTGCCGCTTGCTGACGATTGTTTAAGTTTGCTAAATCCATTTGCAAAAACGACTGAGCGTTCTGAGCCGCAAGTTTTGTCTGAGCATCAAGGTTAGCTATATCTAACTGAGCCATAGCCGTAGCATTTTGAATAACAGCCTGTTGTCGATTACTCAAATCTTGCATGGTCATGGTCTGCATAAACTTACTATTCGCTAGAATAACCTGTTGGTCAGCATTAAACTGAGCCATGTCCATGTTGGCAACCATTGAAGCATTTTGAAGCGCACGTTGCTGATCAGCACTAAGCTGTGCAACATTCATACGATTTGCAACTTCGGCCTGAAGCAAATTAGTCTTCATGCGAGAATCAAGATTAGCAAGTCTTGTTTGTTGTTCAGCCGTAAGATTTTCTGAGCCTGCTTGATTCAAGGCAGTCAGATTTGCAAGCTCCATTTGCTGTTCGTTGCTAAGGTTTGCCAACTCCATTTGTTGCTTGAAACCTGCATTCTTAGCAAGGAAGTCTGCCGCAGTTTGCATCTCAACAAGACGAGATTGATTTTCAGCAGACATATTCGCCGCATTGGTTTGGAACTCAAACTGAAGGTTTGCTAGTTCAGTCTGCTGTTCGTTACCTAAGTTTTGAGCATTTATCGCTTGTTGGTTCTGAACATTTTGAATTGCAGACTGCTGACGATTCTGAAGGTTTGCTAATCTTGTCTGCTGTGCTTGAGCCGCAGAAGTAATCATCGTGTCCTGTGCAAACTGACTCTGAAGTACAGACATCTGCTGTGCCATCTGAGCCGTCTGAGAAGCCGCTGTCTGTCGATTAGCGGTGTTTTGTAGCCTTCGCTGTGCATCTAGATTGGCTTGTTGTATGTTGGCTTGTTGCTCGTTTGAGAGGTTCTGAGCGGCTCTTTGCTGTAACGCTTGTGCATTAGACTGAGCAATAGGTACAGCCGTTTGAATAATTGCATTTAAAAGTGCATCACGGCCTACAGTAGAAGCAGACAAGCCTCTTTGAGCCAGCATTCTATTTACTTGCTCTACTGCTGGTCTAGCCCATACAGGAACTTCACCATCTTCAATACCAGCAAGAAGTGTTTCCACCTGTGAAGATACAAGAGCCTCTGTAGGTAAGGCCGCTACAGCCGCTTTAATTTCAATTGGCTGATCGTCTATCTGAGCTTCAACAGCTTGAGGATCTTCTACGATTGTTGCACTAAGATCTGGAGGAAGTTCTCCAACTTCAGCAACCATCTGAGCCGCCGCACCTTTAGCCGCCGTTCCTTGAACAGTCCGTACTTGTACAGCTTCATAATTAAGTTTATCTAATATCTGAGCGGCTTTACCGTCTTCTGCGGCAGAGCCTAAAATTGCTGTACGTTGAGCAACTTCCGCTTCTTTTGTAGGCGCAACGTCTGTAACTTTACCAGTTACTTTATCAACGTAAGCACCGTTAGAAATTTCATATTGCGCGGCTTCTTTAATTAATGCGGCCTGTTCTTGAGCCATGTCTCTTTCAGCCGCTACAGCCCTTTCAGTAAGTTCTTTTTCATCTACTCTAGCTATAGCGCCTTCGCTTAGTTCTCCTTGTGCCGCCTGTACTGTAGGAACATCCTCTGGAGATATTGTAGCCGCCTGATATGTTGCGGCTGGTATTATCGTAGGAGCCGCCGCAGTTTCTGCTTCACCAGCAGTTTTTGCCCGTCCAGTAAATGCTTGGGCGGTTGGTGCGGCTCCACCACCCCCTGTACCACCAGTAAAACTAGTGTCTACCGTAGCCTGTCCCGGCCCTAATGTTATAACTTGTGAGGGGTCTGTAATACCCGGAGTATCGCCAAGCTTAATTACTTCTGCTGGTGCAGGAGCCGCCATAGCTGGAGGACGCGCAACACCAGCCGCAGGATCACCTACAGGCTCCGGAGTGGTTGTAGCGCCATCACCACCTACACCGGGAATATTAGGAGGAGTACCATAAGGCCCATAAATGCCACTACCATTACCATCAGTAACCCGATAGTTGGTATCTGCTGTTGCGCCTAATTTATTAACGGATTGATTTTGGGCTTGAGGTTCAGTCGTCTGACTATCTTCTCGACGCACTCTTATACCTCTGCCACCACGCTGATATTTCTTCCTCTGATTCTTTTTCTTTGTTCGCGCCATTTATATATTCCTCAGTACGACCAGATTGCAGGAGATGGAAAAGCCTCTTCTGCCATATCTAAATGTATAAATCGTCCTTTTCCTTTTTGATTCACACCTATTCTTTTTACGCCATGCTTCATGGCAACCTCAAGAACCTTTAAAGCTTTATCCCCGCTTACGGCTATATCAACTGCACACCCTGTTGTATGTGCGCCTACGCGACTCTTAGAAGCCTCTATAGGATGTTCAACACATCTGTATCCAGAGCTAATAACAAAAGGAAAATTACATTCTTCTCTAATGTTATTTAAAACCTTTAAAAATTCTTCATCAAACTTATACGCACCACAATGTTGACAGCTTAGTTCTTCTTTTGTAAAATAACTCATACTCAGTCTCTAGCGACCTTTTTAGTTTTCTCTACAGTTCTCATAGCTCCTAAGCCCAACATTCCCAAGAGTACGGGCATCATCTCGCCTATATCTAAATTAGGCATTATAACATCTATGCCAGCCAAAGCACAAGCAAAATTCCCAATAGGAACGCAGATAAAATTAAATGCCATGCCACTGACGCATACCCAACCTGTCGCTGGACGCCATCCAGACACAAAGATGCTAGTGTGTTTAGCTTCTTCACGATTAATTGATATTTGTTCTTTAGCCAGTTCATGGGCGTGTCTTGTAGCCATTGTAGAAATTTCATGGGCGAGCCTCGCTTTTTCATCTGCATCAGGAATAAATTTATCTA
>Ga0099848_1000357_pt1 | contig 21045 bp, 23 predicted proteins | sample CB_VirMetaG_3_FD_78179 | JGI IMG/M metagenome (GOLD analysis project Ga0099848, IMG submission 78179) | Freshwater to marine saline gradient viral communities from Chesapeake Bay - CB_1508_1S Viral MetaG | ecosystem: Environmental > Aquatic > Marine > Coastal | place: USA: Chesapeake Bay...
AATTCCATTTTTGAAATGGATACGACACTCAGGCCAATCTTCCCATTCACCTTTCCAGTTTTCTGGGTAAATTACCACATATTTGGTAAGACTAATAGCTCTAATTTTACCATGATTTCCATTGGGGACCCATTGAAAGTTCAACCATCCACGCTTCTCATCATAACCCTCATCACCTTCTTTGAGTTCTACAAAGTCAGCAGTATGAGAGTAATCAATTAAGCACAACTGCCCATCAGGATTGATCCAGTATTGTGACATTGTGCCGCCAATACCATCTTCAATATCTTTTGTTTGGCATTGTCCCCTGAAGTCCTCATCAAAATAATAAGAACTTCTTACATAATCAAACATTCCCATGATCAGTCTGTTTCTTGATTCTTATTGAAACCAAATGGTGTTGAGTCCAGTTCCTTCTGAACACGAAGTTTTTGTGCAAGGGTACAAATACTTTCCATAACTTTCAAAGTATCTTCTGTAGTAGAACCTTCAGGCATACCCTGCTTCACTACATCAAACAAAGGAAAGAATTGATCTGCTGCTTCCTTTACTTCTTCAACTGTCAGTGGATTTTTGTTCATTTGATTTCACCAGTTTCCAATAATTTTCAATTGCTGTTACGACTTCAGGTGTTTCATCCCAAGTCCAAATTTCACCATTTTTACTTTCATAAGTACGAATTGCCATTACAATTTGCCTCCTACAACACTGTTCTCAGATTTTACCACACTTTCTGTATTATTCCAACCCTCTTGCACACCTTTAAGATAGAAACGAGTTGCACGAATACATTCTTCTTCTGTAAGGGATGTTAGAAGTGCTTTCCCATCTTTATCATAAGAATCCCATGTACCCCATCGTTGTTTTTCAACATAAAATGCATCATCAATCAGAGTTTTCTCGTTTGATTCTGTTGATTCTTCGTTTGATTTGCCATCCATCATACTTCAATCTCAATCCTAATGTAATAATGTAATAATAACTAATGGTTTTAATTTTAAGTGTTTGAAGTTGTAACCACATCCATTTGGCTACATTTTCATCAACTATAATCAGATAACTTATAATACCAAAGACTAATAGCAAACTATAATAATAATTTGTCATCAGTCTCTCTGACGCCAATCTTCAGGTTTATCTTGTTTAAACCAATCCACAATTTCATCAGCACTGTTGAATCCAGTTCTATGATTGGACGGATCAGGATCTCCAAGTCCCATTTTATTCATAAAATCATCCATACTACCTTCCTGCATATCAGGATTAGCAGCTTTACGTCTTGCCTTATTCAACCAATCACGAGCAGTTGTATGAGTTTTTGCTAACTTCTCTGCCCAAATCATGTCTTCAAGTTTTACATCTTCACCATTAACAATACATTTGCAGATAAACTCCAAACGAAGTCTGTATTGGGTTGAAAGCATGTTATCTCCTTAGTTTTGATTCTAACTGATTAAGTTTGGAAAATTCTTCATATGCTCTTTCTGATCTTTCAGAAAGAATACTGAAAATATCACCAAGAATGACATCATTGTCCACATAATCATTCAGATAATTATCAAGTGCTTCTTTTAAGCATCTTTTTCTATGCCACTCAGGCGAATAGGGTTTGTATTCCATTGGTACATTATGTAGAATAATTTTTACTATTTACCCAAACTCTTCATGACGTCTTTTTTCAAGATAATCTAGAACCTCCTGTCGCCACTCCATCAGTTCATTGTAGCACTTTTGGTTGTGCGCACATTGACGTAATTTATGATCTGGTTTTAGCACAGATTCAACAAATAGTCCAAGTGCATCTCTACGTTTTTCATGCTTCTCAGAATTGTTCATGGAGTGAATGCAATTGTACTATTTAATCAGAGTCCAATTTGGATCTTCATTCTTATTCATCCAAAAGTTATAGTGTCCTGATATAGAAGAAAGATGCATCTTAGTATCATCTTCTTGTTGTACTTTACAGGAATGAAGTCGATTCATCAGTACATCAAAGTCCAACTTAGCAATTTCAGACTTAGGTTGAACGTAAAGGATCTTAGTTTTCATAAGTAATTAATAAAGGATCGTAGTTCTTCTCTTGAACCCCGACAAAGGTATTCTAGAGGGATTGATGGGTATCTGTCAAGTAGTTCAGATATTCTTCATAGAGAACATCTTCCATTTGAAATGCTTGTTGTTCCCATGGTTGATCATCATAGTCTGTCAGAGAGTGATCTATGCCTCTCCAGTACCTCTTTCCATGCTTGTCTTTAAGAGCACCCATAACATGCTGATAAACATGCCAGAGTTCATGTAGAAGAGTTCTGATGTAACTTTCTACATCAAGTCTATTGTGCATTTCTATTTCAAATTCACGAGGTCTCCAGTTACAATCAGTAACTCCTACCCATCCATAAACACCATCACGTAACATCCCACGATGCCTCACAAGGATGTCCAATTTATGTCTAGGTAGGTGCTTATGGATGAACCATTCAACTACACGCTCACACCTTTTCCTGCTGTAGTTATAACCACAGGTTTCAAGATAAAGCATAGTTCAAAACCAACTGAGTCAGTCTAGCACCCCAGTTCAGCAGAATCATGAAGGATGTGACAAAAATCAATCTGTCCAGTCCTGAGTACCTCATTGGTGATTGGATAACTCCAGATACTATAAAACCTCCCACAGAGGTCTGGGGAGGTCAGTGGACAGTTTTCTAAATGTCTACAAGATCTCAGGATAGAACTCTTCATAATACCAACGATACTCATTTACAATTGCATGTTGGATGTCTTGGCGAATTTCTGAAAATGTTTCTTTTTTATATTCTATTTTATTTTTTATTTTATGTATTCCGTGCGGAAGATATGGATTGTCATGAAAAAAACCTTGTTTTATATTGTTAAAATCATGATCAAATTGTGGCATTTCTAAAAAGTCATAGATATTGTCCAATTCCTGTTTTGGATTTTTAATAAGATCCTCATATCTAACAAATTTTATTTGGTTTTTGAATTTTTTGGGAATCTGAAGTAACTCTTTAATTGAAAAGAGACCATCTTTAATATAACTAACATTCAAGCATTTATTGACCCTAAATGCCTGAATATCATAGTTTAAATCTTCATGAAAGAATTCTCTATCAATATAAAGTGAATGATTATGAATTTTTTCGTATGAATTTGCTATTCCTCTAAGGTCACGAATCGTAATGGGAATTTTTGCATTGGGAAAAAGATTAAAAATATAATCCAGATCTTTTAACCAATGTCTGGACTTGTCTATGAAAATTTTTTCTGGTCTTGTGATCTGTTCAATCCATGCCTTTGTTCCTTGCACACAGAAATTTTTGAAGCACTCCGTTACTTTTTCATGAGGGAGTTGGAAATGATTAATTTCTCTTTGAATATATTCTTTGTTATGATATAGAATTCTTCCAATTTCAGAATCTGGTCCAATTTCAAAAATTGGATTTTGATCTAAAATGTAGAGCAGTAAAGTTGATCCAGTTCTTGGTAGACTAGTTAATGGAATAAAATTCATTTGTACAATTTAACCTCTTGATAATCTGAATTGAATTTTAGATTTATTTTTTTCTTTATGGATGCTCTTTTATCATTTAAAAAATATACCTGACGAGCGAGATCTATGAAATCCTCATCAAATACCCACATTTTTTCATGTTCTCTCAATTTATCTTCAATTTCCCAAAGTTTTATATTAATTTGCTTAAGATCAATCAAAAGATCGCAACTGTAAATTTTATATTCTTCTGCAATAAAAATGAGTTGCTTTAACTCCTTATGGACAAAAGTGTTGTCTGTTTTTTCTGATTTAATTTGAAGAATTGATATTTTATCTAATAACTCCCCAAATGAAATTGGAACAAGTGGACAAATCATAAAAATCCTTTATGTTCTTTTACTTCTGTTGCTTTGATTGTAGTTGCTTCTCTGACTTTTCTTCCCCTTTCAATTCTTTTTCTAATTTCTTTAATTGATTCTTTTATCTCTTCATCACTAAAAGAATTTCTATCCTCATTCAATTTATCTGAAAGCATAGAATGCATCATTGATACTCTCATTGGGTTTGGATAGTATTTTACACCTTCTCTCTTAATGATATGGAACTTTTCTGGATATGAAATATTGACTTCATGAGTTCCTGCAACTACAACTGAAGCATCCTTACCAACACATCTTGCCATGTGTTGTCCACAACTATCACAACCAATAAAATAATCTGCTTCTTGAATAATTGCTGCCCAAATTCTCAAACCTGGATCTGGATCTAAGTGAAATAACTTATCATGTCTCCAGACGGGAGAATTCATATTGATCAGAATGTAGTCTTTAGACAATTCTTCAATCATTTTTTCCACCATATAATGATTGATCGATCTCATGGACCTATCATACATTCCTATTTCAGTTTGCTCAATGGTGCTTCCAAATGGTTGAAAAACTACAATTTTTTTATTTGGGAAATCATTACGAATATTTGAAAGTGACCTTTTTGCTGCAACTATCTCATCAATGGAGCATCTAAATGTCATTTCTGGCAAATCGGAATGATCCTGGGTTTCATTTATAATTTCGTCAAATGCTTCACGAAGAGAAATCTCATTTCTATAGAATCTTGGAAGTTTGTATGGTTCTGGTGTGATGACTTTATCTGCATCCCAATAGTAATTTTCAAAAATTCCTTTTGATTCTGGATTAAATGTTCTACTTTGGAGTTCTGGAATTCCCCAAGTAGCAACATCCCATCCAGCAATCATTACATACCAATCCTCATCTGGATGCAATTTTCCATACTTAAGAAGTGCAGGGATTGCACAGAGGATGCGACCATATCCACCGTCAATATTAATGATTGTTTTCATTATTTTCTAACCACATAGTTTCCAATAACAAGATAATCAATGTCCATATTCTTGAATGAACGAATTGCATCTTGTGGTGATTCGACAATAGGTTCTCCGTTGTCGTTGAATGATGTATTTAGAACTGCTGGAATGCCAGTTTCTTTCTCGAATTTTTGAAGCAACTTAGTCACTCTAGAGTTCATTGTATCATTTACTGTCTGAATACGGCAAGTGTTATCTTTGTGAGTAATTGCCCCAAGTGCTTCTCTTTTGTCTTCTTTGACTGTAAGAGAGTAAAGCATGTAGGGAGAATTGAAATCTTCCTCAAAGTATTCATTTAGATGTTCCTCCAGAATTATACCAGCAAAAGGTCTCCAGTATTCACGATGCTTAACACGATGATTCATAATGTCCTTATTTTCTGCAGGACCTGGATGCATCAATAGAGAACGAGAACCTAGTGCTCTAGGACCAAATTCAGAACGCCCTTGGAACCATCCTACAATCTTATTTGCTCCAAGTTGAAGAGCAGTGAATTCACAAAGTTCATCAAAGTCTTCATACTTTTCATACTGGACTTGACCTTCTTCTAGAGCACTTAGAATTTCTTCTTCAGAATATTCTTTGCCTAGAAGAGCAATATTATCAGGAAGTGTTACAGTTTCTTTATTCTTGAATACTCCATAACACGCAGCACCAAAGTGAAGTCCAGTGTCATTTGGGCAAGGTGGAACATGAATTCCTTTGAAAATACCACTTTCTTTCAGAACACTATTACCAAGAACATTTAAGAATGAACCACCAGAAAGACAAACATAATCTTCAAGATATGATTCTTTTTTTAATTCAGTTACATAATCTAATAAAGCAAGTTCAAAATTCTTTTGAAGAATATATGCTTTTTCATCAGCATTTTTGAACAAAAATGCTTCAGGTTTATTATAAGTAAAAGTTACATACGGAACATTATCATATACCAACTCTTTAGACATTTGATATAATTTATGTTCTTGTTTGAACTCTAAATGACTTCCATATGCGGAAAGACCCATAATTTTACCATCCCAAGTTTCACGATATTTTTCGTCATGTCCATCAATTTGTTTTTGAATTTTATCGCAGTAAATCCTATGAGCATAAGCGTGATAAAATGATCCAAAATCATTTGATCCCTTTAATCCATTAAAAAATCTAAAAATATTTTTATTTTTATTAAAGTATCCTATAGAATTTGTTTCTGATAGTAAAACACCACTCATTCCATAAGAAAAGATCAATGATCCTGCTCCATCTAAAGTTAGGAAGGAACCTTCATTAAAGGGTGAGCTGAATATGGATGCTGAAGCATGACTTAGATGATGAGATACAAATTTTATTTTTGCATTTGGAAACTTATTCTCAATGATTCTTTTTATTGTTCCCTCATGCCACTTTTTGTAGAACATGGAGACACACATTGTGGGTATACAAACAAGATCTACATCTTTTGCTTCAATATTCCCCAAAGACAAACAATAGTCTATCGATTTTTCTGGATAATTTCCATCATATTTTAATCTAGACAGTCTTTCTTCAGATATGCTACATATATGCTTTCCATTAATGAATAATGTTGCTCCAGAATCGTGACACCATAATGGTTCTCCTGCTTCATTATATGAGAGATCTGCTTTCCAATCAAAAGCACCATAGACACCAATTATAATCATAAAAAGTTCTCCTAAATTTTACTTGTTTCTATTTTCTATCTCCAGAAAAATGAGAATAAACACCATCTGCCAAAACATAATGAAAAAATACTTGATGATAGTATGTATCATCTTCTTTTCCCTTTATTTTATTAAAAAATCTCTCTACTTTATTGTATTTTGATTCTAATGGATTTCTCCAATGTGGCCTCTCACATCCTTTGTAGATTACACAATCACCAGGAGATAAACAAATGGACCTTTCTTCTCCTTTTTTGATAACAATTCTATCCTCATTGTTTTTTGATAGATCATCATATGTATCGGGTGTTTTTACCCAAATTGGCCAGCATTTGTCAGTATTGGTGCTAATATGAAAGGTCACAGATATCTCACATGATGGTCTATCGCAATGTTTAGTTAATTGCTGACCAGTGAAATAGTATCTATCATAATAATAAGTATTAAGTAATTTTTTTCCTATCTCTTTCTCAATCTTTAATCTGATTTGTGAGTGATAAAACTTATATGGAGGATATGAATATCTTGCCAAAGATCCAGGAACTTGAGCTTCTTCTGGATGATGCATAAATTTATCAATTTTGCCATGATAATGCAAACCACCTCTTATGTCTGGAACATCGCAAAATAAATCTTTTGGATCCCAAATATTTTTAACTACCAAATAACCATCTTTTTCAAATTGCTCATTATTCGTTTTTGCTTTACCATAATTCATCTTTTCAAAGTATTCTTCCATTGAAGCATAATCTACTTCAATTGGAGGAATTTGATTTTTTTTATTTTTCAGTAAATTAATCATTAGATTACCTCCATCTTGGACCAACTACCCATCCAACAATACTCTTCCTTACACCTTTTGTGACAGGTCTAACTCTGTGTTTTGTTCTGGAATCAAATAAAATTATTGTTCCCTTATCTCTTGGCGCAATATATGATCTATTGCCCTCATCCAGAAGTTGAAACTGTCCTCCTTCATAGTCATCTGGATCTGATAATTGAATGGAAAAAGATAATTTTCTCATTGTCTCAGTATTTCTCATCACAAAATCATCAATAATTGCTTGTTGATTTGGACCTTGTGGAATATTATTTACTGCCTGTGGTTTATATGCTCCTACCATATCTGCATCAGAATGCCAAGTATAGTGCTCACCTTCACCATACACAGTATATTGCATTGATTCTCCATCAATTTGAGTCAGATCATAGAGAAAGTTTTCCCTATTTGCTTTCATTACATAATGCCACAAAAAACCAGCAGTCCAATGACTTGATGGAATCCAGGTATTCCTTGCATTTCTAATGTCAGTATCTCTTCCTCCACCACCTATTCTAGATTCTTCTAAATTATTTTCTAGTTTATACTGTTCCAAATCAACTTCAATTGTATCAACTATTGTTTTAGGTAAATTTGTAAAATACCAAATACTTTGATAGGCCAAAGTCAACCTCCCATACATTAAACACATACTATATAGATGCAAAAAAGAGAGGGTTAACCCTCTCTTTCAACTTATTAGGTTGATGCAATACCAACATTATCGTCAGGTTCATCGGGTTCTGATGGTTTAGGTATTAACTCCCAATAATCGCCCGTCCACTTTTGATCAAATTTTGAATATATATTATCATCCCATATTGGTTCTGGGATAATAACTTTATCCCAACTTACCGTTTCTTCATTCCATACTGCAGTTACTCCAGGAATATCTGGACCGATATCAAAATCTTTTTCCACCGGTGCTTTCCAACCATTATGGACTTCATCATATACCCAACTCGGGTATGGTTTTGGTCTAGTAAATACATCATGTTCTTCTAAATATACCATTCCAATTCCGGCATATACTCTTCTAATATTTCCATTATAAGATGTTTGAATCCATCTTGTTCCTGGAAATTGATTTTGGAATATTTCTATGCCAATCTGTTCAGATTCATTTCCATTTTCATCAAAAATTTGTTCATCACTTACTTTGATTACATTGACAACTATATTATCATCATTTAATTGTGCAAAATGTGCCATTTGTATTTTCCTCCTATATTAATTAAATGTAACTGAACCTGGACCGGTCCATTTGTAAATATAGAATCCTGGAACTGGAGTAATGGGAGTATTTCCAGATACTGTTGCTGCAGCAAAGTTTGTTGGATATCTCAAAATAAAGACTCCAGAACCTCCACTCTGTCCATCTCTAACGGCAGGATTGGATGCACAAGGACCTGTTGTAGTATTTACATATCCTCTTGCAACAGCACCTACTCCACCACCACCTAATCCTGAACATGCTCCACATAAAACTATGCAAGGATAACACACACTATTCATTCTTCCTCCATAGACGCCTGCAGGTGTCTGCCAAGGAGGATTATTGGTTTGGTAATATGCTGCTGTTACCATAACATATCCACCACCACCTAATCCAGCTCCAGGAGTTCTCCACCTTGGACACGAGCTAGAAGGAAAATATGGATGTGTTGGAGCCATTCTATTATAATTAGCATAATATGGAACTCTAGCCTGGTCCATAGAGGCCATTCCGCCTCCTCCATAATATTCTGTGGTTCCAGTTATATCACTGGTTATTCCATCTGCACCAAACTGACCAATAGTATTCCATATTCCTCCCTTTTTAGCATTAGATGGGGTTCCACCAGTTGACGATAAAGCACCACTAAAATTGGTGTATGCAATAGTATTCCAACAGTTTGGAGTATATGGTGGTTGTGTCGCCAGTGAGCAAGGAAGACCTCTTGCTTGTCCTGCACTCAGAGAAATTGATCCTCCTCCAACAGCACCACCAGCAGTATTTCCACCACCACCACCTGCCCAAGTTATTTGAGCAGACAATACATAGGGAGCAGTGGGTCCACATGGGCTGGCTCCAATAATGCCCTGGCCTTCTGTATAATGGTTATTTGCAGCTGTGCCAGGGGATCCAAACTTAACTGTATTGCCTACAGGATAAGTAGATGTTGCTGTACCTCCATTACACAATATTGAAGAAGATGCAGTTGCCGCAGATCCTCCACCACCAGTACCTCCTGGGCATCCCTCACCTCCTACAAGACCTGAAATTGTAGGAAAACTTGCAGTTGGATCAAATCCACCTGCACCACCTCCACCACCACCAGCAATAACAGATCCAAAACAACTATTGCCACCAGTTGTTCCAGGCAGTCCCCACCCACCAAGGATATATGGACTTGGTTGATGGGGGTACATGCAACCACCAGCTCCTCCAGCTCCAACTACAATAGGATATGATAAACCAGGAACTACTTCATAGTCTTCACCAACAACCACTTGTCCACCACCGCCGCCTGCACCAGTATATCCCTGTCGTCCAGGAGATATATAACAACCAGCTGCACCACCTCCTCCTCCACCTCCAACAAGAAGGAACTGTACTCTTTGTCCCCCACCACCTGATGGGAAAAATTGACTTAAAAGACTCATTTAAATTCTCCTTTTTTATTAACAGGCAATCCAACCACGTGTTGCATCAACATATAAAAATGTCATAGCAGCATATGCTTTATCTAGTGTCATATTTTCTGCAAGAGCCATAATATTTTGACTATTTCTTGCTACAACAGTACCTGTATAATTTCCACCATTTATAATAACCACTTCCCATCCAGCAGAGGGTGATGCTGGCAAAGTGATGGTTTGGCTATTAGATGTTACATAATAAACAGTTCTGTTTGTTAGGGTAGTAGTGCCCCCTGCAGTTACAGTGTCATAAGCAGATGTCAATCCAGTAGCAAGTTCTCTACTGTCATTAATTACAGTAGTTCCTGAAATTTGAATTGCCATTATTCACCTCCCCATTCTAAATGAATAAGGTTTCTCTTCGCCATCTTCGTGTCTCCACTCGGCTATACAGTTATTATTTATTTATATTTTTTCTCAAGATCTTCTATTCTTAAAGTGAGTTCTTTTACTGCTTCAATCAAAACACCAACCAGTCCATTATAGTTTACATTTTTTGTTCCCTTGTCTGATTGACCAACCAATTCTGGCAGAACACTTTCAATCTCTTGTGCAATCACCCCTAAAGATTTTAGATTATTTTCTTTCCAAGTAAATCTGACACCACTGATTTGTTTTAAAATATCAGTAGCATCTGTTACTACTTCAATATTTTTCTTTAAGTTAATATCGGAAGTTGAATTTAAATTTCCTGCTGAAAGAGTATTTGTTGATGGGTTGTAAGTTAATGAACTATCTTCATTAAGTCTCTTATATCCAGCAGTAGAATCATCTGTGAAAATTAAATATCTAGTTGCGTTGGTTGACTCATCATCTTCAATGTAAGGTTCTACAGTGATGTTTGCGGAACCATTAAATGAAACGCCATTAATAGTTCTAGCAGTTTGTAGTGTGGTTGCAGTAGTGGAATTTCCACTTAAGGTAGCAGTAATAGTACCAGCACTAAAGTTTCCAGATCCATCTCTAGCAACTATTGCTGATACAGTGTTTGCACTGGTAGCATTAGATGTTACTGTAAATGTAGAAGCACCTGATCCATTATATGTGGTAGATCCAGAAAGACCTGTTCCACTGGTATTGAGTGTTAATGTATTAAGATTACTTCCAAGTGAAACACCAGAGATAGTTGAGTTGGCAAGATTGGCATTTGTAATACCTGCACTTCCACTCAAATTGGAATTAGTGAGTCCAGTAATTCCACTTCCTGATCCTGAGAATGAGGTAGCAGTTGCAACTCCAACTACACTAATTCCTGCCCCAACTCTCACATTTCCAGTGAGGGTACTTATTCCAGAAACACTGAGGTTTCCACTTGTCTTCAAATTGGCAAAATTTGCAACTGTAGCAATACCAGTAACTCTTGCATTAGTTACATTCAAATTAGTTAATGTGCTAACACCTGTAGCATTGATGTTTTGTACTACTAATTGAATAGTACTAATTCCTGCTGGTAATGGCTCATCTTCTTTCAGAATATAAATTGTTGCACCCATTCCTGCCTGATTAGATGCTTGATAATATAATTTTCTTGGCGCATTAAATGGAACTTTGAAAGTAATGATACCTACTTGAGCACCATTGTTTTGCACACCATTGTTATATTGATTTGTTGTTCCAGTTGTTTGAGTTGTCTTTATATAAAATGGATAACCAGTAGCATTTACATTAAATCTATAATTCTTTCCTCTAGTCAAATAGATTGCAGGATCATCTCTATTGACAGTAAATCCAATTCCAGTTGATTGGTATTGATATGCTGCTGAACCATTATTAATAATGTCAAATTGGGTGTATATCTCTTTGTCCTTTGCAGTAAGAATTCCAGTTACTGAAAGATCTGTAAAGGAAAGAGTTCCTCCAACAGTTACCTGACCATCAAATGAATTTCCAGTTATGTTTCCAGTTACAATCAGATCACCAAAAAGATGTGCTGCAGTTTGACCAATAGATGCTCCACCACGAACATCCAATGGATATGCCGGAAGTGAAGTATTGATACCAATAGAAGATGATGATCCAACAATAACTTTAAGTGCTGTTCCACCAGTTCCTACATTGAAACCATTGATGACTGTACCAATTCCAGAAAAATTAGCACTGCTTCCACTAATATTATGTGTAGAAACAATAGGTCCACCATCTGCCTTTATAGTGCCATAAGCAGTAAGTCCACCAATAACATCTACTTTTGAAGTTGGAACAGTTGTACCAAAACCAACCTTATCGGAATCATTAGTTGCATAGATCAAATCTGTAGCGATCTCTATGCCGTTCTTTACGACAAAGTTCTTTTGTGTTGCTGCCATATCTTTTTAGAGGTTCACTATCCCCTCTTTACTTTTTTATATTTATAATCTAAATGTGACAGTGGAAAATGCAGTTGCATTACCACCTAAAGTGGAAGATGTTACTGTTAGAGTTCCATTAGTGTATCCACTTCCCCCTCCTCCACCGGATCCAGCAGTTCCTCCCTCTCCACCAGTAGCACCATTTCCTCCATCTCCACCATTTGTCAATCCATCACCAGCAGTTGTTGTTACAGTATATCCTGGCTTGAATCCTCTAATAATTTGATCACTCAATGATATTTCTGTTCCATTATTAATTCTAAACTTAATTGGAGATGTTGAATTGTTGGAACATGCAGAAACACCCTGATTGATCCAATAAGTCCCTCTTGAACAAGATATGGTTCTTCCTCCGTTTGGTGCTGTGGCAATGCTGTCTCCAGCATATAATGTTATCCCAGATCCTGCCAATACTGAACCATGTATACCTGTAAGGGAAAGACCACCTGCTGTTATTTTGGATCCTCCTGAACCACCATTGGTTCCATTTCCAGATCCACCTGCAAGATCAATTCCTCCTCCAGGTCCACCATTAAATGTAGTCCCTGCATTTCCCCCCTGACCAACAACTACTAATAATTCAGATCCTTCATATAGGAAAATTGCTGAATTATTTTGAACACCAAGTACAGTATATTCTACATCTCTAGTTAAAGTTAATTCTATTGTAGATGTTCCACCCTCCCCTCCAGTACTTGATCCATTATTTGATCCTTTGGATGCATTAAGATCCATTTTCAATGAAACATCTTTTTCTTTTGCATAAAATGTTATTATATTGAAATTGCTATTGGAGAAAGTTGCTTCACTTAAGGTGAATTGGCCATTATCAAGATTTGCATCTTGTGTACTATAGAGAGATGAATTTGTAGCAGAAAATGCCTCAAATGTAATTACATTTCTCGGTGCAACACTAGTAAAGCTGACTTCATTGGAAGAGGAAGTTATTTGTGTCCCTTCAAAATTAACATAAGCATGGAATCTTATAGTCTCTGTGCTTGTTCCATTTTTTGTCAATTCTATTGTAGTTTTATTTGAATCTGGAACTATAGTTCCATTTACAGTCCAATAATAAATGAGTGAATAAGAAGGATTACTTACGCTTGCTGCTGCTGTGAAGAATGCAGTCTCTCCATCAGGAGCTTCTGCTGTCACTGGTTGAGTTGTGATAGTAACAGTTGGTGTTACTTTAAGAGTAGCAGTATTTGAATTTAATGGACTGTTGATCGCAGTTCCAGTAGTTCTATATGTATTAAATGACCTTCTGGAAGTATATTTTCCAGGTATATATTTTGCCTGAAGATAAACTTGCTTATCACCAGAAGATGATATATTGCTAATAGTGAGTATTGTAGTTGCTGCTCCTACAACATTTGGTCCATTGATTAATGGACCATTTTGATCATACCATCTATATTCAATGATTCCATCAACAGTTCCATCACCTGCTTCATTGAGTGAAGCAAAGGAACTTGCTGTAAAAGTAGCTATTCCACCTACATTCACTATTATATTATCTGGCTGCTCAGTAAAAGTTAATACTGGGCCATTCAAATATAAACTTGTAGGTGGAACCCTAAAGCCTCTAAGTCCAAATGGTATCATTAGTATCTACTCTTCCTATGAGGGTATTTATCATTTAGAATCAAGTTTATCATTCAATTCTTTGATTGCTTCAATCAAAAGTCCAATTAAACCATTATAATTAACAGACTTAAGATTATCAGACTCATCAACAAGTTGTGGGAGAATTTTTTCCACTTCTTGTGCTATGACACCCATAGATTCCTTTCCTGTGGAGTTCCATTTAAAGTTCACACCATCAATTTTGATTACTTTATCTAAAGCATTATCTATTACTTTCACATCTGATTTGAGTGTTGCATCAGAAAGGGAGTTGATATCATTAATAACTCTGAGGTTATCATAGATTGTTACAGTCTTAGACCCAGAATCATAAGTCCATCCATCAAATGGAGTTGTTCCTCCTACACCAACTGTGAAATTCTGACCACCAACACCTCCATATAATGTTGTGCCACCATTGAAACTTATGAATGAGTAGATATCTTCAGCGTTAGCGACTGCAGTTACATCTGGTATCAAACCACCAGGCCAATAGACCTGAACTGCATTTCCAATAGAATCAACAAAAGTATTGATTCCGACACCACTAGGAGTTGGAGATTGAATTATTTTGATAGTAAATCCAAATGTGCCAGATGCAGGATTTAAAATTTGAAATTCATTTACACTACTTGAGACGAATAAACTAAATGAATTGCCTAGAGATAGGTCAATGGATACAGTTCCTGATGAAATGGTGAGAGGAATGGTGGTTTCATAATAAGAGGCAAATTTTGATCTACCTGCAACTTGGAAGTCCTCAGTTGGAGTTGCTAATCCAATTCCAACACCTCTAGAAGTTGCAGAGAATATAGTTTGACTGGTGCCAACTCTCAGTGCAGTTGTTGCAGTGATAATTCCAACTTGAATTTGTCCACCAGTTGCTTTAATATTTGATGCATTCAGAGTACCATTTACTGTTGCATCACCAACAAATGTTGCCTTTGAAATAAATCTAGATTGATTTCTAACATAAAGGTCAGTTGTTGCTGCTCCAGTTGTACCAACTTCAAGAGTATAATTTCCTGTTGGAATAGTTGTTCCCACTCCAACACTTCTATTATCATATGTTACTACATCTCCACTTCCTGCATCAATAAACCATCTGCTATCATTGGAGAGATTGGTAAGACCAGAACCATCCCCAACAAATGCAGTTGCATCAACAGTTCCTTGTACCTTAAGTTTACTGCCACTGGATGTTGTGCCAATACCTACACCATCGGGATCTACACAGAATTGGGAAGATCCTGCACCAACTTTAAAAGTACAATCACCAACTGATGTGGTTCCAACACCTACTTTATCAAAGATGATCTGATTATTGTTCTGATCAATGCTAATAGTGCCAAAAGGATACCATCCTCTGTCAAGAGTATAAGTCCAACCAATTGTTCCTCCCTTAACTGGGTTTGCATTATAAACTATATCACCAGGATTTCCTGCAAGACTTGGAGTGGCAATTCCTACTGTATAATTTCTTGATACTGCAGCATCACCTTGAAGGTAGATTGAATTTGCTTCAATTCCTTGATCAGATGTAGATGTTAGTTTCTCACTGAATACAACTGGACCATTAAACTCTGAGAGAATATTGTTATTGATACCACCATCAACTTTAATTGATCTACGAACTCTTGCCTCTAATGGTTCAATGACATCAATACCATTACTTGCAATTGATCCTTGAGTAATATCCTCACCAGTTATAGTTTGAATTGGGGTATCATATACTTCCTCTCTTCCTGTAGTAGAAGAAATCTTCTTATTACCAATGAAGAAGTCCCCAACATCATTCATGCCAGTATATACATTTGTACCTGCATTGGTAACAAATGACTGAGCTCTGAGTTGTTGTGAGAGGTTTAATTGTTGGGTCTGCTTATCTGGGAATGCAGTTGAATAGTTTCCAGGACCATAACCAATATATTCAAATGTGTGTCCAGATGCACGAATAATTGAATTTCTTCTAAGTTCAATTGGTAACTTAGAAACTCTCTTCACTACACTTTCATCTTCATGAGTTGCAGCAATAGTTCCAAACAATCCTCTAAAGACCTTAACTGGATTTCCAGTTACTGTGGTCTTGATTCTCATAATCTCATCATCAATCTTAATATAATCACCAATTTCAAAGTTATAGTCAGTTACATTTCTGATGTTGATTTCATCAATTGTTGTGCTGGTGACAGGTGAAGAAATGACAGTAGAAATGCCAGCATAGATTTCTACCTGTCTTCCACCAAATTCATTATCGGAGGAGACAATAGCTCCTGCTTGAGAAGTAGGTCCAGGAACATAAGCATTAAATGTACCAGTAGTTGCAGGTGATAAAGTGCTTATGCCAACATTAATGACAAATGTTGTAAGTCCAACATTGTTTGTTACAATGAACTCATTGTTATAGAATTCAGATGTTGCTCCACCAATTCTTACTGCATTATTAGCTCTAAGTCCATGTGCTTGATTTGTAGTAACAGTTGCAAGTCCACTTACATTATCATAAACAAATGTACTAATTCCTAATGTTTTTCCAGTTACATAAGCAAATGCATTTGCTGTTACAACTGCACCAATTCCATTTGTATTGATACCACTTACTGCATCTACTGGAGAAACTCTAATGGTTTTGCTAGATGGAACTGCAGTAATGTTATAAAGTTGATTATACTCTTGGTAAGTATCTGATCTTATACCAGAGACTCTCAGTGTATCAGATACATTATTATAAATTCCAGTGACAGTAACTGTTCCTTGTGAGAAACCAGTAGTGGTTGCTGTTCCAACAACATTTAGGATATCACCAACAACATAGCTACTTCCACCATCCATGATCTTGACAGCAGTAATGCTTCCAGATGCATTAACAGTAATTCTAGCAGTAGCACTTCTTCCTAAGATAGAACCAGAGAGAGTTGCATTATACAGATTCTCTACTCCACCAGTTCCATTTCCATATCCAGCACCAGCATTTGTAATACTTACTGTTGTGATACGATTCAGACCATGATCTCTATCTGTGTGAATTGTTAATGCAGTTCCAACAGCATTGGTCACTACATCCGTAATTCCAACACCAACTTCATCATAGAACTTTTCAAGAGTTTCTCTAGTAACACTATCTCTTGCATCATTAATAGATACTTCACCAAGTTTATCGCCATTGGGAATAGCAAATGAGATTGCTGCCTCTGGATCAGAAGTTGGGTTATCCTTATCGTATTGAGGATAAAGATTCTTAATTGGTTGTGAGAAAGAATAATATGGATCAGTAAATGGTGCTACTGGAGGAATATTGGAAGAATTGAGAATTGTCAGATAGTAAATTCCATCCTGCTCACCATTTACATACTCCTGAATCTGCTCTACATTCTGAATGTAATAATCATTATTGAATTTTTTACGCTTGAATGTAGGGAGACTTGTTGTTCTACTTGATGTATTATTTGTAAATGTTCCTGGGTCAGTTGAAACCCCAGATATTGTAAATCCTCTAGAACTTGTAATGCCAGTAACTCTAAAGAGTCCATTGTATCCAGATTGAGCAATTCCAGTTGGATTATTTGTACTGGTTACGTTATTAATCTCTACTGTAGAACCAATGGAGAGTTTATGTGCTTTCTCTGTGAAGAAAGTAACAGATCCAGATGAATACTTTGCATCAGCAATGAACTTAAAGTTTCTTATCTGTGACTCATTGCTCATAGACACAGATGATGGATTATATGGAAGTGCAACTTCTACATCAGAATCACCAATTACTTTATTTGATTCTTGAATAACAAAACTATCTTTAGGTGCCCTTGCAGTAGCAATTCCAGATGCTGCAGGAATTACATATCTAAACTTATAAATTCTTTCATCTGAAGATCTTGGATCTGGTGTTCTTGTAATGAAAGTTCTTGATGTTGCATCTCCAAGAGCAGTTGTTCCAAGACTTACTAAGACTGGATACAGACTATTATCTGATGATGCAGTACCTACTGTTACATACCATTGATTTACAGTAGAATCATATTGAACTGGATGACCAACATCTCCTGAAATTTTATCACTTACTCTACTTTCAACAGTTAAAGTGCCACCAAACTTATTGATTGCAATTGCATTTCCAGAAATTGCATCATTGAGTGTCTTTGCAATTTTGATCTGATTTGCACCTAATCCATTAGTAATAGCATAATATACTGTATTATTGTTCAGTCCATCAGGAATTCTTGTATTGTCACTAAGAATTCTAATAGTCTCTCCATTTAAGAAATTGTGGTTTTGGGCAAACGTCAGTATGTTTGAAGTAATGCTATTTCCTGTTCCTACATTTCTTCCTACTTTTGCTACTTTAACAGAGGTTACCTGATTTGCACTCTTATGAGTATCAGGCATTACAATTCTAGCACCATATGTTACATTAGTGCCACCTCTTACAATCAATACATTCAATCTATCATCAACCTTTGCACCAATTCTATATCCCTGAATGACTGATGGGGGTTTGGCATCTTCATTTGTTTGATTGTAAAGATATAGTCTGCTGGTTGATCCAACACCAACTGTTGTTGCAATGTCAATTGCACCATACTCTATATTGATTGGTGTAGATTGGTTCTTTTCTGGTGGAATGATATTAGTGATGTAACCAACATCATCCTGAGCAAATGAAGTATCTCTAAATCCATCAGATCTCAGTGCTGTCTGTCCAAAGTTGGAGTTGGAGTTAGTAATTGAAAAATCACCACCACTCTCAACAACAAACTGATCTGAGAATCCAATAGCAAAGATGGAAACCAGCTGAATAAAAGCATTATTTGATGCCTTAATATGGAAGTTTCTGTATGATGGTTTATATCTTGCTAAAGGATCACTATGAATATTTTCTACAGTTGTTGAATCATCATAACTTCCACTGGTTGTATTATATCTAACAAATGCATCATCATCAATCTGAAGGCTGATACCAGTAAACTGTGCAACAACCATCGACTTGAATCCTGCTGCTTTGGATCCATCTGCGTGCATACCACAGAGACCATAAACAGATCTCATTGAGACATTAAAGATATAAGGAGAAGCACCAGAAACAGTATCAGTACTCAGAACAATGTTTGCACCAGTTGCTGATGGAGATGCATCTGCAGGAACAGTTGGAATTTCATATCTGAATGCAGTGACTTCACCATCATTATTAATAGATACAATCTCAGTTACCTTGTATGTTCCATTATAGTCTGTATCAGTTACATCATTGATCTGTACTACTGTCTCTGCATTCAAACCAGAGATTCCAGTAGAAAGATATGCAGTAACAACAGATGATGCAGTTACACCATCACCTGCCTGAATACTGCTGATACCAACACTTCCACTTACAGGACCTACAATACGATATTCATCCACTTTTGCTTGAATATCTACACCAGAAGCAGGATAATCTGGTGTGATTGGTCTACCAGAAGAAGGTCCATATGCAATACCAACCTTCTCATAATACATGTCAAGATCAGTTCTATTTGTTGAATAGTTTACAATAAACTGATCATTAATCTTTACATTATTCACACCGTCAACATACTCAAATGCAGTAAGTTTATGGTGAGAGAATGTTGGCGCAAATTTTGTTGTGGTATAATCCTTATAGATATTGCTATTTTGATCTGCATCTAAAATAGTAAAGCTATAAAAATAAGTTCCACCAGTTATCTTGAAAATAGATGATCTTTCAATATTATCATTTGCAGGATTGGGAACATAAAGTGGTCTAATCTTACACTTACGAAGATCTTGACCTACAATAGAAACACCTCTAGGAACAATAACACCACCACGAATGCTATTCAGTTTGTAGAGAGCATTATTGGTGTTTGCAATATCAAAATCTGTAAATGAATCAAACTGCGAAAAGTCTGTTGTAGTTGTGCCATCTCGCAATTTAAATGTTGACCCATCTGGAATCCATCCAGGTCTATTGTCAATTAAGTGCTCACCAGGAGCAAGCATGATAGTCGTTTTCTCAAATCTATCATTATCGAATCCCCTCTGATAAGAGAATCTAGATGCCTCAATCAGTGCTCTTTGGATCGTCTTGAATGGACGAGCCATTGAATTGCCTTGATTGGTGATATTATCAGTTGCATCTAAACTATTTGGATCAACATATATGATATTTCCACGAACGTTTTTCAGGAAATTATCCAAACGTGATAATGGCATCTTACTCGCACAGAGATTCTACTTGTCTTTATTTATCTACTAAAAGACCCCCCAATTTCTTGGGAGGTCTTAAAGCACACGGAAGGGATTTGGTTCAGTATCACCTTTTATATTATACCACATTTTTCTTACTTAGCAAGTACTCTACAGTATTTGCAATATCATTCATAGCATCTCTAAGGTCTGGTTGCTGTCCTGATTCTTGTTTACAGACAGGTCTAGAACAATCAGATAAAGTCCATCTCCAAAGATTCATTTCTTGACAATACCATAGATTTATTTTCATATTTCTCTTATTAATCAGTAGGCAACATTTCTGGATTTTCTAGTTCTAGATCAAACAGCATTGGATGGCATTGTTCCTCAATTAAGTAAAGGGATGACTTGTACAAGTCATCAGTATTAAATCTTCTTTCTTTATCTGCTAATCCAATTATTTCAAAATCATATTGATAACTGTCTGGAACATCATCAAAAGTAAAAGGAACTTGATTTATGAAATACATAAGAACAATTTCAGTTCCTTGATTGTACCAAACATACCTGGTATCAATACGGTATTTCATAGTGGTTCCGTACTTTTGGTTATTTAGAGGTCAACTCATGGGCATAGACGGACTTGAACCGACAAGGGGGAACCCCGACTGATTTTAAGTCAGTTGTGTTTACCAATTTCACCATACGCCCATAAAAACTCAGAAGAAACTGAGTTGATCACTAGATTCTAGCACATAAGTAGGAGGATTGAGACGACAGTATTCATTAAATGTAATCTTCATCTCTTTCCAAGTTAGACCACA
>Ga0099848_1000359_pt1 | contig 21017 bp, 10 predicted proteins | sample CB_VirMetaG_3_FD_78179 | JGI IMG/M metagenome (GOLD analysis project Ga0099848, IMG submission 78179) | Freshwater to marine saline gradient viral communities from Chesapeake Bay - CB_1508_1S Viral MetaG | ecosystem: Environmental > Aquatic > Marine > Coastal | place: USA: Chesapeake Bay...
TATAGAAATACAAGATCTTTATAATTTTCTTCTATTCTAAGATTATAGTCCGAACTATTAACTGGCCCATTATACTGATAATCTCTTTTTTGAGTATTAATTATTTCTGCCATTTTATATCTGAACCTCTAAATCTTTTGTTTTTCTTTGCAGTCTTGATAATTTTGAGCTCATTTTATCTAAAGTATCTACCTCTAACTCAGCCATAACTTGTGTAGAAAAATCAGAACTACCGTAGGTGAAGGCGACCCCTTCTACGGTGTATGATAAGCCATCATCAAGTAATATAGTATCTGTAATTTCAGACTTTTCGCCAACAAGTATTGTAAGATCATTTAATATATTTACGTCAATAGATTCTAGTTCATCTAATATTCTAGATATGTCAATCTTGATCAAGTTTGTTTCCACATTTTGATCAAGACTCTGCCTAACACCTCTGTACTTGGCCCTATGCCTTGAGTAAAGTGGCTCTCTTATTCTTTGTTGTTTATTTTTTGAGCTATAAGTTTTTGCCATTATTGCACCTGACTATCTCTATGTCTAAATTTTATTCTAACCGCATCTATTATTGGAGTCTGAAGTGGAACATTATACCTGGACAAATCTATTCTATATCTTATTGAACTAACAACATCTTCAGTATTTGAGTAATATCTAAAAAGAGTTCTAGAAGATATGTCTTTAGATGACAGTAGATATCTTTTATTGTAAATTGTATCTATTGTAAATAAATTCAATTCTGAATTGGCTCGACGCCTAAACTCTATTGGATCAAGGTAAGAGTAGTAATCAAGGAATACAATGCCATAATCGATCAATCTAGCCCCAGACATTATATTAAAGTTAATCAATCCAGCATTGGGTTTATCATACGTAACTTGTATAGTATTAATTCCCTGTATAAAGTTCCATTCAGCTGGAACGCTAGCCGTCCCACTTGGAAGATCTCCAATAAGAACTCCATTCATGTACACTGCAAGATTAAATTGACTAGAGCTTTTAACTATGTTGTGAACAACTTTGCTTTGACTTGTGGAATAAACCTCAAACTTGATTATGCCACTTGATGGGGAATTGTTTGGTATTGTTATTTGACCCAATTCATTTTTTATAATATTTGAATATATTTCACCATCAACATTATTCTTAATTGTGTCAGACCAGAAGTTCAGTGATTTATAATACTCTATTGTCTCTGGTTCTTTGGCATTTGCTATGCCGAATGTATAATAATGTCTCATGGATGATATTCCTGCTAACATAAAGGGATCTATAAAGTTTTCATTTTCTGATAATGAAGCTATTTTGTATGCTGCCACTTCCGTAGCCGGTAAAGTAACTGGATTGTTCTCGTTTATATTGGTAGACCCATTTACCAGTGGCATTAGATAGAGATCACTATCAACATTGTCTATATACTTTGTTATTAAATTAGATCCAAATAAATTAATGATCTTATCAAAAGAATTATTACCAAATGACATGGGCTCTATTGGAATCCAATTAAAATCAGTTAATTGACCGTTGTCATTAGTATTTTGTGCCACATAATACTTAGCGGAAGTTCCGTCTAATATTTGAGAATCAACTTCCATTCCAACAGATGCTATGACAAGATTAGTGTTTTGTTGAGTCGGTATAGATATTGGCTTGGATACAATTGTTGCTGAAGTGTCATAATATTCTGAGTTTATTACCAGCTCTCTTAGCCCAAAGGAATATACATATGGAAGGTCTGAGTTCGGCAATACTTGATCTGGCTCAACTTTGACTAAAGTAAGAGATACTGAACTGTATGATCTTGCAGGTATCGCAAATGAGAATGTATTATAGTCTTTTTTGGAATCTTTAGAAAAATTTTCCATTCCAACAGCTGCATTGCTGGGCATACAGCTTAATAATACCGAGCATGGTGTGCTTGTTAGCATTAGGCCAGAAATTTTAGATATGTTAAATGACGTAGAGACTGGTATGTTTAGTGTCATAGAAACAATTGAAGGTGACTGTGTTGAATGATTTACTGACCAGTAAGTATCATTTAATCCATCAAAAATAGATTCGATATCATTTACGTTAGCACTATCTATTATGACATTATTGTTAACCCTGATCGTATAGGTTACGCCTGAGGCTCGAAGTATGTCTAGTGTAACCGCGTTGGAAAGATCAGAAGTTATTTTTGGAATACTAACTTGACCATTCTGCAGATCAACATATGCTGTAGTATTTTTTAGGTCGATATTGTCTAGACTAGAAAAGCCTTCGAGATATGAATAAAAATATCCATCAGAATTATTATTTGCAAATATTAACTCATCTACTTTAGATTCAATTGCTCTTCTTTTTGCCCTAAGATTTTCCATTTTACTATTTAAAACATTTACTGTTTCAAAAGCTTGTTGGTTATTTTCTAATACACAGTCATAAAGAATCTCTAGATTAAGAAGTGTATTGGCCATTAGCTCATTTAAAACGTCTACATCAGTTACATCTATCGATTGAAGTAGTGAATAGTTTACTTCTAGCGGCTGACCCAACTTATTGATACTGAAATATTTATTGAATATATTCCTTACATCTTGTTCGGATGGTTTTGTTCCGGACGAATAGTATAGCTTATATATGTTATTGAGAAATTTTCTTTTTTGTATTGTAGATATATTCATTATCTCTTGACCTTTACTACAAGTTCATAGCCATATATTCTAGGTGTAATGTTAGTGTTTTTATCTTTAGTAATTTGTATTTTTACTAAAACTTTATTTATTGCTTCGGGTACATCAGGGTAATTTAAGTATGCCACGCCCGGTAGCTGAGTATCAAATGATGGATTTTGATTAAAGGTAATTATTTCTGCCACACCCCTGTTATCAAGCTGAATAGGAGATATAGATATCCATTCGCCATCTTTTACTGATATATAATAATTAAAATTAATTTTATCTAAGAATGTATTATCAAAGCTTGAATCTACTGAGAGCATTAGGGACTCTACTGGTAGGTCGAATAAATATGGAGTAGACACCACCTCGGCTTGATCGGCATAAATTTCGTGACCTACTGTAATGTCCCTTATGCCTATCGCTTTTCTTTTTGCTGAATAAACTTCATATCTTCCGATTAAAGGAACCTCATAAGTTTCTACTCTTGGCGCGCTCTGCTTTGTATAAAAAGATATTTGAGGATTAGACAATGTTATATTTACAGAATTTACTTCAACTTGTCCATTTTCTAACTGATCAATATACGCTGCAACTGCGTCCAGATACTGTTGTCCGCTTTCTTCATTTTCAAAATATTTTGGAGTATAATTTTGGTTTTCAAAAATTATCTCTTCTGTCCACTGAACATATAAAGCTCTTTTTATTTCCCATTTTTCCGAAACTGAGCCAGCATTTACTACAGTATAGGATCCGTTTACCTGTGCATCGGGTTGATTTTGTATGAGAATTTTATCTCCGACATCAACACTTGAACCGCCTATTTCTAGGACTCCGTTTTCTTTGGAGATTATTTTTGAATTAACCTTAAGAATTCCAGGTTCATAATCTGCTGTTTGAGATAAAGATTCATTAATAATAAAATCTGTTTCTGAACTCGAAAAACCTTCTACAAAATCATAGAAGTATACTATTGAATTGTTTGCCGAAAAACTAATAACCCATTTTTCATAAGTTATTGGCTTCTTTTTTAGTTGAACTTTAAACTTTTGTATGGCTGGTAGATTATTTTTCTTATACTCGTTCGGATTATTTGTTGAAGGAATAAGCGCTTTTTGATCATATATTATTTCTTCATAAATATCTCTATTTAGAGATTGAGGATTGAACCTTGATAAGCCAACAAACGGACTATTGGTGACTATATTTGCTGCGTAATTTGGCTGCCAGAATAAATGTTGGATTTCGATTTCATTACTTCTATCCTGCTCAAAAGTAACTTCAACCTTTTTTGTTTTTCTTTCTGAATACTTTATGTTTGCTTTATTGTAAAAATAATTTTTTCTCATTTCTGGATTTAAAGCAATCATCGATGTTCCAATATATATAGGTGATGTTAAAATATTTTCAACCGATCCAGCGTAGTCTGTAATATTTATTTCTGTTACTTTTATTATTTGAGATGAACCAAAATATGGAGAAATTTCTATAAAGTTAGAATATGAATCTGTATTGACGCCATCCATAGAAACCTTCAAGGTAAGTGGCTTAGTCATATCATAATCTGACCAATTTACTAATTCTCCAATAGTATTATTATTGACTACTTTCTTGTCGACTACATAAGAAAATTCATTTTCTGAAACAAGACTTTTCTCATTGTTAACACTGTTTTTATCCACATTAACCGCATCGTACTCAAAATATGTTAATGGATTTGAGTCAATAATATTTCCCACAACGCTTATGCCTGGATTTTGCTCAAAAATATACCGATACGGTTGCCCGTCAACACTCTCGCTTTTAATAACCTGATGGTTATTTCCCATAAAGCCTTCTGAGGCGGTGAGTGATACTCTGCTAACATTCCATGTTCTAACTTTTTCAACAGCTAGTGTCAGACTACCTTCGGATATACCTGGATTAAAACCAGTAGTTACTTCAGTAATATTTATTTGATCATAATTATCAAAAGAATCCCCAACATAAACTAAGTCGTTGCTTATACTTTTACTATACATTTGCAGTATCTTAACTTTTGATGCTATTCTTTCAGAGTATCTTTTCTCATTTTCTATTTCTTTTTGGAAAAGATTAAACGCATTAATAGTCTTAGCATTTAGGTAGTCTAGTTGCTTTCCTAGGATATTTAGGTCACCAGATAAGTTTGATGAGAAGTTATTTATTTTTTCTGATTTTGGTGGCTCACCTTTTATGTACGCATCGTACTTTGTAGATGGCGCGAATAGCGACTCCTGTACATCTAGGAGCATCTTATTATATTCTTCGACCCTTTCTTGATTGGTCAAATATTTATTATCTACATCATTTTGAATGAAACTTCTTATTCTAAGAAATATCTGATCATATGCTATTGTATTGGAGGAAACTTGTGTCATAATTATTCCTAATAACTATAAATTTTATTTATTCTATTATAATAGTCATCAAAGCTGTTAGCCTTCATCTTCAGAATTACACTATCTGCTTGGGCCGCGGATGTTATGTTCTTAGCATTCCTTCTCATTATCAATCTAAATCTGAGGTTAAACGGAACATATTCATAATCAACGTTTATTGAAGAGTTTATTACTTGATTAAAGATAATACTTTTTCCACTCTGCATGAACAGGACTAGATCTGTATCGTAGAAAGATACTTTTTCTGGCTTGCTTGTATAGTTTGTTATGTTAACAGCGTATGATCCATCAGAAAGTCTTATTTTAATTGGCGAGTAATCAATTAAGCCACTCTGCCCACTAAATATAGTACCAATATATGAGCTATAAGTAGATGATTTAATCAAATCTTCTCTAATGTATGGGTTATAATCTAGTGTAACAGTGGCGTTTCCGTCTGTTTTGGCAAAAAACTGTCCAGTTCCTTTTGAGGTTGAGTATCTTTTAATAATCTTTTCGTAAATATCTTTATCGGAAAAAGACACTTTGAATGGATCTAGAGTAAGAGTATTTAATTCATATGAAATACTAAAGATATCTCCGGGTGAAATTAAACTAGTATTAATTAGCGTTACAGTGTTTGTAGATGGACTATATGAGTATGCACTGGCGGAACATTGTATTCCATTCTTATATAAAATAACTGTACCCTCACTAGCTTTAAATCTAGGTATATATGAATAATCTGTAGTATCAAAGAATATAACTTCGGAGTCAATAATTCTACTAGAATTATACATCAAGGGTATCCAATCTTCTTCCCTAATTGGTATCTCTTTATTGGAAACTGATAATTCATAAGAAGTAGTTGGAGTTGATAACGCAGATGTATTAGATACAATTGTATTGTCAGAGGCTTGTACAATTGCTTTAACGGCGTTTATCTGACCTTCTGCTGGTATCTTCCTACTTACAAAGCAGGCTTTGATCGCGTCGTTAGTGTTGGTTTCATAAAATTCTATAGACTTAAGAGAGAAATTATATTCATAGGAATCTGTAGATTCATTTAACAATAGTTTTCTTATAGCGTCTGATATATTTCCCCTATATGTATCTTCGTTGAAAAATTGATATTTCTGATTACTTCTGACATTAGAGTTAGATAAGGGAATAAATCCTGGATAATCTGAATATTTATTTCCCTTCTTGCCCTCAGTGGATTCAATATAGTAATTTGAAAAATTAGCAAAGGAGTTGGAATCCATATAGCTCAACATTCCATAGAATAAATCAACGAAAACTGGAGAAGATGTAATAATATCTCTATCGGACATATTCAAATTATTTACTTTAAAAATTTCATCAAATATCTTCTGCTTATATCTATCTATTTCTAATGGGAATCTATAGCTATAATATGAATCTCTATTATTATCCAACAATCCTTGAACTGTATTATTTCTTGTAAAGAAATGATAGACTACATCTTGAAATAAACTAAATTTATTTCTTTTTTCAGCCATTCTATTTTCTATGAAAGAACTCATTAACTTTGAATTAAGCTCTCCGGTAGAAGGTGTTATTCTAGTTCTTGTGTAGCTTGATTGATTGAATATAAAAATAATCTTATTTACATTTATTTTATTGAAAGATACATCTATAGACTTATCAATCTTTTTTGGTTCACTGAGTAATGTTACATAACTCTCTGCGGACTGTGTCAAGTCTGAAGTTTGATCTGAGGAATTAAATAAAACTATTTGCAGTAGCTGTAGTCCATTGCTTTTATTTGGATTAAATCTTATGCTGTCAATAAATATTGATGAATTTAAATTGACTGTAACTGCATTTTTTGCACCCGGTATATCATCAATTGGGTACGCAATGTACTTCTCAAAGTTTGACAGACCTGCAGTGATTACTGAATTTGTCTTCAATGAGAGCGTCCACGCATCTTTGCCGTTATCGTTAAATAGATTTGAAAAATCTGTTTCTGTCGTGACATTGAGCAGGTAGTTACTCTTGATGTCTATTGAACTAATATTGTTAATAATATTTTTATATATTAAACCGGCTCCCAGCGAGAGTGTTCCCTTAATGGGGTCTATATATCCGTTGCCCACAGAATCAAAATGCTGACCATCTCTATCGGGAATCTGGAAATTGAATCCATCGTAGGTATAGTTGTTTGAAAAGCTATCAAATTTTTCTACATAATTTGAATTAAATAGATCATCTTTTCCAGATATAAATTCATAATTATCTATAAATATTTGTAAGTTATCTAAATCTTTTTCTACCTTAGATATTTCGGATGACATAATTTCAATCATCGAATTAAGTGCTAATCCTACTGCATTTGCTCCGTTAAAGTAGTTCCTTATCCTTAGTGAAGAATCTCTAAATAGCTCCACAAGAACTTCTCTATTAAGAACGCTTAATGGTGCTATTCTCTGAGCTGCAAAGTCTGCTCCGGCTGAAAATGTAGACATTTTTCTTATAAGACTATCAAATTCAGTTTTGTCTACTTTCATCTCTCTAATTAGAGAAGATACAGTAGACCTTGTTGAATTGCTGTAGGTATTTATGCTTTGAGAAAGAGGCTTTAACATATTAACTCCAAGGCTCACCGTTCATGTTTTGCAACTCGTAGGCGACTCCTGCTGTCAGGTTGCTTTCGATTATTTGATATATTTCTTCTGGATCAATAAAATTATTCTTTACTTCTTCTGGAATTCTAATGACAACATATCCACCCTTAGTATACGCAGCCCCCTCAGGTGGGTAGACATCCCAGTGAGAAAGTATGGTAGGAACTTCTTTTCTCACCTTGTCTGCATTGGCGTTCTGGTTAACGCCGCCACCCCTAATCCTTAAGTCTTGCAGGCTAACATTCTGTTTATAAGGGTTTCTAAATACGTATATAATTCCAATTTGCAGTGCAAAGGGGTTATATTGTGATGATGATTCATTAAATATTTCAGAGTTATATGTAAAGTTAATAGCTTCATAATTTGTGTATTCAGAAACTCTTTTAATATTATTATTTTGAATGTTGGTCTGTGTAGCATATACTGCTTTTGGTAAAACATAAATATATAAAGGCCTATTAAACTGAATACTTTCTTTATTCAAGAATGGATTAAGTGGTATTATTTCACCGTCAACCTCCTTCAATAAAATATCCTTACTAGATGTAGTGTATGATACCTTGATCAACTTTGAATCTGATGGAACTATTCTATTGTTAAACTCAACTATACCTGTGCTACAATTTATATCTCTGATTGATTCATACGCAACTTCGCTCCAGGAAGAATTAATCGAAGTTCGAGTATAGATTTTTATTATTGGTTTAATAATTCCAAATATTGAACTTCTGTAATTAGTTGAATAATTCCACGCAAGTAGTGGAGCTCTTCTAATCTTAATTTTTTTATCACTAATTAATATAGGGTTTTCATCTATAACGTCATAGTATCCATAGCCATATATATCCGACCATAATTGTTCATTTAGATTTAGTGTGCTGTAGTGGCAGATTAGGTCCTGACCCTTATAATACTCTTTCCAGTCCGGCCAATTTTTTTGGTTAGATATATTTATATTTTTCCAGAAGCTTCCGGTTTTTACGGGAAGCTCCCACACGTCGAACTTACTTCTACTGTCGTCCATCTTGCCTACGGCAATTGACGACGATGAATTATATTTAAGAGAATATATAGGTGAAATAATCTTTAGTGGTATGTTTACTGGGATAAATGTAAGGTCTACTTTTGGTCCTATATACTCATTCTTGTTTTGAGTATTTCCGTCAGCGTCGTATGCACAGACGGCGACAAAGACATTTTCTGGACCACGACTAACTATGTCTACGTAGTAAATTGTTTTTCCTATAAATTCTTTTTCATTAACATCATAAAAACCATAGATAAATCCATCTTCCTCATCTAAGGAATTGGAAACCCTAAAGAAACCATATCTTAAATCTATCTCTTCATCTATAAGAGAAGATATTCCCGATGCCGCCTGCAATATTTCACTTGCTGCCGGTAGACCATAAGGCTTTCCATTCTGATTACATAGTAAAAGTACTCCATCATTCACATTTACTGAAGATCTTGAATCGGGAAGTATTGTCCCGTCAATTTTTCTTAGTCTGTAGTTTGATAAATTGTTTGAAACATTAACTATTTGACTTCCGGAAAAATATACTGATGACGTATCTATGTTTACTTTATTTGTTGACGGAGTAGATAAAACAACTGGTACACCTGTTACTTCTAAATCTTGAGAGGTAACAGATTCTATACTTGCTGACTGTAAATCTACTGAAATCGGTCGATTAGCGAAATTGATTTTCATACCGTCAAATTCGTGCTGAGCACTGTTGCTTAACATGTACTGATTTACTGAAAACTGACGACTATACTTTCTACCCGACTTAGTTGGGTCTGGATCTGTCCAAGAAATACTTTCTACGTATGATGTAGTTCTAGATAAGTTACTTGTGCTAAATGTTTTATTATAAGGACTTGCTGTAGATACTGAACTTGCTGTCTCAACCGTTTTTATTACTGCAGAAACTTTAAGATCGTTAACAGTTACATCTTCAGTAACAGCTTCTTCTCCTGGAACAAATGGAGTCCCCTCAACTATGTTGCCTCCTTTGGTATATATTCTATTGATACCAAATCCTTCTGCGGATCCGTGACCTATTGTAGATATGGTTTTTCCAACTATTCTTATCCAAAAATATTTTACATTGTTCTTTGGTATTGAACCAAGATTAATTTCAATATTACCATTTAATCCACTCTTATTTAGAGTCACTATTTGATAATTAAATATACTGGTACTAAAAGTTGAAGAGTAGCCATATTCTGCTACTGTAAAGTTTTTCCATTTCAAACTTGAATCTGGCTCAATAATTAGCTTTTCTATATTGTCAAATGAATCTGGTAAAGTAAAAAATATAAAATCAGATCCTTCACTTGGACCTGCGACTCCGCTAAATGTAGTCTTTCTAAATGGTTTACCTTTACCTATTTCACTAGCGAGCACCATATCTTCTGCGGCTTGTATATACTTCTGGACCTCTGGAAGCGCAAAAGCTTTCATGATTTGGAATTTTTGATTCTCAAGAACTTTTATAGTCCTTACATAAAATGCAAGATAATACTTTGTCTCACTGTCAACTTTTCCATCTTCCCACTTTAGTCCATATTGCCTCTGAAAAGCTCTAACAGCAGCCTCCGTAGAAGCTCCATATATCCCATCGTAAGGACCAGAATACTTTCCAGCTGTTTTCAGTACAGTTTGTATATACTTTACATACTCATGTGGCGATGAACTATTTTGTCTAGTCCATATCTTAGTTTGAAAGTGCAAATCGATATCACCTGTGTATGGAAATATATTATCATTTGATGATATATTTACCTGTCTTAATAGCTTAAGGTCATCGATTGCAGACTTAAATTCTCTGCAAGATACTTCACCTGATCGTATAGAATCTTTAACCTCTGGAGAGTCTGGTACAGCATCTTTTATAATTCTAGTGTAGGTGAAGCTTCCATTAAAGACCGCATTGACAGTTGCTGAGTAGCTCACATCAAATACTGTTGGCTTATCTGTTGCCCTGGCGTAGTTATATGAGGCAGATAAATCGAATGGGTAAGATTTAAAAGAATTTAGTACATTAAAATTATTTTCTAATCTTCTAGAAGAAGAACTGCTAACATTTTTTTCTCTAATTACGTACGGGCCCATTTTATCTGGAACTTCTAGCTGCGGAGATGGCACTTCCGTATAGGCATACAGCTTCTCTAGGTTTGAAGTTACTTTATGTAGATAGTATGAGCTTGGTATATTTTCTTCAACTGCGAATGACTCTGGATCTACCAATGTTGAATTAGACAACTCAATATCTGGATTCGTAATTTCGATAAATATTTCTATATCTTCAGGAGAAAGTGTATCTAAGATAGAGCTTTGAACGTCAGGCAGTATCTGCCTCATACCATTTTTATACATGCTAAATATATTTGAAAAGTCTTCCGTTAAATCTCTTGAGTAGATGTTGTTGTTTCCACCTGCGGTAATTTTTGTAAAGTATTCTTCCTTTTCTTCCGGCAAGAGTGCTTCACTATCCATTGCCCAAGAGGATCTCCATTTAGATACAAAATTGTATAAAGAATTCCTTATGTCAATGCTCCTAGACGTTAAAGCCTTTGAGTAAAGAGAATATGATATAGAATTATAAAGGAACTTAAATGGCCCCTCTAATATTGCTGAATATTGTGACGTGGTGTCGGCGTCGTACGACACATCTTGTGTGTTAGAATCTAAAACCTGCTCTGGAGAAGCTGGATTATAAATAGAGTTGCAGTAAGACATTACTGGAAATGTGCAACCTATAATATTTCCCTTGCTAAGAGCGTCACCTGGCGATGGATAATCTATTGCTACACCGACATTTTTATAGTTACTCTGACTTTCTCCAAACTTCAAAAAAACTTTTGATTCTACTGCGTTTGAGAAATATGGATATTTTTTATATGTATCTGTTTTTATATTATAATTAGATCCATAAATTCCATAATATGACTTTTCAAAAATTCCTGCTTCAATTGTCCAGCCACCATTTTTCTTATAGTCAATAACTACGCTAGATGTATTCAAGTTAACTGCGTTGGATGAGGTTAGAGGAACATCAACAGCTAATTGATTGTTTAGCGAGGTGAAGTTGCAAACTGGGGAATTTAAATCTAATAATATTGTTCCATTATTAAATAAAAATTCTTCTATCTTTGCCTTTTGATCTGGCGTTATAGTTGATGCTGGGCTCCAAGCTAGGTAGTCAAAATCGACTAATGAATCAACATTGTCAATATCTACTTTCCAGTAATTTGCTAAGTTTTTATCAGTCTCTGATGCTATTGGATTGATGAAGATATATTTAGATAAATTAAATGGAGAATTTTGTAGCCTTAAAAATACGTAAGGATTTATATTTTCATTTAAAATTTGATTTGATACTGAGCTGTACAGTACGGCAACTTTTACAGTCTTTTGAATTATATTTCCAGATGCATCATATTCTTGACCATAATTTACCTCATCAAAGTTTATGTTTACCCTTGATCTTGCTACTAGCCGCCAGTTAAACACCTCAAAAGTTCTATAGTCACTAATAGCTTTTGTTGGTGCAACTATCTGATATCCTGTGTCTAAAAGATTTGTTGAGAATATGTCAGAATATTTTTCATTAATTTTTTTAATAGAAAAAGTATCGCTTTGGTAATAGTTATCATCTATAACAAAAGATTCTTCTGGAACTTCCTTAAATAAAGAAATAGGATTTATAGATTCTGAATATTGGGTTTGTAAATTTAGTATATTTCCATATTCATCTGACTCTACTTTATCATATACTAATTTTAAGTTTTTTACTGGAGTATGATCCAGTAACACAATAACTCTATATGGTATCTCTGTTTTATTTGAGTTAACTTCTGTCCTGTATGGCTCTAGTAGTATTCTATATTTTTTTCTACTATTTTCTAAATCATAATATTCTTTATTGTTTTCATCTACAACTTTAATTTTTAAAGAAGAAATTCTTTGCTCATCTAAGAACTGCCTCTTTGAGACAAGTGCAAAGCTGTTAGGTGCAGGAATAAAAAATCTACTTATATAATAATAGTGAATAAAATCTTTTGAATCAAGATCAGATTCCTGATGGCGCTCTGTGGCGGTAGGCTTACTCAGCATTAGGTTGCTTATTGTGACGTTGTTAGTTGCAAAATTGTAACTGCCGTCCTGCTTATGTAGAAAACCTAACTCGTCTGCGTATGCTATAATCGGATCTGCATCTACATGTATTTTTTCTGTAATTACATTTTCTGGTATTTGATGTGATACATTAACAATAGATAGACTATTGGATGGAACTATTTCTGGCTCATGAAACCACGCCAGACCTGCACTACCTTGCACAACATTTGTGCCTATTCTTATGGAGCTTTCGCAACCGCACTCGGTTTCATTATCAAATTTTTTCATCAAAATTCTCCATAATCTGGATGATTTCTACTCATATCAAAAATATAATTTGGAGTTGAGCCAAGTAAGTTCATTTGATATTGATCAAACCTACTTAAAGGAACCCATCTCGGGGGCTCCCAGCTTGGGGTTGCTGAGTAATATAGTACAGCTTCTGGATTAGAATGATCATAAACAAAATTGGGTGTAGCTATAAGATCTGAGTTATTTTGTTTTGCAAAGCTGAAATAACTGCTGATTGGAACATTTTCATTTGCATAATGAAGTGAGTCATACATTTCGGTCCAGTAAACAATATCTCCTGATAAAATAAAGTCATTCTGGTGAAAGTGTAAACCATCTAGCTGCAGAGCATTTGCGATCTCGGTATCGTCGTTTATCTCTATGCTAACAAACCAGTTTTTGGGCTCATATTTATCACTTGCAGTTATTAAATTGCTTATAATAAATTCTCCAGATGAGTTTGTATTCACCAATGAATACTCTGGCTCATTAAATAGGTCATATAGAGTTTCTGCTTTTGCCCATTTCAGGGTTATGGCGTGCGGGAATGGCGTGTCATTCCATAAAATTTTTCCAACAATTTGAATATCAGTATTTCCGTCTGCGTCAAACTTGTATTGTATTGGCGATGCCTTAACCTTAAGATTGAAAGAGTTTTGATTTTTAATTACAAAATCTTCTTCTAAGTAAAAACCTTCTGTTTCGGAATCATGCCCTGAGTTTGGAGTACTTGGACCTACTCCAAATATTTTAATTAACGAAGTGCCGATTCCTTCATTGTATGGAGTTGCTCCGTCGATATACCTGATTACTGCCTGCGTATAGCCATTTTTATTCGTTGTAACATATTGCGGATTAGCTTGTATATAATCTCCCTCAATATAAAAGCTTTGATTAGGCTTTAAATTGTTCTTCTCATCGTAAGATATAATAGTTAAATACATTAAATCATTAATTGAAGATCTAAGATGTCTTGGAGACAGGTGTGTCTCAACATGGGAAAATGGATACTTATTCTTCGAGGCAAATATATAGCCTTCTGAAAGAGGATTGGAACTCTGATCTATGTCAAGATCAATTTCTGTATAATCTTGACTATAGCCTTGTTCATAGGTTACCTTATATAATGCAGGGGTGTCTGGTGTTGATGAGAAATAAATATCGGCTGATTGAACATCGTTAATTTCGCTATAAATATCTTTTTCAATATGAAAAGATTCGTTAACATAATATATAACTTCATACTCTCTTCCTTCAACTGAAGGGGTAGAAAGATCAAATGGTGTTATAACATTTGATCTTGTATCTAAGTTTTCAAATAAGATATTTCCAGTGTACTTATCTACTACAGTCACATCTGTAACATTTTCATAAGCTAAGTATAAAGAATCGGACTCATTGCCTATAATACTTTCTCTATTTTGGAATGAAAACATTCCAGGAGTAGCTGAATCTTCAAAGGAGATATTTCTCCATGGGGTTGCGTCTACACTAACGATAACAGGCGAACCCATTCTTGGGATATTCGACAAGCTTTGGGTAAAGTACTGGCCTAAAAATTCATCTGTTACGGGATCTGAATATATATAATATTCATCATTATTTATATGAATCCATCCAGTTTTTAATTTAGTTGTATAGAAAGTTTCACTTTCATTTTCTTTTCTGGCGTATGCGTCGAACTCTACGGGCGTAGCTTCTTCTAATTTTTCAGTTAAAAGATCGGCTGTAAAAGAATCGTTTGAATAAATTATTACACCATTTGGTGTAGCTTCAAACTGCGTTGAAGATATTATATACTTATAGGCGGGGTCAAGGTTGAAAGAGTCTCTAGTCAAAATTACTTTATCAAGATATTCATCTGAGTTAATGTAATAATTTTCCGGTTCGTCCTCATTTAGGTATGTGTTATTATTTTGATCAATGTACCCAGCAAAGAAGCTTGGTGTTGTTTGCGCCTCAAAATAACTTAAGTTTTTTGTCATAAATGGATAATTTACATTATCATTTTCTGTGAATACCTCTATGTATTCTGGTAAAGCGTCGTAGCTAATTGTAGCTGAATCAAAATAAGACTCATATCCTATTGTAGATGCTTCTGAGGCATACATTAAATATTTAATATTTGGCGATGAAGGTATTATGTATTCACCCTGTGGCTCACCTGGGCCCACTATAACTTCTTGTGCAATCCCGCCCTGTGCTGATAAAGTTAACTCGGAATTATATAAATTCAATGGTCCAACAGTTGATACATTAATGTATAAATTATTTGGAGTTGCCGAAGGTGGATATATAATATAATCGATTAAATCACTTATTTCTATCCTTGAATTTTCTATTCCATCTACGCCTATTATATTAGGTGCATTTACCACTAGCGATCCGGATAGAGTATCTGTAACAAAGTTATTTGGCGTTGTCTGATAAATGGTAGAGCCTATAAGAAGATTGGAATTACTGTAGTTAATGTTGGGACTAGCCATTACCATTGTGTCTTCATCGTTAGGGTTAACATAATAATTAGGGGTTGTTAAGCTAAACGATGACCTGTATGGCGCTACTGATACTATCTCATAATTCTGACTTGCTTGATTCCATGTTGTATTAAAAACAACTCTTATTTCGTCGGCGTCCTCTAGGTTAACGGAATTAGTTGTTGGAGTTGCTTCAGTGTTTTCGTATAATGAATTAAATTCTTTGTCTCTAAAATCAATATTAGTTAATGACAATCCATCTTGATTAAATATTTTAATATAATTGAATTCGGGACTAGCAGAGGAGTCTTCGCTAAAACTATTTCCTACATAGAAATCATCTCTATCTAAGTAGTTCAGGTTAACGTAAAAGGTAGACGGAGTTGTATAGTTGTCGTGAGCTGGTAGATCTATCTCGTAGGTTAATGCCACCCCCGTACCAGAACCTAAGCCACCAGCATTGTAGTCTGGTACGTCTTTTACATAGTCCAGATACCAAGAGTACAGCAAGTTTACAGGAGCGTAGTTATTTCTAACTGTTGTATCGTATTTAACTCCAGATATTTTAACTAGACCATCAAACGAAACGGTTGCTGCCTGCTCATTGGAGATAGCTATTCTGGCATCGTCTAGATCTCCGACCCCAGCTTGATAGTATGACCCATAGCCAGGAGTGGTGTCATGTATCGCGGGAATCCTGCCAACACCTTCCCCAAGGACTCCGTCATAATCCCATACCCCTTCATCCCATCTTACGTAGCCAATGTTTGATGGATACTTAGAATTAATTTTATCAACAAAATCATAAAAAGCTTGCTGCGGTTTCCCAGCTTGATCAAAGTATGGATGAGAAGATTCTATATCTGAGATTTCTAATATTTCAGGTGTAGCTCCAACATAGTTGGAATCAGGAGTCGAACCATATGCTCTCCAAATATCAAGCTCTCTTCTTAAGGTCCTCTTAAAGGACTCAATATCAACACCTGAAATGTTGTTGTTAACATCTAAAATTCTTTTCTTATAATTTAGATTACTTTCTAAGTTTAATCTCGGAAGACCTACTCTTGCACCAAATTCATCAAAATCATTAAATAGGTTCTCAGCATTTTGTCTGTATTGTGTACCGTTAATTGCCAGGTACTCGAAGCCTCTTAGGGTAATTAACTTTCTATCAACAGGACTATAATAGAATACATAATCAGTTTCCCTACAGTTCAGAAAGTCTACTATAGTTCCAATCCTGGCTAGCTGAATTCCATCCCCTTCAACTGACACTATATTAGCAGGGACGTTGTAACTTGAATACAGCCACGCCAACATTTCTTCGTCCGCTGAATTAATATAAGAATTAATGTTGTAGGCGTCTACTTCACCTTGAAAAATATCCAAAGATTCTTGAACTATTGATGTTAAAAATTTTCCACCAGTAGAAGATGGTACATCTAAGGTTGGGGTAGCTGAAGAAACGGAATCCTCAAACATAGACGTCCAAGAAGGAAATCTTCTTAAAATATTTTTTCCAGATGTAGAAATTACAGGAGAAACAGGATCATGAATTCCCAATTCTAGATAGAAAACTAAACCAAGATTAGATATATCAATTTCTGGTGCATATAATTCTAGCTGCAGTTTTATGTATGGTTTTACATTTTTTATAAAAAGAGCGTTGGAGCCTGTCGCAATAATCGACTTCAGCCATGGGCCATCTACTTCTCCGGTGTCAGATTCCCATACCTCTATATTAAAAGTTGGATTTGCCGTTCCGGGCACGTTTGTAAACTGATGCCTATAACTTAGAACATCCACCCTAGATGATGTATCTATAAATCTTAATAAGCTGGGAGTAGCTTCTTCGTAAACAACTTCTCCAACATTAGTTTTCCAAATTGACCTTGGATGTATTGGCGTTGCGTCCTCTAGGGAGTATGAGGGCGACGTTACCTCTGTCCCAACAAATGTTGTGTCATTAATTAAATTTAAGCCACCATATGAGCGAGTATATGAATAGTTAGAGTATGTTGAGTTATGATACAAGTTTATTGGATTACTTGTCCAAATATTGTCAGCTTTATTAAAGTCTGAACTCTTTAATAACAATAAATACTGCTTCATTTAATGACCTTTTATTTTAATAAGTAGAGGTTCCCACTATTACAGCTGATAAATTAACTGGTCCTGCTACAAAATATTCTGTAACTGAATTTGATGAAAAATCTTTTAGTGGCAGTTCTTTACCGTCTGCTGTGAATGATGTAAACCTTACACCTTTAATTATATCAGATGATAATTTAATTTGCCTTTCTATTTCAGATAAAGATACTGTGTCTCCAATTGTTAAGGAATTTAAATATCTCTTAACAAATACTCTAGCTTGATTTAAAACCCCAGTAACTACTGTATCAGAATTGCCAGATGGTATAGAGATAACTGCCCCAACTCCTACTAAAATCTTTTCTGCTATTCTTATATTGAATCTAATTCCTACAGGTTTATTTGCATTAACGGCTAGCAGTATATTTTCTGGAAGAGACTTTACTGCCGAAGAAACTTCGGGAACAACAATTACGTCACATGAACCTATGCCATAACTGGCTTGGCGAATTTTTACATCCTTAACCCCCTTAACAGATAGGGCTGCAAATCTTACCGATTCACTTGTTCCTGGAGTTCTTGTCTTCATTGAGGCAAGAATTCTTCTCCTGTAGTTATCATCAGATTCAGATGTTACATTTGAATATACTTCCTTAGGATTACTGCTATAAACAACTACAGTAGGCGGTGCTATGAAATTATGTTTTGTCAAAGTTCCAACTGGAGCTACATAAGCGTTATCAGAAAAGTTTGGCTGCACGATTCCATATGCTTTCAAAGAGCCAGCTGGAATTGTTAACTCTCTAACTAGTTTAAAACTATATTGCTTGATAACAAAATTGGAAACATCATTATAGACTAAAGTGTCTTTTGGTATAACAATATCAGTACTATGCGCCTTGCTAATGAAGAATTCTATATTATAACTTTGCCTTTCTTCAGCAACAAAGTTTGTAACAGACTTCCTTGGAACGCCATATAAATCGCCAATTAAATCTAAATTTCTTCCTGAAGCTGTAGAAAGATTACTCTGCGATGCGGTAAATCTAAAGGCTTCATATAAATCAGATACCTCTGAACTAAAGGCTTCAGCAAATGCTCTAGCTATAGACCCTGGATAGACCGCAGTTATTCCCGCGTTTTTCTCTAGTGAGTTTAAAATAGATACGAGTATCTCAGATTTTTGCTTTATTCCATAAATAGCCATTTATACTCCTAAACTTTGGCTAACAGATAGTGTTATTGGTTGATCTATATCTGATATAATGTGTACATCAAACCTTATTGTGTCGGGCCCCGTTGGAACAGCTTCAATTTTTATATTTCTGCCTTTGAATACACCCTCTCTTTCTAGGGCAGATCTTATTAATTTTTTTCCATATTCTCCAGTTTCTGGAGATTGGGGCATACCATATAGTAGTGATAAATCTGTTCCTAAAAGAGGATATATATAAAAATCTCCTGGCTCAGTCATTAACCTCATGTATACCTGCTGTATATCTGATTGCAGGGAATTATTGACAACTGCAATATCTTTATTGCCATTTATTGCCAAATCTCCAGTCAAGGTAAAGTATAAATCACTCATTTTCTTCCCTTAAAGCTCTTTCATGTGCTTGGTCAAAGGTTAACCCCTCTTGAATGTATTTAACTATTAAGCTAATATGCTGATTAGAATATGATGAAGAGTAGGCCTGTATTAACCCTACCTGCTCAATACTTAGACCTGATAGATCTAATTCGCTTTTATTTTTTTGCTCAGGCAGTATTTGCTCTGACTGAAAACCATATCCTGCATCTATAGTAATCGGTTTTTGAGACTCTTCCGCTTCTAGCGAAGAAATCATTTCCAAATAATGAGAAATCCCATTCTGGGCTGAATGTATTGATTTTGGGTTTATTTTAACAAGAGTTGGCTCTGAATAGGTTGATGCAGAATAGTTGAAATTATAGTTGTTCCACCTTAAACCATCTTCTTTTGTAAAGAATCTTACGGAATCTGCGAAGAAGGATATACTTTTTGATCGCGCACTTATAACAATGCCTACGCCAGGTCTAGCAAATATTTCTATGTCACCTCTATCATTTAGCCTAATAAAGCTACTCAGATCAGGGTGACTAATTCCAACTTCTCTATCTGAAAATTCTTTTCTTTTTTCTAGTTCTCTTTCAACAAAAATTTTATCATCTTGTTCTTGCCGAGATCTTAAGTTTGCTATATTTAAGGGTATTTCCATTAGTCCACCATAAACCTTGGTATGCCTGTCTGAACTAAGTAGTTAGATGAATAAGTTTTATTTATATTGGTGTCTTCAAAGTAATTAACAACATAGGGATTAGACTCATTATTATCCCTAAATGCCACTAAACATCTAGTACCCGTTACTGGGCTGACATTTTGTATGCCTCTAATTACTGGACATGGTACATTGACCATTATGTTACCCATGTATTCTGAAGAATAGTCTTCTAACATTACTGTTGCGGTGTTCGTTTTTTTGTCAAAGCTAGCTATAATTCCTGGCCTTGTTTTAGACTTTTGTATATTTGTTAGGTCTATTTGTTCTTGTATTTTTTTATCAAATTTAGGATAGTTAACTGGCATAATGATTTCCTTTATGATCCTGGGGGAACTGGTTGACCCTGTGTATATCTGTTGTTAGCAAATGGAGATGGGAAATACCATCCCCGTGTCCACTGATCTATGTATGGAGCTGATTTTGATGTAGCTCCATTTTTTGGATTACTAAAGTATTCTTTAGTCCATTGCGCAAGTTTTGCTTCTGATAATCCTGTCTTTCTTTTATATAGGTCAACAGCATCTGGCCATTTTACATTAGATATAGGGCCGTAATAAGGGCCACCACGATAATCTCCCCATGGCGAAAGTACGTGAGCGATCTGCGGGGATGCACCTAGCCTTGCGTCCAATGGGAGAGGTACGGGTGGAGTCGAATTAGCGCATGTGGTATATACAATTAATGCTTGATTAATTGGATACCAGATTCTTTCGTCGGTATCTGCTCTTAATTCAGCTTTATATGCTTTATATTTAGCCTCATTTCGACTTCCGTTAACAAAGGTTGCTTCGTATTTTTCAAAAACATAGTTTTTCCAACTTTCGAATGTTGTTAAACCTAATGATTGCCAGGACTTTGAGCATAGCTTCCAGCCTTCTACAATATCAGGCTTAGGGTAAGCTATCCCAAATTTTTTATTTCCATGGGCCAGCATATTGCACTGGAGGAAGCCGAAGGAAAAGTCTCCACCTGTTCTAGTTTTATATCCACCCATAACTACCAAGTTAATGCTTCCAA
>Ga0099848_1000362_pt1 | contig 20963 bp, 28 predicted proteins | sample CB_VirMetaG_3_FD_78179 | JGI IMG/M metagenome (GOLD analysis project Ga0099848, IMG submission 78179) | Freshwater to marine saline gradient viral communities from Chesapeake Bay - CB_1508_1S Viral MetaG | ecosystem: Environmental > Aquatic > Marine > Coastal | place: USA: Chesapeake Bay...
ACTTCCTATGCTCAAGCAACTAAAGGAAAAGAAGCACGGTGCTCCTTATGTGGATCTAACGGATGTGCCCAAGGAACTGCATCCTAAGAAGCAGACCAAGAAAGAAAAAGACAACGGTCACACTGACAGCACACACTTTGAACGCTGGGATTGGGTGCTGGACGAAATGATTTTTGCGTTTGACAGCAAGGTCAATGATGGCTGGGAAGATCAGTTTGAAACTGGTGAAAGCGATCTACAATGGAAGCAACTGGAAGGCGGCATGAGCGAAATGGTTCGTGGACCTAACGATACTAGAGAGTATGATTGGGAAGGACGCAAAGCATATCAAGAAAGAATGAGCAATGGATTCAGACTCTTCGGCAAGTACTATGAAAACCTCTGGGATTGAACATAGGCTTTATGGCATTGGAGAAAAAATAATACTCTGTACACCACGATATGCTACAATGTACGCATTAAAAGGTTATACAGTATTTGATTTTCATGAAAGTTTAGATATGAAGCCGGAGTATTACAGTGAGGAAATAGAACTTGACTTATAATTGTATTGTTTGTGATATACCTTTAGAAAAAATTGATGACCTACAACCTTTGGGAGGTTTACATTTCTTAACGTATGGTCATTATGGTTCAACATTCTTTGATCCACTAGATGGAAGCACTTTAAATATTTTTGTATGCGATAGTTGTCTTTCTCGTAAAAACGATAAAACAAGCAAAAGGAACCCCAATGAATATCAATCATGAACCGCTTTTTGATGTAGAAAAAGTAACAGCACACTACACAGAAAAAGACGGAGTAGAGGTAAAATATGTTTGCACTACAGATTTGTCTGCTAGTGATGTGCCTGTTGACGTATATTATAGACCGACACCCCACCCAACTTTTGGTAACCATTACTTTGGTTTGTATTATGATCATGTTAGAAATTGTGTCATGATCTGCAATGCAGACAGAGTAGAAGAACTAGACTTTGGTATGGTTAAAGATGAAAACGATCATTATCAATATTCACAAAGTCATCACGATTACAGAAGGTTTTCTAACGGTTCAATGATCGATGGTGGCAGGGTCTACTGTCGTAGTTCTGGAAATGTAGCATTTTATAAAGTTCAGAACGGTGAATTTAAGCGAAACAAAGAATAATATCAACGGTTGACAACATCCAACTTTGGTTATATAATATAAAACATAAGTTAGGAGATGTGTCAATGCTTAATATTAATGAAACTATCGAAAGTCTTGCTTGTATGAATAAATCCGAGCGAGAACAATTTGTTGAAGGATTAGTTGAAAGGTTTCCAAACCTAGCAAATGATCTTATGCACGACATTCAGGTTGTTATATTTGACAGGGAGTATGTGTTTAAAGACACACACTCACATTAATAAATACAATCATGAAGTTTAATGTCAAACAAAAGTCAGGTCGTACGCCTTTTGAAGGTTCAATTGATAAACGTTATTCAGTTGTAACAAAAGAAGGTACATCAAGCATGGACGAAGTTCAGTTTTGGACTTGGTTAAAGTACACATTCCCTAGAATGGATTTCAATACCCATCAAAAGGTACTTGGTTGCTCAGACAAAGATCTAGTTAAGATCCGCAATGAGTGGCAAGAAAAATTTGATTTTCAAAACTAATTTAATGCAGGAATGGTGTTAACGGTAGCATAACGGTCTCCAAAACCGGAGGTTGAGGTTCAAATCCTTGTTCCTGTGCCATATTTTGAGCAAAGCCACATTTAAATAGGTTGATTTTTTAGAAAAGAATATATACAATATAACTAAACATACAAGGACCACATGACAGATGGCATTAAAAAAGAAAAGGGTTATGACGCCTAAGGCAAAGAACATTGAACCTGACTTTACGGGTTGTGAAACGTGGTCAGGAGAACAATTTCATAGAACAAAAAATCATGCATACGAAGTTTATCGTTTAGAGTTTAAGAACTCTGATTATAAGCAATGGGTGTTAGATTATATTGTAGGTACCAACTTCGAAGAACATCTCGACAAATTAAAAAAACTTCCTGAGCATAGATTTTCATCTACACTAGGAGGACTATGCAGAATGATCAAGCACGGTAAGATGCCTGACACCCATGAAGCATATACTAAGCATTGGGAATCCCTACCTGGAACAATTGGTACTCCGAAGCCAAGCAGTGAATATATCAACACCAGCATTCAAGGGTTGATAGATCTAAATGAAGAACCAGCACCAGAAGAGAAAAACGAAGATATAGAAGATACTGATAAAAAAGCAGAAACTTATAGGCCATCAATTCAACAACGTATCTGGGAACAGTCCTGCATTATTAGTGAATTTATTGAACAAGCATTTGACGATTTTACAGCAGGCAAAATTGTTGATTTTAAGTCTGTTAGTTTGCTCAAGCATCTACGACAAACAAATTGTAAGATGCCACACGCAAGACTTATTAAAGCGTTTTATGCACCACAAAAAGATGAACTATCAGAATTGCTCTTTCCACCGGATACTAAAAAAATGAATGAGCATGAGTTGGATATGCATAATCAACTCAAAGAAGGATATTCACACATAGATAAAAAGACCATGAAAAAGTTATTTGATTTTTTCGTTCAAATTGATAATGCCTGCGATGGCATCATTGCTGAAAGCAAAGCCAATCGTAAGCCACGCAAAATGAGCAAAAAAGCACCCGAGGTAATTGTTAAGAAATTAAAGTATAAAGTTACTGACGAAAAATTTGGTGTAACTTCGATCGAAGCACACAAGATCATTTCGGCAAACTGTCTTGTAGTCTTTAATTGCAAAACACGTAAACTGGGTGTATACTATACAAGTGTAGAAGATCCTACAGGTGCAGGTAGAGATGGTTCTGGATTGGATGTTAAAGGAACAACAATTCAACGCTATAACGAAGAAAAAAGTATTTGGAAAACTCTACGTAAACCCGATGAACAACTACGAGAAGTTAAAAACTTAAACACAAGACGTAAATTTGAAAATTGGTTTGAGGGAATTAAAACAACTCCGGTCAAAATGAACGGACGTATTAATCCTGAAACCGTACTAATAGGAGTATATTAAAATATGAGTACATTGATCCCAATGGTGGTTGAAAAATCACAAAATGGTGAAAGAGCATATGACATTTTTAGTCGTTTGCATAAAGAACGAATCATTTTCTTAAATGGTGCTGTTCATGATGAGGTGTCACACACCATTAACGCACAATTGATTTTTCTAGAATCACAAGGCGGTGACAAACCCATTCATTTTTATATTAACTCCCCAGGTGGCGTGGTTACTGCTGGTATGGCTATCTATGATACTATGCAATATATTAAACCTCCTATTCACACATACGTGATGGGGCAAGCCTGTTCAATGGGATCACTACTTGCACAAGCAGGTGATCCAGGACATCGCTATATGCTTAAACACGCAAGGCATATGATTCATCAACCTAGCGGTGGATTTAGCGGACAAGCAACCGATATACAAATTCATGCGAATGAAATTCAACGTGTGAAAAAAGAGTTAACAGACATCTACGTTAAACATAATTCAAAAGGCAAGACATATGATGAACTTGCTAAGGATATGGAACGTGATTACTTTATGAATGCACAAGAAGCACTCGATTACGGACTTATTGACGAAGTTATCGAAAAAAGGAAATAATGAATATCCAACCAAAAGATACTAGCAAAGGACATTTCTACGTTAGTCTTGTAAAAAGCGTTGTTAGAGTTATTGCAGGCGTAGCATTAATAGCAGGCGGCTGTATGTGGCAAGAGTTTGGCTTATGGTTCATAGTAGCAGGTATTGCTTTAATCATAGCAGAAGCGTTAGGAGTTGTTGAGGAACTGGTATAATGCCTATTGCTACCTGGGACCAAAAACCTATCGAGAATATTCGTGTTGAACAACTGGATATAAAGCCGGGCGAGTTCAAGGGCGAATGGATCAAGGGTGGCCCTTTACAACAGTTTAGTTCAACCGGCATTATTGATAAAGCCAGCAAGGTTTCTTTAACCGTTGTTGATGGTTGCATTGTAGTTGATACTATTAATACCAAAGCAGTTACGGGTGATGTAACATTTGCTGGTGATACAACCTTTAAAAAGGATGTGTTTGTTGGCGGCAAACTTGAAGTTGATCAGTTAATAACCAAGCAGTTAATTGCAGATCAACAAACTGACAAGCAGTTTATAGAATTTACACATAAAAATAATCGTAAGTCAAATGTTGGAACCGGATTTCTGTGGACAGCAGAAAAGGGTTTTAACAAGCAGTTTATATACAGAAACAATCCAGATAGATTCTGGAGCACAGAACCAATTGACATTCCACCTGATAAGGGTTATATGATCGATGGGTTAGAAGTTGTTACAAGAGACACGCTAGGAGCCAGTGTTGTTAAAAGTAGTTTACGCGAAGTAGGACAACTTAAAAATCTTGTTGTGCAGGGTAGACTGCAGGTAGCAGAAAACTTATTTTACGATCCTAATCTAGATCGGTTAAGTTTAGGAACTGATAAACCTGCGGGCGACTTTACTATTTTTAACTTTGAAAACGACACCAACTTTATTATTGATAGCGAAGATGGTGACAGCAAACTAGGAACCTACAACAGCAAAAGCCTAAGGATTATCACGTCCGATCAAACAAGAATTAAAGTATCTTTTAAAGGCGACGTTACTGTGGGAAACGAAGGCACGGATACACAGGTACATCGCTTGTGGGGCAAGGTAGGAATAGGAATTAAAAATCCTGAACACAGTTTAGAAGTATCAGGAGATATTAAATTTCAGAACAGACTGCACACAGTGGGTTCTAAACATCCTGCTAACGGACACTGGAACACAGGCGACGTTATATGGAACGATGCTCCTAAAAAAGATGCTCCTATAGGATGGGTATGCACAAAAGGCGGTACTCCGGGTTGGTGGGCACCTTTTGGTTTTATCGGTAGTAATATCGAAAATTAAAAATTAATATTATCTGATTTCCTTTTATCATCAATTTATAAATAATTGTGATATGAAGGACAACAACAATTTACTTTTTTTAAAAAGCGTTAAAGAACGCATTCCTAACGACATAAGAAAGCAGGCGGAATGGTGGGGCTTGTATGCTAAACTATCTCCGGCTGTTTTTACAGCGGTCGCTTTTCTCTTATGGTTTTTTGGGTTCGTTAATGAAATGAATATTATGTACGCCGCATTGGGTATCTTTGCTATAACAGCCGTTACTTGGTGGTTCTGGACAGTACATACTATCGGACGCATAGGTAATAAAATAGAACACGCTGAACGCGGTGTTGAAGATGTGCTGAGCGACATAAAATTGATCAGAGATATAGTCAGAGAAATTAGAAACAATCAAAAATAGTAGTTAAATACCTATATGGATTATGTTATCGTTATAGGTAATGGTGAAAGTCGAAAGAACTTTGATTTGTACCAACTTGAGTGGCTAGGACACACAATAGGGTGCAATGCTGTACACAGAGATTTTCACCCTACAGAACTTGTATGCGTAGATAAACGTATGGTGCAAGAAGCAGTTAACTCTGGTTATGACAAACCTGTTTATACACGCAAGGATTGGTATCGACAGTTTAGTTTTTGGAATAACGTAAGACGCATACCCGATCTACCTTACGAAGGAAGAAAACGTCCTGATGATTCAACACACTGGGGCAGTGGTCCCCACGCATTACAAATAGCCTGCTCATACAATCCAACATTCTTAGTAATGGTTGGATTTGATCTTTATGGTGTTAGCAAAAAGTTTAATAACGTGTACAAGAACAGTCCAAATTACAACGAAGAAACAAAACCCGAAACGGACCCAACATATTGGATATATCAAACAGCCAAGTTAATGGAGTTATATCCAAATATAAAATTTCTCCAAATACAACCTGATGACTGGGAACCTCCCAAAGAATGGGAAGAATACAGCAATTTTTTTATTGATAACTTTGAAAATTTGCAGATTTTGATTGACAAAAACAAATAGTATGCTATATTATACTTAAAGGAGTATAATAATATGGAAAATGTAAAAGCGTTTATGTCAGGAGTTCTTACTGTTGCAATAATCATAACATTGATTTTGGCTCATAAGATTAACAATAAGTTAGATAACTTAACTGAAACATTGAACAAACAAACCGCTGTTGAAAGAACAGAAAAACATAGCAGACACGATACACATCCGGATGAAATGTTTAACAAATTTTTTGACTTGGTTGTAAAATTAAAAGAACTTGAAAGCAATAATGTCAAAAATAATAAAGTTTCCGAATAAGAAAGTTACTGCTAGACAACGCAGTACCGATATTACAAACAAACTTATATACGGAATAGTAGAAACATTACACGAACATAACATCAATACTGATGGCGTATTAAACGAATTAAGCAGTGCTATACGGTTATTAGAAGCAATAGTTGATAAACAACTAGGTTTGAACAATACACTACTTAAAGGTTTGGAAAAATTAAAGAGCGATATTGAATTCAATAAACGTTGACAAATATATAATTTTTAATATATACTATAACATCGGCCTGGACGTCAACCCGATTCATAAATTCTGCCGTCAAACTTACTCTAAAGCATTTAAAAAGGAGGCAAGAGATGGGTAAACATTATAGTACAAAACATTACGGACACAACATTGGGTTGAGTGCCGTATTTAGACAGCCTAACGCAGATCATTCACACTGTCATCTGCTTCACGGTTATAGTCTAGCATTTACATTTACATTTGGTTGTGATAATTTAGATAATAAAAACTGGGCAGTAGACTTTGGTGGACTAAAGCCACTCAAGGCTTGGTTGGAAGATAAATTCGATCACAAACTTTGTTTAGATAACGCAGATCCACACATAGCCAAGTTCCAAGAACTTGAGAATCTTGGACTTGCAGAAATTAGATATTTCGATGGTGTTGGTGCGGAGAAGTTTGCGGAACACGCATTTCACTTTGCGGATCAATTAATACGAAAGGCAACGGACAATCGTTGTTATTGTGTCAAGGTAGAGTGTGCCGAACACGGTGCTAACTCAGCAATCTACGAAGGATAACATATGAAAACATTTATAGTATACGTGTGGATGGTAATGGCCTATAACGGTAACCCTATTGTTGTAGGAGAGTTTGAAAACTGTGAGCAAGGTGTTGCCGCGGCAAAGAACCTGTATCCAGGACACGTGGCTATGCACTGTATCACTCCAGACCTAACACCGCCAGGTGGAGTAAAAATATGAAATCATTAATAGACTATTTTGTTAATAAAATCAATCTAGACGATATCGCATTTACTTTTACCATATGTGATTTTGAAAAGAATTGGGAGTTTTCAGATGTAGTCTTAAAACAGATTGCTGATAAAGGTAAAGATGAATGGCAAAGATAGACAAGAGTCAATACTCCAAAGCGGAGTGGAAAAAGATTAAACTACAACGACGAGCAGAAAAGTCGCAAACAGCATTAGATAACCTAACAGAACAAAGTCAAAATAATACGTTAGTAAAACAAAAAAGAACAATACTGTGTCTTAAGCACGGATCTAAATACACTCCTGATTATGTTAATAATCTTTACAGTATGTGCAAACGTCATAGCAGTGTTGAATGGGACTTCGTTTGTTTAACCGAGAACAGCAAGGGCATAATTCCAGAAGTTAAAACACTTCCATTACCAGAAAATCTTGTTGGTTGGTGGTGCAAGCCTTACATATATTCAAATACATTACCCATTGAAGGAACCATTCTTTATATGGATCTTGATGTTGTTATAGCAAGTAACTTTGATCATTTATGGACATTTGCTCCGCATTCTTGGTGTGCTATTAGAGACTTTACAAGAGCAATGCAACCTCAATGGGAAAAGTATAACAGTTCTGTTGTGCGTTTTGAAAAAGGACAACTGCATAAGACCTGGCAAGATTTTATTAGAGATCCACAAGCAGTTATTACATCACACTTCGGAGATCAGGATTGGTTATGGACAAGCCAGGGAAAGACGGGTGCATATTGGCCGGATCGTTGGATACAAAGTTGGAAATGGGAAATTCGTAAGGATAAAAACTTAATGGCAGGATCTAAAGGATCACGTAAGTTTGTTAACATTGATAATGATGCAAGACCTCCGGAAGATTGTTGTATTACTGTTTTCCACGGAGATCCTAATCCACATATGTGTGACGATGAGTGGGTAAAGGCAAACTGGAGATAAAATGCATTTTGTTTTTGATGTTGATGGAACACTAACACCAAGCAGACAACCTATTATTCCATCGTTTCATACTTTTTTCACAAACTTTATACAAAGACACAAAGTTTCGTTAGTAACTGGTAGTGATATTGGAAAAACAAAAGAACAACTTGGTACAATGATTCCAGGAATGGTTGAATTTTGTTTTAATTGTTCTGGAAGTGACATTTATAGCGGACCTGTGCATATGCACACAAGCAAATGGGTATTACCCGAACAAGCACAAGACTGGCTTTCAGAAAAACTTTCAGAGAGTAGATTTGTTTTAAGAACAGGATTACACTTTGAACATCGTCCGGGAATGTGCAATTTTAGTATTGTAGGACGCAATGCTACAATAGGCGAACGCAAACTTTATGTCGATTGGGATACAAAAACTAAAGAACGTTTAAAAATAGCAAAGCAGTTTGTGGAATTATTTCCGGATATTGATGCTAGGGTTGGAGGCGAAACAGGAATAGATATATTTCCAAAAGGTTGTGATAAATCACAAATACTTCAATATATTGACGATGAAGAAATAATGTTTTTTGGTGATGCAATGGAAGAAGGTGGAAATGACTATCCATTAGCAGTAGCACTAAACAAATATCCAAAATCAAAAACGTTTCACGTGGAAAATTGGCAACACACAGAACGTTTGCTTAAAAAGATTGACAATAAACAGTAAAGAAACTATAATATAAACTATGATAGAGCATAAACTGTTTCCGACATTTGTAGGTGAGTTCGATTTACGTTCAAAAGTAAATCCACAACTTCTCTATAATGAATTGGTTAAGATTGAAACCAAGGAGCATTCACTATTAGAAGGTGATGCAAAAAGCAGTTATGATCTAAACAAAGAGTTTTTATTGGATACTGATGTGCCGTTAATAGCAAAACTAAAAACTGCAATACAAGAATCAATCAACGAATATGTTGAACGAATTGGTCTTTTACCAACTACAATATCCAACAGTTGGTATAGTATTATGAACAAAGGAAGTTCATTAAAATTTCATAGACACGAAGCAAGTGTTATAAGCGGTGCATATTATCCAAAAGTTCCAGATGGTAGCGTAGGATTATCTTTTGCAAGTCCTTTAGAAATTTATAGAATGGCTGAATTACATAATCAAATTACAGAATATAATTGTGCTGAAGTATCTGTTCCTGCACAAGAAGGCTTTTTATACATATTTCCAAGTTGGCTAAAGCACGGATCGGGTGTGAACAAAGTCGATAATCGCATGGTAGTGAGTTTTAACACATTAAATATCCCTGGAGAGAAACATTAATGAACCTAGATACATACATTGAACAATATCCAAATGCATTTACAAAAGAATATTGTGATAATGTTATTAATCGTTTCGAACTCATGGCTAAAAACAATGGTGTAGGTGGCGGCAAGAGCATAAGAAAAAATGCTGATACTAGAACAGTATATGACTGGGCACCACACTACGAAATGTTTTATCATGATCCAAAACTGGTTGAAGAATTCTACTCAACCATGCACAAATACTATTTGCAATACATGGACAAGTACACAGTACTAAAAGATAGTGTAGCAAAACACACACCCAAAGGAATGAGCATTCAACGAACAGATCCTAAAGAAGGATATCACATATGGCACGTTGAATCAGAGAGTTTAAAAAGTTCCAATAGGGTAGTTGTGTATATGCTTTACCTTAACACAGTTATGAATGGCGGAGAAACAGAATTCCTTTATCAAGGAGTAAAAACTAATCCTGTTACAGGCAAGTTGGTTTTCTTTCCGGCGACATGGCAACATCCACACAGAGGAAATCCAATTTATGAAGGTAACAAATACATTATTACAGGCTGGTATACTTGGGATGAATAAACGCATAGGCTTTGCTTGTAAGTATCTACACCCAGATCAAACACAGAAAAAGAAACTGCTAGAAGAAATTCAACGACCATTGAATACTCGCAGTACCACGGTTCAATGGCTTAATAGGCAAACTAAAGAAGTTGCAGAAGAACGTCTATGGGATATTATGGTACACAACATCAAGTCGTTTGAGAACTTGATTAGATACGTAGGAGGTTTACCAAATGAATTACGAATGGTTCGATTGGGCAGTGATGTCCTTCCTGTATACACTGAGCCTACTTGGTGCTATTACTGGAAACTACCTGATGTGGTCAAGTATTGCGAACAGCATTTCGCAAGGGTCGGCCAAGTTGCAAGAGAACTTGATGTACGGTTGTCTATGCATCCTGGTCAGTTTACTGTGTTGGCATCTGACAACCCTGATATAGTAAATAGAAGCATAGAGGAGTTTGAATATCATGTCGACGTCATTCGGTGGATGGGTTATGGCAAAAATTGGCAGGACTTCAAGTGTAATGTCCACATCGCCGGTAGACAAGGTCCAGCCGGTATCATCAACGTCCTTCCAAGACTGTCTCCAGAAGCACGAAACACACTTACTATTGAAAACGACGAAATGTCGTGGGGCATCGACGCAAGCCTCGAACTTGCCGACCACGTCGCACTCGTGCTTGACATACACCATCACTGGGTCAATAGTGGAGAATACATTTTACCAACCGACGATCGATTTGCTCGCCTAGTAGATAGTTGGCGTGGTGTACGTCCAGTTATACATTATTCAGTATCACGTGAAGATGTTCTAGTAGATTTTAATACTGCTATTTTACCCGACAAAGAACTATTATTAGAACAGGGTTATAAGAAAGCAAAACTAAGAGCACATTCAGACTTTATGTGGAATAATGCTGTAAACGACTGGGCATTAACATTCTGGGATTATGCTGATATTATGGTAGAATCTAAGATGAAAAATTTAGCCACCATTAATTTGCATAAATATTATCATGAAAATTACGGAATTAGAAAACAAGAATTGTCCGAGAACACACGCCTCGCTGTGTCAGTGTAAAAGCATACACAAAATATCAGAATCTCAGGAAACCGTGTTTGCGGCTGTTTCTGAACTGATTCATTCGGATAAAGTTCAAGGAAAAATTCTTTTCATGCAAAGACCCGGAGAGCCAACACTTATTAAAGGACGCATAACTGGTTTAGAACCAGGTAAGCACGGTTTTCATATACACGAATTCGGTGATCTAACAGATGGTTGCGATTCTGCTGGCGGACATTATAATCCAGATAACACAGACCATGGTGATTTGGAAAATGGACACGTAGGAGACTTAGGAAATATCGTAGCGGGAACAGACGGCGTAGCCGATTTCACCATTGTTGCAAAACGTGTAGATTTAACCGGCGACCGATCAATAGTTGGACGCTCAATCGTTATTCATTCTGGAGAAGATGATCTAGGAAAAGGTGGCGATGAAGAATCACTTAAAACCGGGAATAGCGGGGATAGAGTTGCTTGTGGGGTAATTATACTTAGAGCAACGAATTAACAATAGGAGAATATAATGTTAAACTGGATCAAAAAAACACTTGGTATGTCAACTAATACCAAATTATCTGATCTACCGATTGCTGAAAAAACTGTACGAACAACTGAAGGTAAGGATACGACAGTTGCTAATAAAGTAACAGTAAAGAAGTCTACTGCTACCAAGAAGAAGGCTCCAGCAAAAAAAGCCACTTCAGGTAACCGCGGTCGACCTCGAAAATCTAAAAACAAAGGAGAATAATATGAATCCTATTAACTGGATCAAAGATAGACTTGATGAAAGAACATCATGGGACGGAGCCGTTCTAATTGGTGTAGGAGTAGTAGTTTTAATAGCAGGTCCACTAGCAAAATTAGTCGCATACGGTGCTATCGCATACGGTGCTTGGACACTCTGGAAAAAAGAGAAATAATCACATACTGCTGATAGGCTTGTCAATGTCGACAGGCATATCCCAAACTAGACGTTTCTCAACACCTCGTTTTTGAGCAAAACGTTTAGGATCGCATTTGGGGCAAACGTGGAAATAGTTGTTGTTTAAACGTCTAGGATCCACTTTGCCCCTTTCTCTTTTAAACTCTTCCCCGCAATGATCACATTTAAACACCGCTAGGCGACATTTGCGTATATAAGCATGGTGGTTACCTAATTTGCTTTTGCGGTAATACGCTTTAGAAGTTATATCAGTTCGAACGTACATAAGTGTATTTACATTCGGATTATAAAAAAAGAATATAAATATTATCATGAGCATAGTGACAGTTACTGATTCTGCTAAGAAACATATGGAAAACATACTTTCTAAAGAGGGTAGGGAATACGTTATGCTTATGATTAAGGGCGGTGGATGTGCTGGTTTCAGTTATAATTGGAGCACAGTGGACGTTGAAAAAGTCAAGGAAAATGACGAAATTATACCACTATCAAACGGTAATTTTGTTATTGACGGTACTAGTTTAATGTTTGTTGCTGGAACCACTATAGACTATAAGGAAGAAGTATTTGGATCATATATGACCATAAGTAATCCTAACGTAAAATCATCCTGCGGATGCGGAGAAAGTTTCGGAGTATAAAGAATGGCACGTAAAACAATTAATATAGGTACAACGGGCAACGATGCTACAGGTGATAGCATACGTGAAGGCTTTAAGAAGGTAAATGAAAACTTTACTGAAGTCTATGCGGCGATTGGACTAGGTGGTGGTTTAACATTTGAATCATTAGACAATACTCCTGGATCGTTAACTCCTAACAAAATTTACACATCTAACTCAGCAGGTACTGCTATTGTTGAAAGAACACTACAAGGTAACGGTATTGGTGTTGACTTTGCTAGTGATCCTACAAAAGTTATTTTATCAAACACCGGTACTGAAGTTAGATTAGATACAACACCACAACTAGGTAATGACCTAGATGCACAAGGATTTTTAATTGAGAATCTTGGTAACCCACAAAAAGCACAGGACGCTGTTACAAAAATTTATGCTGATAACACATTCGTAAATGCGGCAGGTGATACAGCCACAGGTGTTATTAGATTACAAAACAGTGGTAGTCCAAGAATTCCAACCCTTACTGACGAAGCAGTAAACAAACAATACGCAGATACAAAAGTTGGTAAGACCGGCGATGCAATGACCGGTCCACTTCTATTAAGTGAACATCCACAGTTTGGTGATGATCCTTTACAAGCGGCTACCAAAGGTTATGTTGATGCAAACAGTTTTGTTAGTCAAAACAACATCTTTGTTTCTCCACAAGGTAGATCAGAAAAAGAAATGTTGTCGAGTGGTATCGCTCAAGAGCAAGTTGGTAGAAGCCGTTCAAACGCATTTAAATCTGTTAGAGAAGCGTGTTTTTATTCAGAAAGAATTATCAAAGGCGATCTTAAACTTAAACAACAAGGATTGCTTCCTTCAACGCATACAGTATATTGGAGAGAACCTGCTAAGAAACCAGGACCATATACAATTAACCAAGCGGCTGATGGTACAGAAGATTTAACAAACGTAATAGCAAATTCATTACTTGTTAAAAACAGAACATTTATTCAGCAAGAAACACTTGCTTGGATTGAAAGAGAAATTGCTGATGGTGATAACACAGATGCGTTTGGTAACACATTTACCTTTGACAGAGATTTTTGTTACAGAGATGTTGGATTAATTATTGACGCTGTCTCTTTTGACTTAACCTACGTTGGAAATTCTAAAACAGTTGATGCGGCATTAAGTTACTGGAACGGTGCTACATCAAGAGTTGCTGGACAACAAACACAAACAATTACAGCAATAAATTTTGCTAGAGATTTAATTAACAATTACATACTAACACAAACAGCATATCCAAGTGCTGGTGCTGGTGCTAATCCAAATGCTATTGCACTATTAAGAGCAAACAAAGATTTTGTAGTTGACGAAGTTATACAATGGATCAATGATCAGATTGCGGCAGGCACAGGTATTTGGAATGGTTTTACATATGATCAAAACAAGTGTGCTAGAGATTTAGGAATTATTATTGACGGTATCATTTTTGATATTCAATGGGGCGGTAATACACAAACAAGATACAATTCAACATTGTATTGGGATGGTGTAACATCATATGTTAATGGTCAAGTTCAACAAACAGCAGATTCTTTAGCATATGCTAAACAACTTGTAACACAATTTATTTTAACAAACACAGCGTTTGCTTCTTTACAATCAGGAGTTAATGCTTCAGATCAAGTTATTCTAGGATCAAATGGTGAGTCCGTGGCAATTACAGCGGTCGGTAACTTGATGGACGATCTACAAGATGTTGTATCAAACGGGTTAGGTAGTCTACCTCCATTAGTTGGTACTTCACAAAATACCAGCGGTGTTACACAGTTTAGAGATTTATCATACATTGTTGAACCAGGTGCTTCAACAACAATTACTAATTTAATGAAAATTATCACCGATGTAATTGCGGGTGGTATCGGAGCGGCTCCTGCTAAGACAGGTGGTCAAGGTAGAGAACAAAACTTACCAGATCCTGAAATTTCAATCTTTGTTGAATCCGGTGTGTATGAAGAATTGTTCCCAATCGTTATTCCAGAGAACGTATCTTTGGTAGGTGACGAACAGCGTAGAACAATCATTCAACCAATACTTGGTGTAAGACCTCCATCTAGAGCATTAAATTTAAAATTTGAAAGAGGAATGGTTAAACGCTATGATGGTACTGCTACACCACTGGCGGCACGTTTCCGTAATCACTACGACTCACAATATTCACAGGCTGATACATCAACAGGTATTAACCTAGCAGGTAACTCAAGCGTAAGATTAAAAAATCTTGTTTACTTCCCACTACCTGGTATGTACTTCGAATGGCAAGGAACAAGATACTATATTAAAAACTTTTCATACGACCCTGCCGGCGTAGGAGATTTTACAAGAGCGGATATTGAATTATTCACAGATCCAAACCTTGCTAATCCAACAACTCTACAAAACGATATTCCGGTTAATACTGTTATTGAGTTGAAAAAACTTAACCAGCATATGGATATGTTCTTAATGAACAACTCCACTATTTTAAGAAATGCAACCTACAGAAGGGCACAAGGATTTAATATGGTACTTGACCCTGAAGGTCAAATTTTAACCAAATCTCCTTATGTTCAGGTTGCTTCGGTATTTGCTGGTCCTGGTGGCGGCGGTCAATATGTTGACGGTAATGCAGGTGTGCAATATGGTACAGTTGTGGATAATCCTGCGACAGGAACATCAATTACCCTGTCAGGTTTAACTAGAGCAATTCAAATTCCAACAACATTCCTTTATCAGGGTGCAGGCGGAACAGAAAAGAAAACATACAGAATTATCGGTTCCACATCACCAGTTGATGATGGACTAGGAAATTCACCTGTAACATTTAAACAAACACTAACACTAGCCAACGACGCTAAAATTGAAGTTGACGCTAAAACATTGCCGGCTGGTACGATTCCGCAGGCGGAACAAATTAGAATTGAAACCGCTGGTAACAAATCCATGTGTTCAAATGACTACACACAGGTTAACTCCGACGGTTATGGATTGGTTGCTGACAACGCAGGACTTGTTGAAACAGTTTCTGTATTCACATACTACTGTGACATTGCTTATTGGGCAAAAAATGGTGGACAGATTAGATCATTAAACGGATCAAACGCATACGGTCGTATAGCATTACAGGCAGAAGGTTCTAACCCGAACGAAAACGTACAAGGTGGTAAAGTTTACTACGAACACCTTAACTCTTATGTTACTGGATCTCCTGAAGTAGATGGAACACAGGAAATGACTGTGCATAATCCAGGCGGAGGCGATGCATTAACAGGACAAACATCAATCGAAGTTAGAAACTATGACTATCTACCATTTGAAAATTCTAAATTTAGATTAACAAAGTATTCAACAAACAGCGATGGAACATTCTACGAAATTGATGAAGTTGAATACATTAACGAAGTTGTTACCAGCATTACACTAGCATCAACGGCAGTTGTTACTACACAAAACGCACACTATTATAGAGATGGTTCTGTTATTAAATTAGCAGGATTCGATGGCAATGGTATGGTCAATACCAACGGTGTTTACTACTGTAAGGTATTAAGTTCAAATACATTCGAAGTTTATACCGATGCAAACTTAACGGTAGGCTTAGATACAACAACAAAAGGCAATCCTTCTTACAGTGGTAGTGGAGGTACAGCAGTTGGTGGTGGTAGAGCAAAATTAAATCTAGGACAAGCATTAGCAACAGGTGTTGGCAATGATATTCCAGATGGATCAAGAATTGTTGTTACAATAGGTAAAAAAATAAAAATTAAAGACCTAGTAGATACTCCTAGAGTATTGCCAAGTTCTGCTTTACAATATGCACTTGGTGATCAACAAGTATTTAGAATTTTAGGTGTTGATAGAAGAACAGCAAACGAACCGAGTGGTGATGTTAATTATCAATACATGACACTCGATCTTACTGTTCCTACAACAAGAACAGCAGACGAAACTGTTAAGGTTACAACACAAATTTCAACACTAAGAGCAACAGGCCATGACTTACTAAACATTGGTTGGGGTAACTTTATAAACTCAAACTATCCAAACAACGTGTTTGGTGCTCCTGCTGGTAGACCAGACTTTTCATCAGACCAAGCGGCTGAAGCAGTTGAAGTTGGTGCAGGTAGAGTTTTCTATGCAACAACCGATCAAGATGGTAACTTTAGAGTTGGTAGATTCTTCCGTGTTAACCAAGGTGACGGTAGCGTAGAACTTAATGCAAATATTTCATTAACAAACGTTGACGGTTTAGGATTTACAAAAGGTACGGTTGTTGACGAGTTTTCGACAGATGATAAAATGTCTGGTAGATCAGACGATGCTGTTCCTACAGAAGCAACTATTGTTACATACATTAATTCAACAGTTATTGGTAGACACGAAGATGGTACATCAGTAACAGACTTTACATCAAATGGTTCACAAAAATCAACAACCTCTGGAGGATTATTATCAAGAGATGGTTGGGATTCTGTTGAAAAACCTTGGAACAAAATGCAAGGTACTTTCAATATGGGTTCAAATATTATTAGTAACCTTTCAAATGGTACAAGTTTAACAGATGCTGTTAACAAGAACTATACCGATAACGTGTTTAGAGGTGACATTACAGATTCTATTAGAACAGATGTAAAAGCATTTACAATGTTAAATGATAGCACACTTGATACTGGTGCTATCGATATGAATGGTAATAGAATTAAATCTTTGCGTGATCCAGTAGATGGTTCGGACGCAGTAACTAAAAAATATACTGATGCTAAAAATAGACTAGGTGGACTAAGCGGAGTAACCATCACAGGTGGTCCTAGCAATACCGATCTATTAATGTTCACAGGTGTTAATACGGTTGACGGTGATGGTAACCAAGTAGAAGGTGCTGTTAACGTAGGACTAGATACTACCGTTGATACAACACCAGCAAGTCCAACATTTGGTGAACCAACAGGCACAGGATCAGACATTAGAATTGTAAGAAATGGAAATACAATTAGTGTAAACTATGCAACAGGTTCTATTAGAAATGCTGATGTAAGTGGCACGGCGGCTATCGCACAAAGCAAGTTGGCTATGAATGCCGCTACTACAAGAGCAAATGCAACCGGCATTACACAAGCGAATTTAGGTTTAGCAAGTTTCCATAATACCCAATTTAATATTACAAATGGTTGGGTTGAATTAGCAACTCCAACTTCATTATCACCAACATTAGGTACTCCTATTAGCAAATTAAGTTTCATTACTGGTAATAGTATCTTAGGAAACTCAGGTGTTAGCACAGGTGTTGTAACAGCACTATCTGGAGCAAGTGTAAGAACAATTATTGACTTTACCAATCAGGTCGAAGCGACAATTACTGAAAACTTATTACAGAGCAAAAATGCTATTACAAACACACTAGGTGGTACATTATCGGGATCATTAATTGTTGATGGTTCGCAGGGTGGTATTATTAAACCAAATGCGGCCAGCGGTGCTGATATTGGTTCATCGGCATTACCGTTTAATGACACATATTCTGATACGTTTGTTACAAACTACATTAAAGAATTAAACACAGCAAACAATTTAACAATTAAAGGTGCAGATGATTCACCAGCATTGGTTATCAGCGACACACCGGTTGGTAGTGCACCTGCACTAACAGCGACAAATAATCTAGCAACAACAGATACTTATGAAAACTCAGTTTTCTATGGTAAAGCAAGACGTTTAGAAACAGAAAGAACAATTTACATAACAGGTAGTGCTAGTGGTAATGCTACTTTCGATGGATCAAAAGATATTACAATTGACATAGTTCCTGCAATCGCAGTTGGTAACCCAACTGACGGAACATACATGAGACGTAATGGTATTACTGATGATTCATACGCACTAGGAACATTAGGTGTTAAATCAATAGTTCCAAGTGATGGTACAACAGGAAGTTCTGTTCCTTACACAAATGTAAAAGCAGACAATCTATATGATATAGGTGAAGGTGACAGCGATCAGTTTGATGGTTCTGGTAATAGATTTAGAACAGTATATGCTTACACATTCAATGGTACAGCAACCAAGGCTCAATATGCTGACTTGGCAGAGAAATATCGTGCAGACGAATCTTATGAGCCAGGCACTGTGCTAATGTTTGGTGGTGATAAAGAAGTTACACTTGCTCAAGGTAAAGCAACAACTAAAGTAGCAGGTATTGTTTCAACTGATCCAGCATACTTAATGAATGCAGGATTAAAAGATGAAAATGTTGTAGATGTAGCATTACAGGGTAGAGTACCTTGTAAGGTTGTAGGAAAGATTTCAAAAGGAGATATGTTGGTTGTAAGTAACACGGCGGGCGTGGCTACTGCGGCTGGAACATCACCTAAACTAGGAACCATTCTTGGTAAATCGCTAATGGATTATGATTCAGATGAAGTTGGCGTTATCGAAGTAGTGGTTGGTAGACAGTAAATAATGTAGGGAACTGATAATATGGCAGACGTAATTAATATAGGACAAAATGTAAACGACGGAACAGGTGATGACTTACGTACCGCGTTTACAAAGGTCAATCAAAAGTTTGCAGAACTAGAAGCATTAGGTGGTGAAACAAACTCAGGTGTAAACGTTGGTAGCACTGCACCAGATGCTATCGGTGTATTTGCAGGAAAAACAGGAACAGATTTAGAATTTAGAAAAATCAAATCTGCTAACCCTGCATACTTAACTGTTGAAGTTGGTCCTAGTGGTGATATAGTTCTTAATAACTTGAACGTTCAAACTCCCGCTTTTAGAAATGTTCAAGCACAAAGCGGTCCAACAATTAACGCAACAGCACCAAGTTATACACTTTCATTCCTTGGTGGTAATAACATTACAACAGAATCATCCGGTGGAAATATTTTAATCAACGGACAATTTGAACTTAGCCAAGATCCAAGTCCATCACTAGGTGGTAATTTGGATATGACCAATGCGGATATTATTGGTCCAGGTAATATTACTAACATTACAAAATTAACAGTAATTGGAACAGACATTGTCAATCCAAGTACTATATCGAATTTAGATATTACAAATCAACTTAGGGTTTCAGCGGCAACAACATTTTCAAACAATGTAACAGTATCTGGGTCCAGCAACATAACACTAGGTACAGGTTCTTTAATTGGTAACGTTACAGGTGATTTAACAGGTAACATAATAGGTGGATTAGGAAATGATTTAAATCTAAATCAATATACCATTACAGGACAAGGTTCAATTAACGTAAGAACACCTAACTCAGGTAATCCTGTAGAAACAGAAGGCGGCTTCTATATGCAAACCGATGATTCGAATCCATCTGTTGCATTTAGATTGATCACTGCTAATAATTCAGAATCAGATGCATTCGTTGGTATCGAATCACATTCTTTATCAACAATTGATCCAGGCTTTGGTACTGGTATAGAATTTTCAGTAGGATCTGGATCTCTTAACAGTTTAAAACAACTTGGTTCTATTACAGGTGTTTACGACGATGCGTCAAACTATTCGATTGAAATTAAAGCATATGGTCCGGGTTTATTTTATGATGCACCAGCGATAGCAAAATTTAAAGGTAACAACGAAATTATTTTAGGCCGTGGTGATCCTGCAATTAAAATTAAAGACAACAGAATTGAAAGTTACGGAGTATCAAACAGCAACTTAATATTCGATGCTGACGGAGCAGGTTATATTGACTTTTATGGAATTTATCAATTTCCAAGAAGCATTGGACAAGCGGGTCAGGTATTAAAAGTTCCTACTAGTGGTACAGTGCTAGAATGGGGAACAGGTGGTGGCGGTGCTACAACAACTGCTATTACTGCTATTACTCTTACAAACCCATTAAGAATAACAACAGGTACAGCACACGGATGAACTGATAATCAAAACGTTACAACAACCGACATTGTTGGTACAACTGAACTTAACGGTAACAGTTACTATGTTGATGTTATTAACTCAACAACCGTAGATCTTTACACAGACGAAGCATTACCAACTGCCGTTGATGGCACAACAGGATTTACTGCATATACATCAGGCGGTTACATAACTGGTGCGGCGGGTGCAGGTGGTGGATCATTTGTTGCATTATCAGATACACCAAACTCTTATTTGGCGGCGGCTGGCGATGCTAACAAACTTGTTCAG
>Ga0099848_1000369_pt1 | contig 20793 bp, 33 predicted proteins | sample CB_VirMetaG_3_FD_78179 | JGI IMG/M metagenome (GOLD analysis project Ga0099848, IMG submission 78179) | Freshwater to marine saline gradient viral communities from Chesapeake Bay - CB_1508_1S Viral MetaG | ecosystem: Environmental > Aquatic > Marine > Coastal | place: USA: Chesapeake Bay...
ATCTGAATGCGTATGCTTACACTAAGTACATCAACGAATGTCAATTTAAGATTTCAAAACTTCATGCAGTTGGTCTACGTTTCTTTACCGTGTATGGGCCTTGGGGTAGACCCGATATGGCGCTATTCCAATTCACTAAAAGAATCCTTGCAGAAGAACCCATTGACGTGTATAATTATGGGGACATGAAACGAGATTTCACCTACATCGATGATATCCTTAACGGTATTGTTGTTGTACTTGAGAATATGGAAGATGGTAAAATTGATGATGGTGAAATATTTAATATCGGTAGGGGAGAACAAGTTCAGTTAATGGATTTTGTTAAAGCTATTGAGAATAATGTCGGTAAGAAAGCTCTTATTAACCTTGCACCAAAGCATCCAGCCGACACTAAAGAAACTTGGAGTAACACTGAAAAATTACAGGCCTTGGGATATAAACCTGAGACCAGTATTGATGAAGGTGTTGCTAAATTTTATAAATGGTACAAGAAACATTATTATGCTCAGGAGAATTTATAATGGCTGATAACTTTGACGATTTCACCCCTAAAGAGGGTGGTGTGTCCCTAGCGGACAAACAAAAACCGATTAGTCCCGAAAACCCTTTTAAGTTGGGTATCGTTGGACATGGGTTTGTAGGACGTGCAGTTGAGTATGCATTTAGTCACCCTCTGGTAGACTTGCAAATCGCTGATCCGAAGTATGGTGATAAAGCTACTATCGATGCAATGGTGGATTTCGAACCTCACTGTGTGTTCGTGTGTGCGCCTACGCCCATGAATCCAGAGACAGGTTTCGTGGATGCATCTATTGTTGAAGATGCAGTATTGAAGTTGATCGAACATACCGAGGCTCTTGTTGTTGTCAAATCAACAGTTACTCCTGATGTGATTGATCGTCTGTATAACTCCATGTTTGAAGATGGGGTTGACCGCCTCGTGTATAACCCTGAGTTTCTTACTGAGAAGAATGCAGAAGAACAGTTCGTGAATGCTGCGTTCCATGTTCTTGGTGGTACTGAACGTGCAACCATGCATCTCACAGAAATCTATGACATCTTCAGTTTGTGTCAATCTAATGACTACTTCCGTATGTCAGCTGTTGAAGCGTCATTTGTTAAGTACACGATTAACTCTTTCCTTGCAACGAAGGTGACGTTCTTCAATCAGTTGTATGATCTTGTCAATGCATTTGGTTGTAGCTTTAACGTTATCACTCGTGCGGTTGGTGCAGACCCTCGTGTGGGTATTGGCCACACCCGTGTGCCTGGCTATGACCGTAAACGTGGATTTGGTGGCGCCTGTCTACCCAAGGACACCACAGCACTACTCAAGTTCTCAGAGGCAAAAAATGAGAAGGGTGAGGTAGTGGCTAGTTTCAGTCTGTTGGAAAAAGTGCTTGACATCAACAGCCGTTATCGTGCATACTATGAACTTGATGAACGTGAAAAAGCAAACAATATTACTTATGGAGACGTGAAAAATGAGCGTAATGGCGAAACTGAAGAAGAACTCAAAGATCAAGACAACGGAGATTCTGTCGGAGAGTAAGTTCTTCACTGAGAAGGACATGGTTCCTACCGATGTGCCTATGGTTAACGTGGCACTATCTGGTTCGATTCATGGTGGGGTTACGCCGGGACTTACGGTTCTGGCAGGCCCTTCCAAACACTTTAAGACTTCATTCGCCTTGTTGATGGCGGGTGCGTATCTGAGGGCAAAAGAAGATGCAGTACTATTGTTCTACGATTCTGAGTTCGGTTCACCCCAATCTTATTTCGAACAGTTTGGAATTGATACTAGTCGTGTTCTTCACACTCCTATCACGAATGTAGAAGAACTGAAGTTTGACTTGATCAGCCAACTTGAAGCAATGGATCGTGACGATAACGTTATTGTTGTCATCGATTCGATTGGTAACCTTGCTTCGAAGAAGGAACTTGAGGACGCAATCAACGAGAAGTCTGTTGCAGACATGTCTCGTGCAAAGGCACTCAAGGGTCTCTTCCGTATGTGTACTCCGTACCTTGCGATGAAGAACATTCCTATGTTGGCCGTAAACCACACCTACAAAGAGATCGGTCTGTTTCCGAAGGACATCGTTGGTGGTGGTACGGGTATCTACTACTCAGCAGACAACATCTGGATTCTTGGCCGTCAACAGGACAAGCAGGGGACAGAGGTCAAGGGTTACCACTTTGTGATCAATGTGGAGAAGTCTCGTTATGTTAAAGAAAAATCTAAAATCCCTATCTCAGTATCTTGGGAGGGTGGCGTCCAGCGTTGGTCTGGTCTTCTTGACGTTGCTCTGGCTGGTAACTATGTGGCTAAGCCTTCTAATGGCTGGTACTGTCGTGTTGATACTAGCACTGGCGAATTACTTGATCCAAAAGTTAGACAAGCTCAGACGCTAGAAGAAGAGTTCTGGACACCTATCTTTGAATTCACTGACTTCGCTGAGTTCCTTGAGAAACAGTACAAGATCGGTCTACCTTCACAAGTAGCTATGGAAGACATTGTAGATGGCGAAGAAGATTAATGTAGATAAAGTGTCAGAGGGGGTTGACTATGAGTTGATCCCCGTTGACGATTCTCCAAACGATCAGGCGTGGGATATTCGTATCCTACGTGGAGATTTTACTGAAACGGTTATTCGTTATGGAAATGTTGCCTTTAATGAAATTAAGGATTGCCTTACGTTCAATTATAAGGTAGTATATACCCCTGATCCTTTTTTGACATCTGATGATGTTCAACTACAGGAGTATGCAGCAGACATCCTTGAGGATGTTCTGGAACGTGCCTATGCAGAAGGGTGGCTTATTGCTCAACCGAGGAATTAATGGATATTAATCTAGAACAAACAATTTTAAGAAATCTTGTAACTAATGATGAGTACGCTCGCAAGGTTGCAGCGTTTATCAATCCGGACTATTTTCAGGGGGTGTATCAGAACCTCTTTAAAGAGTTCACCAAGTTTATTGCCAAGTATAATAAACTGCCGACAATGGAATCCTTCAAGATTGAGATCGATGAGGGTGACCGTCTGTCGGATGAACAGTACCGACACGCCATGGAAATTCTTCCTAACGTGTTTTCAAAAGAAGATGTAGACCTAAGTTGGTTGGTTGATCGAACTGAGAAGTGGTGTCAAGACCGTGCTGTATTCAATGCGGTCATGGAATCTATTTCTATTCTTGATGGTAAACACCAGACGTTGACTAAGAACGGTATTCCAGATATTCTTAGTAAGGCGTTGGGTGTCTCTTTTGATACTAACATTGGTCACGATTATTTGGAGAACGTTGATGCCCGATTCGACTTCTACCACGAAAAAGAGGAACGACTACCATTCGATCTTGATTACTTTAATCGAATTACAAAAGGTGGCCTTCCAAATAAGACTCTTAACATCGCTCTCGCTGGTACTGGCGTGGGTAAGTCTCTCTTTATGTGCCATTGCGCTGGTAGTTCACTCAGCCTAGGTAAGAACGTTCTCTATATCACTATGGAGATGGCAGAGGAACGTATCGCAGAACGTATTGACGCCAACCTGTTGAACGTTGCGATTGATCAACTAGAGAATATGTCTCGTGACATGTTCCATGATCGTGTGTCTGAACTGGCTCGTAAGACTCAGGGTAAACTTATTATCAAGGAATACCCAACCGGACAGGCCAACACGTCACACTTCCGTGCGTTGTTGAACGAACTGAAACTGAAGAAGAAGTTCATGCCGGACATCATCTTCATTGACTATCTAAACATTTGTGCATCCGCAAGGATGAAGGGGATGGGTGGTGCTATTAACTCGTATTCGTATATCAAGTCTATTGCTGAAGAGATACGTGGACTTGCGGTGGAGTTTGACGTGCCGATTGTGTCTGCAACACAGACGACTCGTTCTGGTTACTCTAATGACGATGTGGGGCTTGAAGACACGTCCGAATCTTTTGGACTACCCGCAACCGCTGACTTCATGTTCGCACTCATCGCAAATAATGAACTGAATGCACAGGGCAAGATTCTAGTCAAACAGTTGAAGAATCGTTACAACGATCCTACCATATATCAAAAGTTTGTTTTAGGGGTTGACAGATCGAAGATGCGCCTGTATGATTGTGATCAATCCTCAGAGAAAGAATCTGATGATATCCCGTGGGATGATGACACTCCTGCGTTTGATAGAACCCAAGCTGGTAAACGTATAAGTAACGAGAAGTTTAAAGACTTCTCACTATTCAAGGTGTAATATGACAGCGGTAGAACATTCCATTTTAGCCACTCTGTGTATGTTTATTTCCTATTGTGTGGGAAGGTATACCGGAAAAAAAGAAGGTATGCGACATGCTGTAGAGTGGTTAATGGAGAAGGGTTGTTTGAAAGAAGATAAAGTTGAATTGTTGAAGGAGGATGATGATGAGTAAAGTGAATTTGATTGGTCTTACTACACCTAGTGCGATTGTAGGTGTTAATTCAGCAGAACAACTTGTTGCCTATGCAGCAAGAGTGAGTAATCCCACAAATCAGAATAATGCTGAGACTGCGCCACGTTTGTTGAAGTATCTGATTAAGAATAACCATTGGTCTCCCTTTGAGATGGTAAGTATGACGATGGAGATCAAAACGACACGTGATATTTCCAGACAAATCCTCAGACATAGGTCGTTTAGTTTTCAGGAATTCTCACAACGATATGCTGAGTCTGAAGATTTTACATATCGTGAGGCCAGACTTCAAGACCCAAAGAATCGACAAAATAGTATTGCTGTCGAAGTAAATGCAGAGACCAAAGACTTGCGTGAGGGTTGGTGCATGAAGCAGGCAGAGGTTATCCGCAAGTCCAAAGAAGTTTATCAATGGGCATTGGATAACGGTATCGCAAAGGAACAGGCACGGGCTGTCCTTCCCGAAGGTAACACGGAAACCACTTTGTATATGTCGGGAACTCTTCGTAGTTGGATTCATTATTGTGATTTGCGAATGGCGAATGGTACTCAGTTGGAACATGCTGAGGTCGCAAAGAAATGTTGGAGTATTATTCAGAGTCATTTTCCGTCTGTTGTTGAAGCGATTCATGATATTCAATCAGAACGTGAGTTTGAGAGGAAGTTACCATGATCTATACTTGTAATGTTATTGAAGTCGAGGGTGACCTGTGTCTGGAGTTCACAGACGAATTGATGGAAGCCCTAAATCTAAATGTGGGTGATACTATCGAATGGAATATTACTGAAGAGGGCGAAGTTTCGTTTAGAAAGATCGATGGAAATAACGATACGAAATAAAGAGTTTCTAAAGACTCTAGACACCATAGCAGAAGATATGCTTAATACTGAGGGTTACAATGATCCGAAGTATTACACGTATGATAAAAAAGAGGATATGGCGAAGGGTGAATACTATTGTTCGGAGGAATATCTGGAATATTGCCAGAAAATGGTAGTCCCGCTAGGCGCTCCAGAAAAGTATTTTGCCCAACCAATCGCCATGATGGTGCGAAAAGATAAGTCTAAGTGGGAAGATTACATGCAGAGAGTGAAGTACGACTTCGCTGCGGAGATCGGCGCCCACACCTCTGCCTTGTTGTCCTATTACCCGCCAGGCGGGTTTGTTGGGTGGCACACCAACTGGGATGCGTCTGCATATCAGGTACTCTTCACTTGGTCTAAGACGGGTGACGGGTACTTTCGGTATTATGATCTTGAGAAAAAAGAGATCGTTACCATTCAGGACAAACCAGGCTGGCAGGCGAGATGGTATCATTTTGGGCCACTGGAAGAACCCCACAACATTTGTTGGCATGCCGCATATGCTGGATGTGAGAGGATTACTCTTGCATATAAATTCTGTGGGTATGGAGAGAATACTCCTACCGATATACAAGCACAGAGACTCCGTGATTTATTGATAGAAGAAATTGAGAGCGATGATTAATAGAAATATTATTAGAGACCAATTTGTAATTAGAAACATTCAACGTGGTGATCGTAGTGATTATGACCGAGAACGTTTTTGCGAATTGATTGACAAGTGGAAGAGTTATGTTCATAATGAGATGGGGATTGTAAAGGGTAATATTGCCTGTCTGGGACTGATGAACTGTGGAGTGAAGACTCATGCTCTTGTCTTTGCCCTTGCTGAACTGGGGATTCAGATTGTTCCTGCCGTCCTTAGTTTCAACAAAGACATCATCACAGATTCCCCAATCACGGTACTTAAACCTGAAGCTGGGTTCTGGGATAACATCGCTATTAAAATGTGTGATGGTATTGCCAAGGAAGTTGTACCGAAGGAATTCGAACTGGTTGGAAACACCGGCGTTCTGGTAAATGTGGATGATGTCGATCTTGACTCTTATGAGATGAAAGATTTCCCCAAGGAGTTTGCAGGCCCAAATGATCCGTTGTATATCACTTGGGATGATGGTCTTGAAGATGACATGTTCAAACTCAACTACTACACGCATAAGGATGTTGCTGCATACTCAGCAAGAAACGGGTCGATCTTTAACCTTAAGGACACTCTAGCGGTACACACTTTTAATCTGTCTCATTCCGAATCTTTGATGACCTATATGATTCCCGCATACCTGTATTGCGTGGATCACGTAACTATCAACTTCTGGGATAGGTTGGCGATGTGGAATCCTGCCTTGACTACTCTCATGTGCAATCTTGTCAATACCCCAAAAGAAAAGAAGATCATGATCAAGAACGAAGAGACTCTAGAGAATCTTGTTGTGAGAATGACAAAGGAAGGCAAGAAGAGTACCTTCTTCATCTATCCATATGGGGAGTTTACAGAAAACCTTTTGCGTATTGTACGCAAGTATAATATCAGGGTTTGTATTCTAACCGGAGAACAGAGGGCCAAATGTTTTACCTTATTCACCAAGGTCATTGATAAAGACACGGTGTTTGAGGAAGGAAATGTCGGTGTGGTGCTTGACAAGTTCTTCAATCTCGTATATAATAGTAAAGAGAAAGTGGTGTTGGTTCGGTCAAATGTTGGCCGAGAGTATGTGCAACTTTCTAATTTTTACACCAAGAAGGATAATGGTGAGTATATTAAGGGAGAAAGAATTTTCAAATCTGTATACAGCATTAAGGTGAAAGAGATTCTTGGTCACGATAACTTCGATATCCTGTCCAAGTATGGGCGACACTATCTTGTTGTGTATGAAGACTTTGATGATAAAGAGTTCCAACAACTTGAAGATATGAATTACTTTAAAGACATTGTACAACAATCTAAGAAGGCTTATTGTATTGAGAATGGTAGATGTCGATATTGGTTTAACTTAAAGAACCAGTTGGAATATGGTTTTGATAATTATGAAACAGAAAGATTGAGGTATCAAGATGAGTAAGACAAAAACTGGCAGTATTGATGACATCACTCCCGAAGAGTGGAATGCAATGAACCGTAAACATCTGGACGAACTTGCTAACACCGGAACTATTACGATCAACACTACGCCCACAAACTTTACCTATGATTTTGGCACCGACTATAATATTACTGTCGATGTGTCGGAACAACCCAAGAAAATTAAGTATAAGTTTCGTGAAGATGAATTGATTCGGGAGCTCCAAAGTTATATCGACAGCACTTACGGTCAACACTATTGTCAGTCTGGTATTCAGTCCAGTGAAGTTATTGTAGATCGTGGCCGTGGTATTGGATTCTTTCTTGGCAATGTAGATAAATACAATGCGAGATATGGAAACAAAGGTACAAAGGACGATCATCGTAAGGATTTGTTGAAAATCCTTCACTATGCTCTTCTCGCCTTGTACGTACACGATAGAGAGAACGATTAGTGCTTTTAACGAACGGATGTAGTTTTGTTTGGGGTGATGAATTGGAGGGGTGTTATGAAGACCCCCCCAATCACCGAGTCCATACCTTTACTGATAAGTTGGCTGGAAAGTTGAATATGCCTTATATCAACCTAGCCAGCTGTGGAGGTGGTAATGATAAAATATTCAGAGATACAATTTTACATCTAAGTGATCCGGATCAGGCAAAACCAACACACATGGTTATCCTTTGGTCTGGATGGGGGAGAGCTGAATTTGTTGAGAGTAGACCAGAAATTGATGGTATGGGGAATCCTCTCAAGATTCAAAGGTATGACGATATAACACAAATTTCTCCAGAGAGAGTGGCAAATCTTCTTCCCGATAAGTGGGGAGCAATGTACAAGTATTATGACGGGTGTTATAATCCTAGAACCCCTGTGATTCAACATCTCAGTAAAATGGTTGCTATGCAGACTTTGTGTGATTCTATGAATATTAAGTTAATCCAAGGCGCCTTTCACGTACAAATGAGAGATGGTCTTCGTTTTATCATGCAAGAGAATCATACGGAAGGAAATCACAAAGCGTGGACTCGTAGAGTGGAATATATGCTAGGTCTCTTGAGAAAGGAATCTAAGGTTGGACTTACTGCTTGGAAGGATATGTACAGTTTAGCGAAGGAGAAATATACCGTTAAACGTCACGGACATCCAGACGAAGATGCTCATACAGAATATGCTGATTTATTGTATCATATCTTTAATAGAATGTAATAGAAGATAAAATAATACTAAATAGTCCTGAAGAGAAATCTTCAGGACTTTTTTATATGGGAATAGGTTATGCGTTTTATAATTACAACTTTGATGTTAATGACATCGTTATTTAGCGTTAGTGCGTATGCACAAACACAGACAAATACAACTTCCGATTCGGTTATTGAACCAATCATTACTGAAAGTACAGTTACTACAAACGGTAACACTACGACCACACTCAGATCGCCTCCAGCTTCTGCAATCTCACCCACAATCAATACGTCCAATTCTGATCTATGTACGTTTGGTGTTGCGGGTGCAATTCAGACTCAGATTCTTGGTATCTCCACAGGTACTCAGGTCACGGACGAAAACTGTGAACGTCTTAAACTGGCCAAGACCACTTATGACATGGGCATGAAAGTTGCCGCAGTTTCGATTATGTGCCAAGACGAACGTGTGTTCGAAGCGATGATGAATGCTGGTACACCATGTCCATATGATGGACTTATTGGACTTGAAGCGAAGGCAGCTTGGGAAGTAAATCCGGAAAAACAACCTTCGATGAGAAACGAAGATAAGGGAATGGACAATGGACAGAAAACACTATTCGGTATTGGGGGCATTGCTGGCTTGCTTTTGCTTCTCCTCCTCTAACGCACAAGAAGTTTACGAAAGTTCTCCCAATGCGGCCGCCAATGGTCTGAATTGGGTAATGACTAATATTCTGCCTCAACAGGCAGGACTTACCGTAAATGGTGTTTTATACAGGTACACTACCGTAAAGAACCCCGAAGACGATATGGTCGTTTACGTTCAAAACGAAAATGCCATCGATGGTGGTTATATCTTCAGAAGCACAGATGACTGGTCTGGTGTGCCTGGCAATACGATTCGAAAATTGGTTCCTGTACAGAATATCCCCCGTGAATACTGGGGGGATGGTTCTATAGAGGTTCAGGGATTTGGTACGGTTGAGAACGCTTTGGTGGTCTACAACTACCAATATAACCCCTGTTTCCAAGTTACCGATAAACCTGAGTGTCCCGGCTATATTCCACCCATTGCAATGCCAGACCTAACGGTAACAGACCCTCTAGACGATCCATATGTTAAGGATGAGTTGGATAAAGAGACGGAGGTTTCTGATGAAGACGAAGAGGACAAGGAGAGAAACCGAGTCCAAGAAGGCGGTAAGGGTCGAGAGAGAAGGTCTATAGAAGACATTCTGGGTATTGTCAATCCTTCACTAGTTGCTGCGGCTGATGTGGCTAACATGACAGCATTATTAAATCTTAATTTTATTCCAAACAATTATTATACAACTCTTCCAGACACTAAATATGAAGAGACTGTTGTGTTGATTGATGCGAACATTCCCGACAATGCGAGGTTTCGTTTAAATCAATTTGCACAAGATCAATTGCACCAAAAATTGGTGAATCTACAGTATGAAGAATAATAAATCTAACAAAGGAGCGTACTGATGTTCAAACAGGTTATGACTGGTATTGCCTTGACACTTAGTGTAAGTGCAGTAGCAGCAGACGTTGACATTACTGGCACTGTAGATTCTAAATGTGTGGTTACAACGGACACAATTGGTATCTACGGAAACCCATCGCCTTCGGTTTTATCTACCGATGCGGTAAGTGGGGGTGTTGAGCCTATCGTTCGTTATGATGTAATTCAAGCGAATTACTACAAAGCTATGATTACCACTCCAGATCAGTTTGTCGAGAGTCCTGCTCTTGATGACGTTGTTAACTGGACGGGTAGTGTTGATGTTGCCGAAGTGACAGACCCTACAATGTCTGCCTACGACAATGAGAAGCGTCTATATAATAATGTTACCGAAGTTGACTTAACAGTTGCTGGTAGCACATGGTTTAAGGTGTCTTCCGAAGCCAACTATGGTTACGATAAGGCATGGCCGGCGGGCGTGTATCGTGCCACGGTTACAGCGGAGTGTATTGCACTCTAGGAGTTAAGATGCGTTTTGTTATGACATTTTTTGTTTTGTTAATGAGTGGGTCAGCGATGGCTCACTCATGGACACCAACATATCCTCGTCTAGAGAGGAGTTATATGGATGGTGTTTTACAAACAAGAATGACGTTGTTCAATGCGAGAGAAGACGTTTCTTTTTTTGAAATTAACGTATATGATAAAGACTGGAACCCTGTGAAGTTCGCTACAACGGAAAGGATATTCCGAGTGAACTATTTACAGAGGAAAGAAGTTGTCATATATATTCGTGAAGAGGATCGTGGTTTAGCTGATTACATCTGCACACGATCTAAGATGTTAAGAGGAGGTACAACGGGTACTTCAGTAGCGTCTAGAATATGTTCAAGGTTGAAATGAAAAAGTATTTTTTATCAGCGTTACTTGTTGCTTGTACGAGTAATGCATACGCACAACAAGTGACTGTGGTTGAAAGAGCTCCTACTACTAGTAGCGCAAGTTCTTTAAACCTCAATATCCCGTCCGCTCCTCAGAATTTTCAACAGGATCGGGTCAGGGCTGGTGATTTTGAATGTTCTTCGGCGATTGGTTCGTCAACGAACGTGGAGTTTGGGGTTGTCGGTATTTTGAATCAGGACGATCCTTATTACTCAACATACACGGGGGGTGTGGATTATACACAAGCGCCCACCAGATTTGCAAGTAACGGTATGACAAGAGACGTTGGTGTTTACGCAAGGATTGTTGTTCCTATCGGAGCACCCAAAGAAAGACCCAACTGTAACTTGTTATACAAACTAGAATTAGAAAAGAAAAGACTGGAGGTAATGCGGTTACAAGCTGAAATTGAACAGCTTCGAAACCTTCAGTTTGAAGAATAATAACGAGGTAACACATGGCAGAGTTTGAGTTTGGAGGCATGACCTTCAGAGGTGGTAAAATTATGATATTGCTCACCGCCCTCTCAACTCTGGGTGGTGCAGCGTGGGGTGGATTTGAGATATATAAAGACTATATGGACATGAAAGAGATCATTGCCAATATAGATACGACAGCAATTGAGAATAGAAACAAGTTAATTGAACAGAGATTAACTGATGCGTTGGTTCAAGTAGATGCGGCTGTAGACTATTCACGAACGATCAAGAATGATTTGCGTGATGACTTCAACCGTATGGAAAGAAATGTCGATAGAATCGAAGATCAGAATCGGATACTAGAGACCAAGATGGAAGATATGATCGACAGAGCGGATGAACGTTTTGATACCAAGAGAGATGCTTTGGTTGTTGATACGGACAGGAAGTTGCAACAGTTGGAGTCTAGGTTGGATGCTAAAATTCAGGCATTCCTAGATAATCCTTTAGCAAATTAGGGCTTGACAAATATGAAATTTTATGGTAAAATATTAGCTTGTACGCTGGGGATGAGTATACTAGCTGGATGTATGTCTATCCCAAGTCGTTACGATGATAACGAGTCTTCGAAAATCGTTGACATCCACCACAACATCAATATGCTGGACTGTTCCCGTGACGAAGACTTGATCTTCCATGTCCAGTGGATTGACAATGAAATTGATTGGTTAATTAGTTATACCGAATTTAAGAAGTCTAGAGACATTCTAGAGATGTTAGAACTCATGAAAACCACCACCGAAGGTATGACTCAGAGAGAACAGATTAGTGAGACTTTCTGTAATCTTAAGAAAGTTGTGTTACAGGAACAAAGTGCCCAAATTGCTAAGGCTATTATGGGGAGGGTTAAGTAATGGATTTAAACGAACTAAGGTTACAGAACATCGATCCTGAGATGAAGTCCCTGGCGGACATGATCGCAGAGGCTCAGAGTTGTGTGGAAAGTGGTGAGTTGACACAAGAAGAATTCAAAGAGATTCTTCAGGACATCCATAATACCAAGTTGATCGCTGATAAGTCTAAGAAGACTGTCCTCACCAACCAGATGATTCTAGTGGTAGAGACCCTGATCTCTCTATGTTAATGGACAAGATCAGTCCAATAACCGCCACAGTCTATCCCGTTAATGGACATCCCTATGAGGTTCCCGTTGTCAAGACGGTCACCCGAATAATCCCCTCTACCGGAATTCAACAGGAAACTGTATATACGTACAGTAAGTGGGGTCAATTGGAGTCCACCGTGGTGCGTGGCCACAGGATAGACCTCCTAGCGTAATTTTTTTCACTTTTTTTCAAAATAACCCTTGACATTTTATGCCCCATCGCTTATTATATAAACATGATCTGGGGAGATAGTCTTTCCAGACGATTCGGAGAATATATATTATGGCTCATATGGTTGAAACGATGGCATACGCTGGTGAAGTTCCTTGGCACGGTCTTGGTGTACCAGTATCTAACGATCTCACTCCCGCACAGATGATGCAGAAGGCTGGTCTTGACTGGACAGTCGAGAAGGTTCCTACCTATGCACGTGTGGGTGACATTGAAATCCCGACAGGTGTCGAGGCTCTTGTCCGTTCTTCGGACAACAAGGTTCTGACTCAGGTTGGTGAGAACTGGAACCCCGTCCAGAACGAAGAAGCGTTTGAATTCTTCTCTGAGTACGTTCTTGCTGGTGACATGGAAATGCACACCGCTGGTTCACTGAAGGGTGGACAGATGGTTTGGGCACTCGCCAAGATCAAGGAGTCGTTCGATATCCTTGGTGGTGATCAGGTTGACTCCTACCTTCTCTTCTCTAACCCTCACCAGTACGGTAAGTCGATTGACGTTCGGTTCACTCCGATTCGTGTGGTCTGCAACAACACTCTTACCATGTCGCTGGGTCAGCAGGTTGCAAACTCCTGCAAGATGAACCACCGTTCTGAGTTTAACCCTCAGAAGGTTAAGGAAGCTCTGGGTATCGCCCACGAGAAGTTTGCTCAGTACAAGGAGATGGCGGAGTTCCTCGCCAAGAAGCGTTTCACTCCTGAATCTCTCATTCAGTACTACAACGAAGTCTTCCCTCGTACCTACGTTGGTAAGAAGGGCGATAACGTCCTCAACTTCGAAGACCTCACTTCCAATGCGAAGAAGGCTCACGATGTTCTGGAAACTCAGCCTGGTGCTAAGTACGGTGAAGGTTCTTGGTGGCAAGCACTGAACAGTGTGACCTACCTCACTGACCACGTTATGGGTCGTGAAGCGGATACCCGCTTGACCTCTGCTTGGTTTGGTTCGAACCAGACTCGTAAGCAACGTGCGGTTGAGAAGGCAGTCGAATACGCAATGGCTGCCTAATGACTGACTACGTAACGGTCAAAAAACTTGGAGAGGTGGATGTAGGAAACTATGTCCACCTTTTCCAATCCCTAGATGAATCCGATTGGATGTACTGGGAAGATCGTTATGGCATGAAGGCCAAGTCTCACGAAAACGTTCTGACACTACCTCTTGCGATGGTAAGTAATCCAGACATTCAATCGAAGGATATGTCTTATCCTTCATCACCCACAGAACTTTTTGAGAAGTACTACGATCCTGTGTTTTTTGGGGAACTAACAACTCTACTCAAGAACACTCTTGGAGATGGGTACTTCATCAATATAACCTTTGATCTATTAAAGGGTCAATCAGAGATTGTGAAACATGTTGACATGTTCCCCACAATCGCTTATAATAACCGTGTACATGTCCCAATCATCACCAACGAATCGGTCAGTTTCTATAACGAACCCGATTACGTTTGGATGGATGAGGGGGAAGTCTATCTTATAGATAATACCTTGCCCCATAGTGTGATCAACGGGGGGAGTGATAGGATTCACTTAGTAGTTGATTGGCATGTTATACGTAGGGATATATGAAAAAGATATTGATTTTTGGTTTGCCAGGCTCGGGGAAGTCAACTCTCGCTAGAGAACTTGCCTATCATTTCCTTGTACCACATTACAATGCGGACACGATTCGTGAAGCATATAATGACTGGGACTTTACGGATGAGGGTAGGAAACGTCAACTAGCAAGGATGAAATCATACGAGTTTGGAATTGTTGATTTTGTTTGCCCCAAGAGAGAGTTTCGAAAGGAACTCAATCCGGACTTTACAATCTGGGTGGACACGATCAATGAGGGTCGATTTGAAGATACAAACAAAGTCTTTGAAAGACCAGAGTCTCAACTTGATTATACTATAAGGGTGACAAAATGGATCGATTTAAACCAACTACGCAGCTCCTTGGAAGGTTTCAACCGTGGCATGACGGGCATACAGAACTATTTAAACGAGCAATTTCCAAAACTGGTCAAGTAGTGATCATGCTCCGTGAGATGGAGCAAGACGCCTCAAACCCATTCTCTTTTGATGAGAGGAAAGACCGAATTGTCGTGGAACTGGCCAAACACGGGTTTGTGCATCAAGTCCACTACTCAGTTCTGGCGGTTCCTAACATCACTCATATCACCTATGGGAGAGATGTGGGGTATCGGATTGAACAGGAACATCTTGGAGAACAGGTAGAGTCCATCTCTGCTACAAAAATTCGAAAAGAAATGCTTGACAATCTTTGATAATGCGTGTAATATATAACTTGTAAATTGATAAATGCCGGATTAGCTCAGCAGGTAGAGCAGTTGATTTGTAATCATCAGGTCGGGAGTTCGATTCTCTCATCCGGCACCATATAGGATGTAATTATGATAGATTTTGTTCTGCTTGTTATAATTTCAATGACAATCGCCCTTGCGGTATATTGTATCGTAACCAATGACATGACACCCGAAGAACGAGATGAAATGCTAAATGATGAGGAGATGTGGCCATGATTGTACAGAATGCAGTAACGTGTAAAAAGTGTGATGACTTTATCGTGTCGAAGCATCGTCATGATTTTGTCACCTGTTCATGTGGCACTATCTCGATAGACGGCGGACAAGCGTATCTGCGGCGTGTTGGTGATCTTGAACAATACCTTGACATGTCATGGAAGATTCCCGATGAAGTCTACAATGATTGTGCAGAAGCTGTACAGCAAGCACTGGATACGGGACGCAATAAGTTTGGTGTTGCTAATGCTGTGATGCGTAAGTTGCGGGAGTCACAACACATCCGTGCAACGGGGGAACGGTGGGTCTATGTCGAATCCCCCTTGCTTCAAGAACTATGGGTTGTAGAACCCGATGGCACTTTTGCTCGTTATAAAAAGATTGGTGATGAGGCATCCGATCCCTTAGCTCAGTAGGTAGAGCAATTGACTTTTAATCAATTGGTCGTTGGTTCAAGTCCAACAGGGATCACCAATCAAATAAGGAATAGTAAGAATAATGTTTCATAAGCACTTGATCATTAGAGCAGAGATCAACAATCCTATTGTCGATCCTTCGTATATGAGTGAAACCTGGCTTCCAAACCTAATCGAAACGATTGGGATGAAAGTCCTTGGTGGGCCATATTCGATCTACTGTGATGTTGAGGGTAACCGTGGACTGACTGCTGTTGCAATTATCGAAACGAGTCATGTTGCGTTACATATCTGGGACGAAGCAGAACCCGCAATGTTGCAACTTGACGTTTACACGTGTGGACATCTTGACCCCTATGATGTGGTTTCAAGTATCCAAGAGATGGAACCCGTTTTAATTGAAATGAAATATCTGGATAGAGAACACAAATTGGTTGAGTTACCTATCCCGTTACCGGAGGAATGATGAATAGACGATTTAGAAATACTTGTGAAGCAAGACGTAGACAACTGCGGAACAATTATTTCAATTATGTTAGGAAGGGTGGCAGAGCGGTTGAATGCACTGGTCTTGAAAACCAGCGAACTGTAACAGGTTCCGTGGGTTCAAATCCCACCCCTTCCGCCACATAGGGCTTGACAAGGAATGTCAAATCCTGTATTATGTAACTTGTAACTGAAACTCTAATGGAGAGACTCAAATGGTTGAAGGTCAACGTAACGTTCGTGATATTGAAATTGATATTGCGTGGTCGCAGTACGAGGTAGATCGTATGCTTGAGGGCGACTTCTTTGATCGAAAACGCAATAAGGAACTTAAAGAAACCATCAAGAAACTGTACAAGGAACGGGCTGAATTTAAAAATAAGTCTTGACAAAACTTGCGGCGTTCTGTATGATGTATAGGTAAGTTGATGAGAGAGTTGTTATGAAATACGATAATATAGAATACCAATCCTATCTTCTGAAGCACGCCCGCAAACAGAACAAGGGCGCCTCTGGTCAAGACTCAGAACGCCAGAAGACTTATCGTGCTGAGTGGGCCTTTCAGGCTCGTGTTCCTAATCCTACCTTCAAGTCAATTGAAGATGCTCAGAAGTACGCCAAGAAGATTTACAAGTCCAAGACTTGGCAGAAACTCTGGTCAGAGAATGTCCAGAAAGATGTGATGACCATTCTACGCAGCACTCCCAAGATCGTTGCAAAGCAGCGGAACAGTGGACGTGGAACCTCTGGTTGGACTAACGGTTACTCTGTGACTCTGGATACCATGTGTGGTCTGAACGTCTACACTCTGCTTCATGAACTGGCTCACTGTCTGGGTAATATGCATCATGGACGTTCTTTCCGTAAGACTGTGTTGAGTCTGGTTTCCCGTTTCATGGGACGTGACGCTGCGAAGGTTCTGAAGGAAGAATTCAAGAAGCAGAAGTTGGCGTGTGGTGAAGAACGTAAACCGATGACCTTCGAACAGTGGAAGGCATCACGTGATCGTATGGCAAAGATTCGGGAGAAATTGAATAATGGTTGATGGAAAGGGTGATCCGATGGTTCGTGCTCAAGGCCGAACCAAACCAGATCGAAAGTGGTATCCGGAAAATTTCGATTGGTATGTGAAGTGGCTGGCGACTGTCGCTATTCTCACTTCGGTACTGTTCCGTAATGCTGGGCCTGACTATCGTGAATATGATCTTGCCATAGGTACTATAGGTACGATACTATGGTTGTGGGTGTCTATCATCTGGCGTGATCGTGCTCTTATTTTGTTGAACGGTGCAATGACGATCCTGTTAGGTAGTGCATTCATTCGGGAGTTTGTATGAAACATTTTGAACACGTAAACGTTGAACTCACTGAGATGGTTGCAGAGACAACCGAAGAAGGTCGAGTGTATAAGACCCCTGAAGGTCTTGGACTTCCTTCTATCACAACGGTTCTCTCTATCCTCTCACGTGCAGGCATTGCCGCCTGGCGTAAGCGTGTTGGTGAGGAAGAGGCAAATCGTATCTCTCACCGGGCTTCTACTCGTGGTACTGCCGTCCACGAAATTATTGAGAAGTACATAGATAATAAAGAAGATTTTTGTGATGGTTACACCCCTGATATTGTTCAGTCTTTTCTTGATCTACAACCTATCTTGGATGATCACATTGGAAAGGTCTACGCTCAAGAGGCCCCCCTATACTCTACACATCTCGGTGTGGCTGGTCGTGTTGATTGTGTTGCTGAATTTGCCGGTAAGTTGAGTATCATCGACTTCAAGACTTCACGTAAGAAGAAGTATCGAAGCAACATCACAAACTACTTCATGCAAGAATCTGCCTACGCTATTATGTGGGAAGAACGTACCGGAATGCCTATCACTCAGTTGGTGACTATCATTGCGGTTGATGATAACCCTCCACAGGTGTTTATCGAACATCGTGATGATTGGGTACGTCCTTTGAAGGAAACGATTGCTCAATATAATTCAGAACAGGGTTTGTTCTGACACTTGCCGATTCTTATAAATAGTGTTACAGTAACGAAGTTAACACTTTATAGGAAATTTAAATGCAAGGGTTCAAAACTTTTTTAGCAGAAACGTCTCTCACCTTTGGTGAGATTACTCGTGATGATAGAGAGTTTCGCTTAGAACTTTTCCTTCGAAAGTATAAGGGTAATGAACCGTTCGAACTTACGGACGGTAGTCAAGTTGTTCTCAAGTACAATGCTGAGATTGAGAGAGCTCTTAAATCTAAAGATTCTAAGGCGGCTAATAAAATCGGACTGGAGACAAACTCCGGTGAAAAAATCTCCTTTGGTAAACTTTCCAAGACCGAAGAGTTTGGTGGGGGGCGTGGTTCTGGTGGCGGTGCGGCAAATACTCGTGCAACCGAATCCGCTCAGTGCGTTTACCTACAGGCAATCTGGGATGACCCCAACACAAAGTTTAGATCAGACGATATTCGAAACGCCTATCGTAGAGTGCATACTAATGCGAGTCTAGACGATGTACTTCTGGGTGATGAGTCTTGGATTTCCTCTTCTATCAATACCGCCCGTCTGTTACATCGTGCCTTGAAAAAGAAACAATATTCTTTTCACCGTGGTTCCTCATGGGTTGATGCTCTTGAAAACAAATTCAAAGAACTCAACAAAGCGGACGGTAGTCCCTTTGCTAATGTCAACAAATGGACTCCTGCTGACATCTGGTTGGTGGCACGTGGAGCAGAGAACAAGTATGACATCGAAGGCGCACAGTCCCTTCAGTATCTAAACAACGAACTCCTCAAGGCCTACACTGAACGAGACATCCTTGGTGTCTCGTTGAAACAGGCGGGTAATAAACCTAAACTGGTTCAAGTGAATTACAAGGCGCCTTTCAAACCGCCTCAATTCACAGCCGTATCCTACGGCAAACGTGACTTCTTCAAATCAAAAGATGGTTATCTATTTGGCGCTAACGGTGTCGAAATGCAGTTCCGTACCTATCCCACATTTCAGTGTGAGGTGATTGGTAAGAAGGCGAAGCACGGTAAGGTTTCTCATGGTGGTATTGACGCCGCATTGTATGCGGTAACAAGAGACAAGACTGAAAACCGTAGACAGTTAGAAGCCTACATCAAGAAAGACCGTGAAGGTTTCCTTGACAAATTCTATGGATTCTATACCTCTTCGACAACTAGTCCTGTTGACAGAGAGACTTTTGGTAAGAATCTGGCCTCAAAGAATATTGAGTGGTTAGTATCAAAATATTATGTTACGACTATTTTTGTGATGATAAAGGGTAGAGAACAGGAGTTTATGACTTATCTCTATCGTGTGGCAAAATCCCAATCTCCCCTATCAGCAGTTCACTTAAAGGTAATGTAACATGGCACAGTATTCAGTAAACAGGAAATCACATCACAACACATCAAACAGTGACTTACATGAAGTCATGTTGTTGGCTGATAAGGACGGGAACATTATCAACTCGTTTGGTTCTGCTTCCAATATCCCTATTGCTGCTGGTGAAGTAGATGGATATGGACACATCAACAAATTCGGATTTACCGGAACCGATGTTAACGGAACCGCAACTATCTGGGATGGAAACGGCACTACTGATTTATATCCTTATCCTGCTGCGGGTACGGTTTCTGTTTCTGGTGCGACATCTGCGGATGATGGTAAGACGATTGAGATTCAAGGGCTGGACGCTTCTTATAATCCTCAGACCGTTACAACCACAGTTGGTGGTACTACGACCGAAACCTTTTCTCGTGTTTTCAGAGCAAGAATGGTCTCTGCATCAAACACTGTAGTGATCACTATAAATCAGGGTGGGGCTCTCGCAGCGAGTATTGGTGCTAGTAACGGACAAACTCTAATGGCGGTATACACGATTCCAGCTGGAAAGACTGGATATCTTTTGAAGATTCAGGGTAGTTCTGATAAATCAGCCGCAGTAAAAATTAAGTTATATGCTCGTGCTTTTGGTGAGGCATTTAATCTGAAGGGTCAATGGGGTATTGGCGGCGGTAATGCTGTTGACTACGACTATCCGGTTCCTTTAAAGTTTACGGAAAAGACCGATATTAAGGTTGATGTTACTACGGGCAGTACTTCAGGTTGCGGTGCAATTTTTGATTTAATCTTGGTGGATAACTAAACGAGTTTGTGAATGATTATAAGTTATAGTAATGATTTTGTGTTTGTAAGAATTCCTAAGTGCGCCTCTACTACATGTGTGGTAGGACTGTATGATATGGGAATGGTTGTAGAATCCGAAGGCGATATCTGTAGTGGTATTGAAGGTTCTGGTTCTAGAGAAGCTGAACATAGCGGTGAAGGGTCAAGTAGACACCCCGTTAATTATCCGTGGGGAAACAGTAGAACTCAAAACCCGTTGTTGGATCATAAGTTGGTTAATGACGGTAGACATATTAATGATATACCTGTACATAGACAACATATTTGGCACACACCATATCATAAGATTGTCGAGGTTGGGTTAGCGGAGGAAGGTATGCCTTGTGTCTCTACAATACGACATCCGGTAAGTCGGTTTATGTCTATTGTATCGTAC
>Ga0099848_1000372_pt1 | contig 20683 bp, 31 predicted proteins | sample CB_VirMetaG_3_FD_78179 | JGI IMG/M metagenome (GOLD analysis project Ga0099848, IMG submission 78179) | Freshwater to marine saline gradient viral communities from Chesapeake Bay - CB_1508_1S Viral MetaG | ecosystem: Environmental > Aquatic > Marine > Coastal | place: USA: Chesapeake Bay...
CATGGAAGCAACGAGTGTGGTTGGCCATGCGAAGCGCTTCCTTCTCGGGATCAACACTCCAGTTGCCATCTTCATCCTGCTTGTATAGCCCATCCTTAGCCACAACTGCTTCCTCGTCCTCCGCAGAGAACTGACGCATACCGGCGCTGCGGCGGATGTTACCGGCCACAACAGCACTGGCGGCCTCGTCGATCAGCAGACAGCACTCAATTGAAGTCAACTTGCGGCCAGCAGCCTTGGTCAAGATGCTCATGGCCCTTTCCATCGTCTCTTGCAGACGAATCGGATTGGCCGTACCACCAAATCCCTTGAGGGGCTCTCCGGCCTGACGCACCTGGCTCAGATCCAGGATGATCATTGCATCAACAGAAGTAGTCTCTTCTTCTCCGTCAGCAGGCTTGCCCATCGCAAGCTCGATCAGGCCCTGGTATGCAGCAGCCCATCCTTGGCGAGAATCGCCAACGGTAACCTTGATGACGGGATTTTCCTCCTGAATACCAACCAGCTTGATTTCAGTATTAGCAGATCCGCCTTTACTGCCTTCGTTATGCTGAACGATTTCACAGAAAAGACCCCGTTTAATAGGAGGCAGTTTTCCAATCACGTCCAGCTCAAGTACTGCTCCAGTGCCTGTGCCCATCATCGCCAGCTCCATCAGCAGGCCAAAGATCGACACATCATCGACGTGCATCGAGCAGCAGTTGTAGTAGCCAGGGAAATTTTCCGGCTTTTTGCTCCACTCTGTACCAGCAACCCATAAAGAGCGGCCACTGGGGAAACAATGCTGTTTCAGACCCATCTCAAGAGCAAGTTCGCGCTGCTCCTTGGTGAAATGACCGATATCAGCGATGTCCGAGATTGTTCTATGAATAGCTTCGGCAAAATTCTCCCTTGTGCCATCTTGTTTGCGACGTGAATAAGAGCGATAAAAGACAGCAGGAGCCGATGGAGCAAAAGAACTAAATTCTGCCATTGTTTTTGGAGATGCGAAGATAGACTGCCGCCTTAGACGGCGAATTTAGAAAACTTAATCGGTCGGAGCACAAATAAGACCAGGAATCAGAACACACGATTCTGACAGCGTAGCTTTTTTAGATGCGTCCAGCAATAGAGCTATTGCCTGCAGTCTTTTGACTGTGTTAGCACAGGCAATTAGCTCTCTTTTAACGAGAACCCACTCCTTTAGATTTAGCTTATGCATAAAGTAAAGAAGCGATAAGGCTTGCGCTAATTTACCTTCATCAATCATTCGATTGATTACATAAACTGCTTCTACTGTTTGATAATCAGAAGCGGGCTCTCTCATCACCCTCGACCTTGACCTCTGTAAGCTTTTCTACCTTTTTTAGGGCGAGACCGGGCACCACTTCCTTGGGTCGTTTTCTTCCCGATCCGCTCCATCGGACGGTTGTTGCCTGAGAGGGTCTTCTTGGTCGCCATTACCTTTCCCAAAGAGGGGTGAACTTGAATGCCGGTTTGGGCATCCCAATTCTAACCATGTCTTGGCAGATTAGACGATAGATCCGCCAGGCCTGAAACATTAAATAGTAGTTAAGTACTACTAGCTTGGCCGAGATGATGGACCCTTCGACAAAGAGGTAAAAGTCAATTGGCAGTATCAGGTAAAAGGCAAGGATCGCTACCAATACCGCCAAAAGACTCGTATCCATTACTTACAGACCATTGTCATAAGAATACTTTGCCAATTCAGAAAACCCGCCAATTAAACTAAGACCATCTTCAGTAACTTTATAGATTCCGGGGAATGTATCCCAATCAGGAGCCTTCTCATATTTAAGCTCATAATTGATGCCATAATACTCAAAGAGAGCTTTTGCTTGATTACAATAAGGGCAGCCATTCATTGTGTACATAACGTACTCAACCGGCTGGTTCTTGGTTCTAGATGCCATCGATGGTAAGTTCCTGGTTTAGTGTTTTTTGGATGTGTTTAAGGATGCCATCATTATGCAAGATTTTGATTGTCGGCACAGCAACTGGCCTTAGCTGCCTTGTGTAATGCGGCTCACATACAGCCAGGATAGCCATCACAGTCTCCGGGCTAAGCGGTCTGCTGTCATATTGTTCAATTTCAGCTATACGCTGCCATAGCCAACGGTGGCTTGGCGACTGCAATCGATTCATGAGTGTTTTGCACTCGCCTCTAAGCTCTGGAATATGGATATACATTCTAAGGAGCTTCTTCTCTGCACTTAGCCTGGTTTCTGCAGGAGAAGGCTTCTGCCACTTTCTTTTAAGCTTGACAACGTGGATATTTTCAGCCCAGTTTTTAGCGATCTTTGCGGCAGACTTCTGGTCTTCCGCTAAGATCTTGGACGCTTTGTCGATATAGTACTGACGCAAGCTTGGCGAATTGATTGATTCGACGAGTTGCCTGATGCTCGTCTCTATCCTGGTGAAATTGACAGTATCTGTCCTGTCAAGATTCCTCAGCCATACGTCAAGCTGCCAATCAAGCCAAGAAACCGAGTTCTCAATAATCCCAAGCAAGTCAACCTCACCTTCCCTGATACACTCATCAGGATCTTTCCCTGGCGGCAATTCCGCGACGGAGACAGTAATTTCTCCACGGCAAGCAAGCGGACCAGCCACCTTGATGAAATTTTCTGTGGCCTTGAACCCACCCTCGTCATTGTCGTAACAAAGGATGAACCTTTTGGTCTTACGTGACAATCTTTTCAGAATAGCTTCGCTAGGCGGAGCGGTTCCCTGCATGGCAACAACATTTTTGATGCCGTGCTGCCACAGGCTGATGACATCAAAATGACCCTCTACGAATATGACGCTATCAACCTCACGAATAGCCTCACTGGCTCTGTTCTCGTTAAATACTATTCTTGATTTGTCAAAAATATCACTGTTCTCAGAGTTCTTGTACTTAGGCTTCACTTCGTCCCTGGTTGATCTTCCAGTGAAGCCAACTAAATACCCTCTGTGGTCATGAATTGGAACAGTGATCCGATCCGAAAAGAAACCATTTGTGGCGTAACCAAGTCCGAAGAAGCGGCTCGTGGCTGCACTGATACCACGTTCATCCAAGATTTCATGGATCCTGGAGGCCCTTGGGCTCGTTATGTTCTGCCTGAACTCTTCCTGCTGCCTGTTGATCCGATTGAACAGCTCAGCCCTGATCTTGGCTTCCTGTACGGCAAGTTTCGGGTCAATGTTGTCGTATTCCACGACAACATCACCACAGTTCGCGATTCGATGAACCGCATCAGCAAAATCTAGCCCCAACTTTTGCTGGATGAAGCCAATTGCATCAGTACCGTGCTGACAGACAAAGCAGAAGCAAAATCCCCGGTCGTCGTTGATCGTCAAGGATGGATTACTGTCGTTGTGCCACGGGCACAATGTTGCAGCTTCTTTCCCAAGCTTCTTGAAGCTGATATTCTCTTTCTGTAATACAGTTGTGAATGGTATCTCCCGTATCGCCGTCAGTGTTGTATCACTTATTATCATCTGGCGCCGTTGCGATGAGGTACAAAATTAGCAATGCCAAAGACAAAGGCAGCAATGGCGCTATCATTACCAATGCGTCAGCAAGGTGATGGCCGATCAGAGGCATTGCTATCGTTTCAACGGTGCCATACTAAGGCCTTAGACCCGTCTAGCAAGCTACCGTCACGTTAGTTTACGCTTCGCCAGGCTGTCCCACAGGATCTGGAATTTTCTAACAGGTGGTTTGACACCTTGGCTATTTAGATAGTCATCCAGAAACTCCCTGTCCTCTTCTGACAGACTTTCGACGATATCAACAGCCTTGCGGCGGTAAATCTCCCTAAAATCAATCTCGTCTGCCTCTAACGGTTCAGTTGGCATTGATTGATCCTTTAGCTCCAGGGGCGGGCCAGAGCAGGCAGATCTTGTTTCCTGCCATTCCTGCAGGCTCATGCCAAGTTCATTAGCAACTTCTATGTCAGTAGAGCCGCCGTATAACATTTTCCTACCTTTAATCCAATTCTCGCGCATTTTATGCGATAAACGCATAGCGTAAGTTCTGTCTCGCACCCAGTGCAGCAGTTCACCCCTGATTGTCGGGGTAGCCAGGCTTGAGAATTTATATCCTGATTCCGGATCATACCGATAACATGCCTTGCAAAGGCCCAAAAATGCGGCACCTTCCAAAGTCGCATAGTCGATTCCAGTTGTTCGCTGTATTCTCCACGCCTCTCTTCTTGCCAGGTTAATGTTGTCAGCAGCCATCTTCTGCTGCTCTGGACTAAGCTGAAAATCTAATGATTTACGAGCCATTATGTGTTTATATCTATTCTAGCAGATGGAGGAGGAATAAACGCTGTGCGCCCCCAGGTCACTTCGGTCATGACTGGCGCGGATCGCTGCGCCATGTAGTTAATTGCCATCGTGATCGAGTCGACGATGTCATCATTCTTGGCGGCAGGAAATAAGCTGAATTCACTGATGAACGAATCAAGCCATGTTGCGCTTGCCGGCAGAAACACGTTACCAGCTTCTACCACGGGGACGATACCAGCAGCACGAGCAGATTTCGATTTCTCTGGCTTGAATCCAATCAGGCCAGGGACACGTTGTTGCAGCATCTGATACGCAGCGTAACCAGAAGCTGCAAGCTCGATGATTGTTCCACTCAGATTGTGTCTGTTGTACATCCTGGAAATCATATTGATGGTTCCGATGATATCCAGCCTTTCTCTGACCATATCAATAACATAGAATCTGTTTCCAGCCTGTCCTACAACGCTGCCAACGACGTAGTCACTTGAGTTGTTGTTCGTAAATGTACAGTCAACGCTTAGCATGATGCGCTGAAACTCTGGCATGACCGTATCATGTTCGTAATACTGCCACCAGGCAGGATCGAACATGTTGCCGCCAACTGGAGCAGGCCTTTGCTGATACAGGGCCGCAAAATCCCTTGTGCCGATCGCTTCCCTGATTCTTTCGTATTCTTCGATTCCGTAACGCTGAGGGCACAGCGCCAAGCCAGACTTCTCTCGCCAATCCTCTACGACATCGCAGTGTAATGGCAGGGGCGGCCTGGAACCAGGATCTTCTGAAATCGCGGGCAGATCAAGAATAGTCCAGTTCTCTCTACCTTTTTCTGAGACATTCATCTCAGATTCAAGGAGCTTTCCGATCAGATCATTCTCACTCCATCTGGTCTGGATGACAACAATCGAACCAACGACAGGTTCAAGTCGGGTGTACAGGGTGGATGTGTACCAATCCCACAGCTTTTCCATGACCCGTGGGCTGTCGGCATCCTCCCTGTTCTTCACGGGGTCGTCGATAATCAGCAAGTGGCCAGAACGACCAGTGATTGCACCGCCGACACCCGCTGCCCACAGGCCACCACCACCTTGCGTCCCCCAGTCATTTACAGCCTGTTTTGCGGGATCAAATAGGCCTCCAGCCTCTCTGTAATAGTCTCTAGCAGCACGAGAGAAGCCTTCCGCAAGTTCAGCACTATAAGAACTGATGCCAACATAGCGATCTGGATGCGCCAGCAGGTACGCAGCAGGCAGCAGTTTCGATGACAGCATCGATTTACCTGTTCTGGGCGGGATCTGAATGATCAGCCTTTTACAGTCGCCGTCAATGACACGTTGCAACTGCTTGGTCAGCTCAGCGTGTACCTTGTAAAATTTGTAACTGACGCAAACTTGCTTGATGAACTGGTAAAGGATTACCTTTTTGGCGCCTTCTCTTCGCTCGGTCTTGATCTGCCGTAACTGGCGGACCATCTCCCGATCAGAGGCGGCCCTTTCTAAATAATCCTTACCGAGTTTTACGCCCATTACTCTTCAGAAACCTTTTCGCCGAGGATTCTCTCGCAGTGATCCGTGATCATCTTAATGAAGTCATCTTCTGTGTAGTCGTTGAAGATAGCTGTGCGAGGATCATTCTCATCCCATTCGATCGTCCATGACTCGTCTTCGTTCATTGTGACGGTCATTGGGAAGTCACTGAATTCGCCGATCTTCATTCGTCTAAGGGGATGTCATATGCGTCGACCTCAGTAACGTCTTCGACGTTAACCTTGGTCACCTCTGTATCAATCATATCGAGCATCTCGTTAACACCAAGCGAAGTAGCCCAAGATTGCCTGGATTGCTCGTTGATATTGGCAGCGGCCCTAAGCAAGCCTGACACGAGATTCATAGGAACCTCTTCGCCTTCTTGGTCTGCTTGCTGGATCCTCTTGCCCAGAATGCGCAGAAGATCTTCCGATACTCTGGCCATCATTCTGGCTTGGCGTTCAGAAGACTCCCTGAATTCTACGATTGCATCTCGATGGCTATTGCGTTGCATTTTCTGGGCTTCTTTCCAGACAATTGCCATCTGGTTTTTATCGTAAGCCGCCGCACGCTTCTGCCAGTTATAAGCATCGGCCCATTTAGAGATCGCAGCAGTGCTGTGACCAGTTACCTGCTCAAGTGCAGCAAAGGTTCTGTTGCCCTGTAGCAGCAAAAACTTCTGAAAGACCGAATACTGGTCGGCGGTTTCGTGCCTGCCAGCTTCTCTGACTTTGTAACCTCTTCTGAAACCATAAATAGGACCGGGCTCACCTTTCGGAGGCTTGGCTTCACGCCATTCTGACACGGGGCTTCTCGCCATATGCGTTATCTATTTTTCCTATTACAGTTCCCATGGCGAATCGTACCCACCAAGAGCCTGAGCAATGACTGGACACTGCTCGCAAAGGATCTGCTTACAGGAAAGAGCAATCTTTTGATGCTCAAGCTGCGTGCCGTTCTTTTCCCTGAGAGCAATATAGGTTATCCAGCTACGCAGATTGCCATTCATGTATAAACGAGTAGGTACGCCCAAAGGAAGAACCTCTCTGGCACACTCTTTAGCCACGCCGCTATCAAGCAAAGCTTTGTAGACAGACGCGGCATGGTCATACAGGGAGTCGATCTCGAATTCAAGATTCCTTTTCAGGATATCATCCAGGTCGTCATGGCTAGCCTGCTTGTTCTTTGTATCTTGCCGACGAAGATGTGGCAGTGGGAACTCGCCTGCTAGCTCAGTACTTTTCGAGTATCGTTGACTGAATTCCTGAAACGAAAACGAACGGTGACGAAGCACTTGCGGTGAGATCGCCCTGGTCGTATTGATTTCTACGACCATATTCGCCATCTCGAACGGGCTCCAATGGCGCTCCTTGATCAAGTAGCGCACAAGCTTTGCGTATTCAGGATTGTCCTGATTTGCTGGGTTGCTAACCCTGGCGCAGTGAATGCAGATCTTCTCTGCGTCAGGAGTGATAGCAACCAGTTTTGCGTTGTGCATTTTATTACTTAACGAAAGAGGCGATGAGCCAGATAATACCAAGGACAACGAGAACGCCTAGCACAATGACCAAAGGAATCCAAAAAGGAGAAAGAACCCACAGCCAGGGCCAATCGATAAAACCAGTAAGTTTTAATCCAACAAATAGAACACCAAGCAGTCCAGAAATACTGGTTCCACCAGAGGCCGAACTGGAAGAAGAATTAGTCATCAGAAAAGCTCCTCGAAGCCGGGCATCTCAGTCTTGACGGGCGAACGATACCAGCTTGGTAGTTCCAGCATATTATACTGAATCTCCGGCTCTGGCCATTTCTTTTCCGTTAAGCATTCCTTAAGAATCTTCCTAGCTTGGGTGATCTGCCGATAGCCCTCAGCCATTGTGCTGTCAGACATCTCAAATATCCCAATCGTCCAGGGGCATGCCCTTTCAATGGCGATAAAAATAAACTTGGCCGGCTTGTTATACGCCAGTGACGCTGCTTCCGCATACCATGCTGCCTGGAAGACGTAATTCATGCCTCCAGTAACCTTCTTGCTAAAAGTAGAAGGGTCAACGGAGTCTGTCGTCTTCAGGTCCAGTACCAGTAACTCATCACCGGTATCGACAAGCCTGTCGAGACGACCTTTGCAAGGGATTCCATCAGCATCCCAATAGATCGACAACTCGTTGAACTTGCGGTAGTCGGGTTGATCACCTTTAAACCAGTCTAGTGTCCGCAATGATTCGGTCATTCCGTGGACACTTTCCCATGCTCTCTCTTTCTCCGTATTGGTCAATACGGTTTTTCCAGAATTCTCGGCCTTCCACTCTTTCCCTTCTTTTGTACTCAGGGAAAGACCCTCAGGCTTCAGAATATACCGCTTCTCGAACTCTTTGTCTCCCTCTAATACCTTGCAATGCAAAGCGGAGCCGATCTCCATATTGATTGTCGGCAGAAAGCGTCGTTTCTTAGACGCTTGGTAATGCGCCGGGCTCAACAGGATATGTTTTAGTTGACTTTGATTTTCTCCAATCTCCCTGCGATAGTCAGGGTCTGGCTGGTTGTAGGCAACGCTTGCCATTGTCAACAATTATATGGTTCATTCTAACGAGCTGCCAAGATGGTAGATATGAATGATCCATTCGGAATTGGCCTTGGTGGCCTTCGACCAGGAGATGTACAGCTCTGGAATGACACTGACCCTGTCGTCGACAAACAGGATACCTTGAGCCGCGTCCATGAATGCACCAGCGATGTTATCAAGGTCGCCGCGACCTTCACCCTTGACATACATAGCCAAAGAAACAGGGCCTTCAAGCGGCCCCTGTTTCCACTGCTCCTTGATCTGTTTTCTCATTACGGCCTGAGCCGTTTTATATGGTGCAGGCATATAAGCATGACCAGATCTGGTCAATCTTGGCCTTGCTTTTGAGAAAAGCGGTTGACTAATTACTATCTCGTAATCAGGAGAAACGGTCGCCGAAGGCATAGACATCCGCAAGGCTGGAGTTTTCCTGACCGGAGGACGGCAGGGGGTCAGCCACATTATTCCCAATACTTGGATCGGGAAACGCAGAGTTGAAACTTATGATGTCATCATAGTTGAAATTCTTGTTCCACATGGGATTAGGTTCAATATCCCAGCCATCCCAGTCGCCTGCTTGCTGCTGCCTTGCAATCTTCAGCAAAACAAGATAGCCAATCAGATCATTGACAACGTCCTCGTCGGAGCCAAGCAGTCCAGCGCCCTTGGAAATACGAGAAAGCTTGTCGTCAATTCTCACCAGAATCTGCTCAACCGCATTGGACTTACTGAAAATCCTAACGGGGTTGAGCGCCGAGTCGCCGTACTTCCTGTTCTTGTCAAGAAGCATGTTCTTGATCGAATCGCAAGTTGACTCGATTTGCTTCTGAGTGTTCATTCTTGTGCCAGACGTATTGAACGAGCATCGAACACGGTTATAGTTCGATTCCCCATAGAAAGCCTAACGATACAACGGTCCTGGGAGCTATCCACGACATAGCCAGAGCCCCAGCCCGCGCCAAGATAGACCTGGACTTTTGAGCCCTTTGTCAGTCTAGGCAGAGGAAATGATGGCTTGGACAATCTTTCGTATTCCTTGTATGCGCTGTTCTTGTATTTGACGGTTCCGTCTTTAAGTACTCTCATCTTCGATGTTGATGTAATCAGGAATTCTGCAAAGCTGATCTCTGCTCATCTCCATCAGTAGATGACTGGGCATCTTTGCGCCAAGAGCAGCTACCCAGGAGATCACGGTTGAAATATGCTTTGCAGTTAGAACCCAGATATCCTGCTCTTCATTGTAACGAACAAGTCCTTCTGAAGTAAATTCCCCAAGCACTTCGTCGATTAATTTTTCGAGCCTGGTTTGTTCGCACCACTCGCCATCAAGAGGATCCCATCCACCTACCTTAAGATCAGACATATTGCAATGTGGGGTCAGACTGGACAATACCTCCGAATACCTGACCGCGCCACGGTGCAACAGAGTGGCAATAACGTATGGGCGAACCTGTGCCGTAGTCAGCAAAGGCATTTCTTCCAGGAAGATGCCGACACTGCTAGGAATTTCGTGTTTAGGGTTTTTCATTATCCCCAGAACAAGGAAGGGCCGACTTTCGCCGGCCACGACCTATGGTTGATCAGAACGGGCTGTCGTCTTTCGAGGACTCTTGACTACGAGTCTCCAGGAAAGTGACAGAGGAGTTCTTTACATCGAGATACAGTTTCTCGTTGTACATCCGCTGGACAAGCTGGCCAGACACGCCGACCTTATCGCCGCGTTGCACACGCTCGGCTACAATTTCTGCAGCCTTGCCGCGCACTTCGCAGCGATAGAACTGACCCTGACGGTCCTCACCAGGTTTTGAATATACATACGCCCGATCAGCAACCGAGAAGGTTGCAACCGTATCGCCGTTATCAAAAGTCTTTACGGTTACCGGAGATTCACCAGCCTTGCCAGTGACAGTGCCCGCAATTGCAATAGTAGCCATCGTTCCCTAAAAAAGGGTTTACAATACATTATACCGGCTGCAACGTATCTTTCAGCGCTGCCAATGCGTTGCTTTTCAGTTTTAGATACTGCCCTTGAGAAATGCTTAAATCCTTCTGAATGTCCATGGCCCTAGCGTTGTCCACGTACAGGCCACGGAGAATCAAGATCTGCTTTGCGCTAAGCCCAGCCTTGACGAAAGCTTCTTCAGTTTCAGCATCAAAGCAGCCTTCAATAAAGGCCTCTGGCTCGCTGTACTGCCGGTGAATAGTGTCAAGCAGTGTCATGCCATCGAACTCGTTTACGACAGCGTCAAGAGACATGGGGCGTTGCGCATTACGCAACACCTTGACCATCTCGATGGTTTCCTCTTCGGTCGGCATGATGCCGCTTTTACGTTGCTTCGGAATACCGTGAGCTTCGAAGTAATACGCGTTCCTGGAAGCGTTCTCAGGGATCGTAAAAGTACTAATGGTCTTCAGATTGTACCGCGCAATAAATGACCTGATCCAATGCGTCGCATATGTAGAGAATTTGTAACCCCTAGTTGGATCATATTTCTGCGCAGCGCGATGTAGTCCAATCGCTCCAACCTGCAAGTAGTCAAGAGTATCAGAAGAGCCCCATCCGTTCATGGTTTTAGCGTCCATGAATGAATGAACAAACTTGACAACAAGTCTCAGGTTGTGCTCAACAATCTTGTTGACATTCTTTGTATACACAGCAGAGTCAGGATTTGACTTCTGAATGATCTTTGCTATCCGATCAATCTCAGACTGGTCCAGGACCGGCTTAGAGCCTGCTCGATTCATCCAAGATGTCAGGCTGTCTTGACTGCTGGTCATTGTTGGGCGAGTTAGCAAAAATAATCTAACAGAGAAAAGGGCCTTAGACAGGCCCCTCGTAATCTTTAATGATTTCTCCAGAGAAATACTTGGCAAAGCTGCTGGCCGCTAGATCAATGAAGTCTTGCTCTGGCAACGCCTGATAATCAAGCAGCCTTGGGAAACTTGTTTCCTTTAATACTCGCTGGGTGCTGACTTCGCTGTCTTCTTTGGGGCCGACTTCTCCGCCTTTGGGGCATTAAGCTCAGCAAAAGGAGCGTTTTGCTCTTTTACCCATGCTTCATCTTTTGATGCCAGCGTTTTGACACCACCAGCGTAATTCGTCCCGACCTTCTCAAGCAGCTTTTCTGCAGCCTGTGTACACAAGCCTTTTTCCAGTGCAGCCTCCAGGAAGTCCTCCTTCGTAACGGCCTTGGGAGCCGGCTGAGAGGCCGTGCGAGGCGCCTCCGAGATACGTGGGCTGTCTTCGTCCTCAGCGGCCCCGTAGCCGCTTTCCAGGGGCAATTTCGCCCACAGCTCATACGCCAGACCGAACTGCATAGCAGCAGCCATACAGGCCCCTCTGCGGTGCGTATCACTCACGTCCCGTGCCGTGATCTTTTCGTAGGGAATCGCCTGGTTACGGTGATCCATGATCGCCTGAGGGACCTCCGGCGTTGTCGTGCCGTCAATGTGACGATAGCGAAGCATCAAATGACCGCCAACCGGGTCGCGGTGGATGAGACCACCGTCTTGAGAGGGAACAGCCTCAACACTCCAGCCAGGAGCGTGCTGGCGCAGCAAGTTCAAGGTTCGCGACCAGTTGATATAGCTCGCCTTGAAACTTCCTGCCCCAATAGTCTCAACCAGCTCATTGGTTGCGATTCCGGCGAGATTGGGGATTTCAGCGGGCATGACTTAGATGGTCTGTCTATTCAGGATAACTGATACCACTATTCGGCCGGTTCGTCAAACACCGGCACCAGTTCCAGGACCTTTTTCCGGGATCTTTTGTTTTTCTTCAGTTTTTCCAGCCTCGCGGCGTGCAGTCGCTCGTATTTCTCAACCCAATAACCGATCATCCAACGCTTGTACAGCCCAAGCGGCTTGATCAGATCCCAGACCCAGGCACGGGTCTTGCCTCCTTCCACGACGGCTGCTGCCAAGGCTGCTCCGATCTCGTCCCAGCCCTCCTCGGCTGCCTTGACCTGCTTGGCCGTTCGTTTGGTAGCTGCTTCCTCCATGTCCCCACCATACCAACCCGGCGCGGAGCGCTGCAGCGAATCTAGTTGTTCTAGTTGGTTTTGTTCTAGGGATTTGATCTGTAAAACCTAAAGCCTCTGTAAGAAGCTTAAATACTATTCTAGTATAGGGTTGCAAATAGCAACACAGCTTCCCTCGCTGCGTTGAAAAAGACAACGGGTTGATGTTGCACCGTGATTCAAAATCAGTTGCAAGAAACAACCGGTTTTGTTGCGTAAATAGCTTTAGTTGAGAATTGTGACGTAACAGGCTGTAACAATTTGACACACGAGGAAAAGCCGCTACGCTGCTGTCGTCGCCCCCCCCGGCCATGACCAAGATTTCAATCTCCAAGAGCCACAACTGGCACCTCGGCAGGTTTGCCAAGGCTCCTTTTGAGCTTCTGTATTGCGATGACCTGCAGTCAAATTCCAAGCTGCTTTGGATGATCCTGGCCAGCCAGGCTGATTACATGCCCATAGACAAGGGCGTCTTAGATAAAAGAATCGGCATACATCGAGCCACGAGAATTAGATGTATGGCGGAATTAAGAGAGCTTGGTTTTGTCGGAGGAACAAACGAACATATAATCCTTAGGGACCCAATGCCGATATTAAGAAAACTTAGAGTCGCAGATGCCAAAAGTAGAGAAATACTAGACAAAGAGTTATTTAACCCTGATTTGTATCAGCCAACAAGTAAACCGGTCAAAGAGAAAATAGAGCCAAAGGTTGATTACTTAGAACAAGCCAGAGTGGCCTGGAATGATTACAGGCCAAAAAATTACAGCAAAATCAACAAGATGGGCGATCACTTGATGAAGTCAATTGATCTACATATGAAATCATTAAAACTAGAAGCTCATGACTATGTACACTTTTTCTCTGTACTAAAAGCCGGGATCGAGCATTCTCCTTTCTGGTCAACAGAGAACAGCAATAAAACTCTTCAGAGCATTATTGGTATCGGTCAGCCAATACAGAAAAAGTATCAAAACGTTCACAACCTGTATAACGAAGGACTGAATTACGAGGCCACAGAAGCAATACCGGAAGACGAAAGATCCGACGATATTATCCTGCCATCTAAGTACAGGAAGCTTATCGATAACTACGACGAGCTGCATTACCTGTATTTCAATATGTCAAAAAATGACCCAGATAATATCGAGATACTAGCACCTAGAATCTTAAAAGCTGAAGCCGAGTTCAGAGAAGCTGGCCTTGACCCGGCGGACTTCAGGATGAAATACCAATTAACCGGCTGGCCAAGCGATGTCCCCGAACCTGAAACCTCTCGTCAACGCTTCTGGCGTTATGATGACGAGCTATAATCGATCATGACCTTACCCTTCTATCTACAAAAGGCCGTAGACCTTGGGCTCCTAGCGTCCGAAGGGGATCGTATTGTATCCAGCAATACAGACGTGATCCATCGCGCAATGGAGGTTGCGCGTACCGTTGATAAGTTGCAGCCAACCAGCGTTCAAGAACGCGAAGAGACAATCAGCCAAGAAGCAATTGTCTTAAGCCGTGTACTGTCTTCACCTAGCGGCTTAGCTCGCGAACTTTGGTCTCAACTTAGGACTGGCTTTGGTATCGGCCATGGTCAGATTATCCCACAGTCACTTTGGTCTGACGAATGCTTCCGAGCCATAGCAAAAGAAATAGATCTGACGTTCATCGGCGAACGTACTGGACAGATCATTTCCAGAGAATCATTGATAGCTAACTACTCCAACTTAAACCCTTCTTCAAGAAGCGTCTCAATCATCGAGTTCAACCAAACAATAACAGAACTTGCAGATCCTGAGACCCTGGAGAAGTACGGAGACAAAGTATCTGAATGGGATACTGCTTTGGATGTTCTGAAGCAGGTCAGAGTTCGAGCTTTATACCTCGAGACTTTGCATGACGCAAAACAGAACATAAAGGCTGACACTAAACTGGAAGAAGCCTTGGAATACCTCCAGCAACGTGCCATGGAAGGTGTTGGCATGATGAGAGGTACCATTGGCAATCAAGGCCAGGCGATAGGCCTGATTGATGCAATAATTGGCAACCCAGGTACTCAGCGCCAGAACTGGATTGATCGACTGTCTGCTTTGTCGAAGATCAGGAGACCAGCGTCAACCGGCATCGAAGCTTTCGACATAGACATTGAAGGTGGGGTTGCCTACCCCGACAGCCATAAGTCATGCGGCGGTCGTTTAATGACAGTTGCAGCACGGACATCCGTTGGCAAGACGGCAATTGGCTGTCAGATTGCAGCATCGCTTTGCACCAAAGGACTCACTGTTGGCTTCATCTCTGCTGAGCTTGACTACCCAGCTATTGAAGCTCGACTGATGGCCAGCTTGAGTCGGAAGCTATTGGCTAAACATGGCTATCACTGGAAGGCAACAGAGGAAGGCGTTGGATATGTCACGGTAGGAGAGCTAGAAAGCCCAAACATGGGCGATCAGTCGAGTCTCGCTAATCTGGTTGGGATGCTCGCATTCGAACTAGAACAGTGCAATGGCAAGTTGATAATTGAAGCGCCATGGGGCGCATGCGTTGACACAGTGGTGAATTCAATGCGTGCCATGAAGGCCAAGAACCCAAGCCTGAGGGCAGTGGTGCTTGATCACTTCCATGTGCTGTCACGCCATCAAAAAGCCCCCAGGGATAATCCCTCGATGCTAGAAGAGAGAGCTTACAGGTTGATGACTGCGGCCAAGGAGCTTGATATCGACTTGTTCGTGCTCGCCCAGATGAACCAAGTGGGCATCAAGAACGAACAGCAAGACATGAAAGCGCAACCTAAACCTCCCGAATTAGACCAAATAAGAGGAACTGATGCTCTCTCGCACGTATCACATGCCGTTTGGCTGATCAGAAAACATCGAACTGCAGAAGGAGAACCCAACGATAGAAAACTAGAGGTTTGGCACTCTAAGGTACGCGGCAGGCAAGCTTTCTGGGAAGGTCAACCTCCAAACGAACAAGTCACAACTGTCCAAGGATTTGTTTCGATGTCGCTGATACAATTGGATTATCAGACCTCAAGTCTGAAAAATGACGACACAATGCAGAACATTGATGTTGTCAAGAGTTCCAGGATCAGACGATGAGAACTAAGCTTTTCAATTTGATCGGCTCTCTTGGGGAGAACTTTATAGAAGGCTTACGGGTTGCCCTGGAATTCATTGTAAACGTTCAAGTTCGAATAGCAGACCTGATAATCAAGCTTGCTGCTAACTCCTTTAGATTTGTCTTGTGGCTGATCGATAGAGAGCGGATGGATCATGCGGAACAGGCAGTCCTGCAGTCTTCAATCAGCACCGAACTGGAAATTCTTATGGCAATTTCCAAGGTCAAGGAAGATGCTTTGAATATTGGCCTCTGGAAAGAAAATCATTCGATGGCACTCAACGAGCTTGGTTCTCGCTTGTATAACGAATGCGACTGGGAAGAAGATCAGATCCACCGTTACCTGCGCATGGTGGTCGAAAGTATCCCAGGGTTGATTTACGCAACCAGTGACGACGAAGACGACGAAGATGAGGGGATTCGCTTAGGGGATCGTTAGACTGGGACTGGTTCGGGGGAACCTGTATTGGGGGAGTTTACTCCCCCAGTGCATCCACCCAATCCAGAACACCTTTGTGGCGGATAAATAATCCTATTGAGGATCCGCCGATTTCAAAAATTGGTTTTAGATAGTAGATAACTTCACCTGTTTCAGGATGGATATGCTGAGTGGGCGGGAGGGCCACGCCAGTAGAAACGACCCTCTTCCCGTCGAACATATATCCTGGAAGAAACGGCAATAAAGTCTGTCTTCTCATTGCCGCTTATTCTCGCTGAGATCCCAGAACCAACCATCATTTTTGCTGTGGATTAACCATCGCTTAAGAAGGTTCTCTCTGGTGTATTTCTTGGCTTTACCATCGACCGGGCCAGTCTTTGGATATCCACCGTTGATGAGATCAAGCTCGCCGAACGGGTCATGCACATAGAAGTATTTTTCATCATAGCCAATTAGAGTGATCCAATGTCCTCCACCAGTAGGATTCTGAATATTGCCTTTATGCAGAATTCCAACAGGTACGGGATACCCTAAATCTAGGATTCGGATAAGCTCACTTTCTGTACCGTTCTGTTTAAACTGATGCTTAAGACCTAGGGCGTTTAACGCTTTTGATTGTGCTGCCTGTGAAATTGTATCGCCAAATCTGAATACCAGGTTCAGGTATTCGTCATCATCTTTGATCAGGTCAGGATTCAGGAACTCCACGACCATCGCAATCGCGGAAGATTGGCAAGAACGCTCGCCGTGTCCAGTTTTACTGTCTCTTTGGTAAAAGTATGGGACTTGTAGTGGGAATGTCGGTTTAGCAGGCTTTCTAGATGCCCTGAAGTCGGCGGCAAAATTCTTTAGCTGTTCCGGCGTCAGCGTAGCCTGTAAGTTATCCCAAGCTTGGTTTTGGTGATCCTGACCAGAGAACCATCTAGCCGCATCTTTTAATTGGATTGGATCTGTTCTGACGGGCGCTTGGTTAATGGGAGGGCTGTTTTTCTCCATGATATTGATTAATTTGCTGCTATACAAAGGATCCGTTGCGTAACCTTCTGATACAAGCATTTTGGCTGCCTCGTTTCTGTTGGCAGCCCTGTTAACACCCTGGTATTGCATTCCATTGTGGGTGTAATCCTTGTACCACCTGTCAACCAAGTATTGTACCGATTCTTGCGGAGTATTGAAATCTAGGAATTGATCATATACTACGACTTCTTTATTTCCAATGAACTCGGTTGTTTTTACGTTAGAGCCCTTTCCCTTAAGGCCAAACAGGTTATTTTTACCGCTTACCTGTGAGCCCCAATTGCTTTCTAGTGCAAACTGAGCGGCAGTTAACTCGGGAAACTTTGAGCCTGCTTCACTCGCCCATCGAGAAACCTGCCCCCAGGTTACATAACTCATGAATCGCTTTTAATGCGATGTAGTGTACCTTATTTTTGATTCTCTATGACAGGATCAATCTTAATATCAAAATTTTTAGAAGCAACTCCAACAATTGTTGGCATCACTAAGCTGACGACAACAGCAGCGCCCATGATCCAGGCTTGTTTGTTCTCAAGTTTTGAGATGCGTTCAAATGCAGTCTGCAGATCAGCCCTGTACTCTGCAGTCCTGGCGATTAGAGCATCCATTTTGCCTTCGAGGTTACCCAATATATGGTAGATGTCACCCCCATATGGGGTAGGTTCCTGAGGTGCCATCTAAAAATTCAACCCTAATCTCATTCTTCCGATTCTGTTCGCCAAGGGGCGTGTATGCTGATGTCGCCACCAAGCAATCTAGAATCACCAGTCTGCAGACTGTCGTCGATCGGATGCTCGATAATAACAGGCTTTGAAGTTGTCTCCATTGCCTTCATTTCTGCTTTGACTCGATTGATTTCTAGCGTTAATTTGCTATTCAGAGTCTGGTAAAATTTAACTCTGTTGATCAATCGTTCAACTTCTTCCCGTTGACTGCGGGTTGAAAACCTGAGCAGCCAACGGGTATCCGATCGACTCAGCCCTTTGACAGTTTTGTAACGATACCTGCTAGGATCTCAATGACACGGTAAAACTTGGCAACTGCAGCGTCGTCCTTGGGGGTAGGAGTCAGGTTGACGATAGCAACTGCTGCGGCATGAACAGCAATTAAGGCCGCCAAAATCTCGGGACCATGGGCTACCAGATAGGCAATAACAGCAGTCATGGTATTCCTGTAACTATATTAGATTGCCTGGTCAGACAATGAAGCGATTAGCTGTCTGTAATCGCTTCATTACTTTTTCGATCTTTTTGTTCCCTTGCCAGGAGCAAGTCGGCCATTGTTGCCATGGCCATTGCGAGCACGATTGGTCTTGGGATTTTCCAGCTTGAATTTACCGTCGCTGGTATGGCTCACGTCGGGACCACCCTTGCCCATGATCCCTCTGGCACGGCGCTCCCTAGCAAGCTCGGCTCTGTAGTCCTTACGATCAGGTCTGGCGTTACGCTTCTTGTCATACGCAAGCTTCTTTTTATACGCCTCAGGATTCTTGGCGTAGAAATCTGCGGTACTGCGCTTCTTCGCGGCCATTAGCGTTTACCAGAACCCTTAGCAGGAGCCTTGCCACCTTTCTTGGCTGGGCCTTTCTTGCCGAGTTGCTTAGCGATAGCAAGTGGCATTGCCATGACATCTCCTTGTAACTAACTAGGTTACCGTCTTACAGGTCTGAGCCGTCCAGATTCTTTTGTCCTGGTTGATACCCAGGAACCCCAAGAGAGCCATCAGAGACGGGGTCAGCGATACTGCGTCTCTGAATTGTTGGCTCGTATGCGATTACGTCAGAGTCAAGATTCGTCCCATCTTCCAAGATTCGCGGACCTTTGACGTACTCAAACTCAATCATTAGCCTCGATTGCAGCAATGATATCAGTTTTGGTTGAACCAGGCTTCACTTCAGCCCCAACTGCCTCAGCATAAGCGATCAGTTCATTCTTGGTGAGAGATGTAAGGTCGGTGTCGCTGGGAACAGCCTCAGAGACAGGCTCGGGTTGTGCCTCAACCTTGATCTCTTCTACTTCGACACGCGTCCAGCCAGTCTGCTCAAGATCTCTGGCATGAGCAGAATAATTAACGGCGATCGTATCTACACCGTTAGTATAATAGACGGGACGATTACGAAGGTACATAATAAAAAAGGGGCGTTACCGCCCCATAGTTTGCCGATAGCCTATGGCTCAACCGACGTTGTCAACCACATCCAGGTACACAGCGCCCACGGTGCCGGTGCCACCTAGGGTGTAGCTCATGTTGTTGTTGGCATCGCACAGGGTGCCACGGATGTGAGCGATGCCCACGCCGTTCTTGTCCAGGTCAGAAGCGTTGAACACGGTAGCCTTGCCGCCAACGGTAACGGTGATCTTGTTCGTGCCAGCGTCGTCGATGCCAGCAGCGTCAAGCACGACGATGCGGATGGTGCCGATGCTGGTCAGGGGGATAGGAGCAGCAGCGGGAGTAGCGGTGACCTCGAAAGCGGCATCGAGATCAAACTTCTCGCGGGGGAACACCCCAGTAGAACGTTGAGCCATTTTAAGTAAACTCCGATTGTGTTAACAGACCCGCCCCGGAGAGCATTGGCGCGATCTGTCTTAGATTACCTATTGCTGAACAGGGAAAAGGAATTCGTCGACATACTTCCTGGCTAATTCCTTGTCGAATTTATGTGGCTGAACCTGGGGTGAGGCCCCGGTGTGTCCGGCGGCTGAGAGGCGCTCATCTCAGAGGCAAAGGTCTCATAACCCCAGCTTTCCCCCTATCAGCCACTAACTGCCGTTACTGCGTCACGCCGTTGAGGACGATGATCCAGCCGCGAGACTTGAGAGTGCTTGCTACTGAGCTAACGCTTGGCGTGCCGCTGCTCAACTGCCTGGCCAGTTAGGGGTAGGTCCAAAGCACCACGCAAACATCACCATTCGGCCTGAGATGGTACTTGTGTACGTAAAAGAGTGGCCAGCTTGTCCAATGCCGACACGGCCTGTCCTTGCAAATCCAGCTCCAGACAGGTATGCGTAGATGCTCTGATATTTTACAAAATAGTCGTCGACAACAAGAGCACTGCTAAGGCTTCCACTCTCAGTAAATTGAGGGTAGCTTGCGACCATATGACATGATACAAGCACATTAGCGTTATCCACGGTGTCTAGAGTCGTGGTTATAGTTGTATCATTTGTTACGCCAGCCGTTGAAGAAGAGATAATGCTATTATGGCCTTGAATGTTAAGGCCCATGAACCCGTAAGAAGCTCTTTGACCTCGAGCCGTGGTACTGAGAGTGTACTTTATGTAAACGTATGAGTTATAGAAATCACCAGTGCGCCCTTCTGCGTCCCACGCAGCTTTTAGATCTGAGTTTGTAATAGACGCCCAACCAGCAATAAAGTCAGTGCCTTGCGTCTGAGATGTAAAGCTCGTAACGGGATGAAGTAGTGAAGGGTCCGTTGTGTAAAATGTAAAGCTAAACTCAACTGCAGTTATAGTGGCCGTGGTTGAGTTAGTAAATTGTAAAATGACGTATTCAGTCATTGATTGGAAGTTTTCTACTTCTATCCCCACTGGTTTCATGCCCACATTAGACCATACAAAAGATCCGTTGAATCCACCCGACCCCGAAGCAGCCAACCGTATTCCTGGTTTGTACCATTCCCTTAGAAAGTTAATACCGCTATTATGCGGAGAAATTGCGTTGCTCATGCTAAGTAAAATGTTGCGGCGCTGACTGCCAACAGGAAGCCGTTTAC
>Ga0099848_1000375_pt1 | contig 20652 bp, 22 predicted proteins | sample CB_VirMetaG_3_FD_78179 | JGI IMG/M metagenome (GOLD analysis project Ga0099848, IMG submission 78179) | Freshwater to marine saline gradient viral communities from Chesapeake Bay - CB_1508_1S Viral MetaG | ecosystem: Environmental > Aquatic > Marine > Coastal | place: USA: Chesapeake Bay...
GGCAACACGCTCAGCAGCAATGCTGATGAGGTCGTGTGGCGAGTCAAGGTTGGCGAGGTCCGAGACCGCAACCGTCGCGCCGTACTGCGCAGCGGTGAAGAACTCGGATGAGATCGTGAGGGCATCGTCCGTAGGAGCGGTGCCTTCCGTCAGCGTCGTCGTGCTGACCGCGAGGTCTGCATAACGAGCGTAGCGAAGGGTATTCGTACCCTTGATGAAGCGAGCTGGGACATAAAGTCCTGGCATCGCGTGAACAGCACGTGCGCGCAGTTCCTCTTCAGCCCGTGCAGCAACAAGCTGCGTGACTAGATCGGAAAAGTTCGTCGTGCTGGTAGTTGTGGTAGCCATTTATGCTACTCCTTATCTATCAGCGAATGGATTCCCCAACGCCTTCAGCGCATCAGAGATGCTCTTAGAGTTGGGCTTTTCAGTTGGCGCAACGGTTGCCCGACGCGCATTGTTTGGATCCACTGGCGAAGGCTCCGACTCAACAGTTGCTGCGGAGGCAGCGGCGGCCTGCTTGACAAAGTTCTCCAAGGCTGCCGCCTTGCCAACTTCATCCAGTCCACCAGTGTCCTTCAGGAACTGATATGCGAGTGGGTATTCCCTTGCGAGACGCTCTTCCTTTGCAACTTGTTCAGCCGCAGCAGCCTTACCTTCAAGTTCCCGAATCTTGGCTTGCGCCTTCTCAAACTCGGTCATTGAGGCTTGCTCCTGTTCAGCCTTCCACTTTGCAAGCTCTTCCGCCCTAGAACGGATCTCATCGAGTTCCTTCTTCGTTGCGGTGAGCGCCTGATCCTTGCCTGCTAGGCGCTTCTTCCAAGTGGTGACATCCGCCTCGTTCTCAGTGGGAACAGTGGCTACCACAGGGGCTTCCACCTCATCCGACTGCACTGGGGCGCTGTTCACGACTTCGTTGTCAGCCACAGCATTCTCCTTTTTCTACTATCCCCGACCCAATGTCAGGGTTATATATTTATTGCGGACTTGTAAAAACGTTGAAAATCTCCCGTGAGACTTGTTCTGCGTCGCTTTCAATTTTCTCTCCAGCAGACTGGAGTCCCTCAAAGATATTTGGCACTTGACCGAGCACAGTTCCTCGACCAACCTGTTGCAATGCCCCAGTGCCGATTCCAGTTGCAAAGTCCCCAATCCCAATTTCCTTTCCACGAGCGGCTGGTTGTACCAGTGTCCTGCGGATATAGGTTGGGATGGTTGAGAACCCCATCGCGTCTGGTGTGATTGGAGCAATTGTCTGAAGGATGTAAAGGAACGAATCGTCTTCGGCAAGTGCGTCAAGGAAACTGCCATCACTGTTTGCCCGATTGTCTGCCCACTCAACGATGTCTCCCCACGAGTTGAGTCCTACCAGAGGAAGCACTCGGCCTCCTGGTCCTGGGGTAAGGAATAGCAATCGCATCATTGCTGGGATTGCTTTGCGGGTCATATACGAGTATGGGTATATGGCAAGGAATGGGTGATTAAGGCTGCGCTCAAGCCAACTTCGCTGCGTCGCAAAGTATTGTAGCGTATCTGCCTTTCTCGTACCCTTGATGAGTTGTGTTCTCCACACCCCAGTAAACACTCCGACAAGGCGTTCGGCATCTGCAAGTTCCATCCCGCCGTCAACAAGCGCCTTTACGGATAGACCAGTCATTGCCGCACCCTCTTCTGCGATTTTCTTAGCAAGAAGGTTTGGGTCAGTCTTGATAATTGATTCTTCAAGAAGAAGTCTGAGCGCATCCTGTGGTGACTGAACTCCAAAGTGCTGAATTAACTTTGGCATAATCTCTGGATACATTTGCCCAAGGGAAACGAGGAATTCTTCTGAGGCAAACCTATCGGCCATTAGGTCCCTTGCAACTGCCTTTTCGTCAAGAATTGCTTGTCCTGGTTTGAGAAGGAATTTCTTGGCTCGATTAATAAACGATGGTGATGACTCCGCTGCGGCAGCGGTTGCCTTTACCAACCTCGTATGGTGCTCAACAAAGTTGTCCGCTCGCTCTCGGTTGACATTGCCACGGTCAAGGAAGGCACGTCGACGAGCGGTTACCCCCAACTCGCCAAGCACCTCATCGGAGGCATCATCCCAGACATTGTAGACAAGTTTCATTGTTGATGTTTCAACTCGCTCAAGAACCCGCTGGAAGAATGGGTTGAGCTCTCCAAATCGAACCATTGGGAACAGGCGGTCGGTCATCATTGTGATCGCTGGCATCCGTGTCTTTGCCTTGGTGCTGAGCGCCGTTGTTGCCCCAAAAACGCTCATATCTCCGCCAGACGCATCGATAATGTCTACGATTGGCTCATTGCCTTTGGTGAGGTATTCTGAGTACCTTTTCTCACCAAGTACAGAAAGGAACTCTTCGTACACCTTATTTTTCTCCCAATAAAGTCCGCGAGGTTGTGTTCCAATGTCTGCTGCAAGTCGGTTGATTCTTGTGAGTAGCTCACGAGCCTCTCCAACACTAAGGTTGGCCTTAGATACCATTTTCCCAACAAATGCCTCTGTTGCACGAGACTTGGTAATCTCCGCCCCGTATTGACGATTTACGGACTCTAGAATTGTCCTTGTTCGGCTTGGTCGAAGATCGGTCTTCCCAAGCAACCCGTCAAGTTCTTCAATTGCTGTTTCCGCAAGGTTGTCAACAAATGGGACAACCGTTTCAACAATCCGCTCGCCCCGTGTAGGGTCGTCCACAACGGTAATAATCTTTCGGAGTCCGTTCTTTGGTGCTTTTCCGAGGTTGTATCCAGCGTCAACAATGTCATACCCAATGGATACCATTGCTTCTAGGCGTGGGTCTTTGTCCATCTTTGCGTAAATTCGTGCGAAGTCATCTGCGGTCAATCTAACGGCAAAGACCTCATTCCTAGCACCTTGGTCAATATAGTCGCTAATCTGTCGCCAGTCGTACTTCCTGCCGTTTCCGTGGATCAGGGAGATCTCGTCGTACTTCTTGGCAACATCGTTAGCAAGCGCCTGAAGCTCCGCCTCAATGTCATCAACCGAACGATTGAACATTGCCCTCTGGTCTCTTGGAAGGTCACGAACCGACTCAAGCTCATCCTTAAGTTTCTTGAACTGAGGAACAAGTTCTTCGGCAACATCTTGCGTTAGGGTGCGCTTGGAGACAATGGTTAGCTTAGAGAACTCCTCGCCCTCATCAAAAAGGGTGACGATTCTTGCCAACTTGCGCGACGCCTCCCCAAATGCCGACCCACGGAAAAATGCCGCAATATCGGCAAGTGTCTCAATGTCATTTGCGTATGTTGCGAAAATTGCGGCTGCTTCTCTTCGCGCAGCCTCGATGCTCATACCAGATCCTGCCGCCATCCAAGCAGCAACCTGTTCAATAGCCTCTGGGGACTTGGAGGCAACCATATCGTAGACATCTAGTTTTGACTCACGGAGTACACGGGTCGCTTCCTCTGATGCAATGCGAACGTCAGATGCTGCCGCAGCCTCGGCCTCGTATCGGATAATTGACTGCTCTTTTCTGACTCGTCCAGTGGTCATAATCCGTTCAATGTCATCAATAATTGGGGCGACATCTGGCAAGCGAATGATATCTTCTGGGGTCAATGTGGCAATTGCGGCCTTTTCCTCTACGCGCTTCTTTAGAACAGCCTCCAACTTGTAGATCTCTTCGTCAAGAAGTTTGGTTTCGTCCGCCTTGCTTTCACGAAGTCGTAGGCGGGCTTCTTTAATTTGATCAACAGATGCACCAGTTCGCTCCAACCTATTAGCAAGTTTTTTCTCTTCCTTAGCAAGTTTCTGTTGGCCTTTGCGAGCTGAGTAGAGGACGTTCTTTAGGTTTACATATCCAGGCTTCCTCATAGAGAGGACATCCTCAAAACGAAGTCCAGAACGAACACCTTCAACTAACTGCGTAACATAACTTTCGGACGCAGCGAGAGATTGACGCCTTCTTGACGCAGTTGCCATCCGAATAGCCGCAGCACCAGTAGCATACTTCACTGTCTGTGCGTAGTTTTTTAGTGCATTGTTTACAAATGTCGGTTCCATTGAGTCAAACACTTTCCCAAGAGTCCTAGTGTTAACTACCCTTGTAAAGCCCATTGCCATTTCCTTGGCGACGGTGGCTGCGGTAAATCGAGAGATACCTTTCAGCTTTGACGTTGCAGCGTTGTGCAGTTGTCCAGCAATGTTGTTTTTCTCAAGGAATTGAATATCAGCATCTAGCCTTGCAAGTCGTCCATCCAGCGCAACAACCCTATTAGCATTTCCAGCAGACTCCGCAATTGCACGCTCTGCAAGAATTCCTGCCCGCGCTTCCTTCAATCCAGAGGTTGCAAGACGGCCAGCCTTTGCTGCTGTCTTAAGTCCAGATCCAGTACCAAATGAGATGAGGTTGAGTGGGTCAATGACCAAAGAGTAGAATAGGTTTGCAGCTCCGTTGCTGGAAAACCCTGAGTTTGTAGAGGCAAGTGCCTCACCGATGTCATCAAGTTCTGCCTGATCCAGGTTGAGACCACGGTATTGCTGAAGACCATCAAGTCCAAAGATTGCGCTAATTGCGTCATTCTTGTTGCTGGCTGCCGCCTGAACCCTAGCCCTTGCAACAGCCTTCTCAACCTCTCGACCTGGAATTGCAGCAGCCTCTGCGGCAATGGCAATTGGTGCGCCGAAAATCTCTAGTCCCTCTACTGCCTTCTGAGCAAGATTACTATCACCAACCTGGATTGACTGCGCACCGCGCACGACGTTTCCAATAGTCAGGTCGACAGCACCACCGACAAGGCCAATCGCTGGCTTGGCAATGGCTCCAAGAACTGGGATGTTTTCAGCCACATTGACCAACCCCTTTCCGAGGTTGATGAATCCACCAGTCAGGTTCTCCGCTGACTGTCGAATGCTTTCTCCAGGCTTGGCGACATTGAAGGCAATCTTTCCAAGATTCTGCACTTCATTGGCCGTTGCAGTCTTCTGCTTTGGCGGCTTGAAACCACCAGAAGAATCACCACCGCCAGGATTATAGATACTTGCCATTAAGACATTGTCCTTTCGCCAGCTCGGAAATCAACAAGCGACTGTTCAATTTCCTTTGTTGCGAACCTTGGGTCTTTCTTAATGTTGAGAGGCTCACGCTCACCAGCCCTGAAATCAATCATTGATGTGGAGATTTGCCTTGGGGTAAATACCTTTGTCGTAGGAGATGATGGGGCAATAGGCTTTTCGTTATTACGAATTCTTGCAGAAACAATATCCCTGTTATTCATAGACTGTCCTGGCATATTCCTAAAGAACACATCCCCACCACCCTGTGGTTGATTTTCCTTGACTCCAAACAGGTTAAGGCCAAGCGGTCGACTTTGAGGGGCGCCAACTCCAGCAAGACCCCTGACTCCGCCAGCGATAAAGTCTCCAATACCACCGATGAACCCCTGTACACCTTGGGCAAACTCTTCCTCTTTCTCCTTGTCAGTTCTAATGTCCACAACGCTTGGAAGCGTCGGCTCTGGCGCAAACCCACGAGGAACGAACGGGTTTGGAGCCTTGTTCTCATCGGCAAACTCTGGCTTGAGCTGCCAAACTCCAGGCTTTACTTCTTCATACTTATCAACATTAGGACCAACGGCTCGGTCCCACTTCAGCAATGTTGCCTCAGAAACGCCGCGAAGTCGGTAAATCTCCCTGCGCTGTTGCGGCGTAAGATTTGGAAGGGTCTGAAGTTGTGCTGCTTTTCGCAAGTCAGCATCCCTCTGAACCCTGGCAAGATCGTTTCGGATCTCGTTTTTTTGCTGTTCGGTAAACTGTCCAGTATCAAGAATTCCCTTGATTCCGTTGGCTGCGTCTCCTTCAATCCTCACGCGGTACCTGTCAAGAAGGGCGGGCGTTGAAATTACTGAGGTGTCAATTATTGAGACCGTTCCCTTCTTGGCGGCTCCCATATCGGTCCCTTGAGGAATTGTCCAGTTATTATCTCCAGACTTAATCAAGTTGATGTCCAAACGATTGCCCGTCAGGTCAATTGCAACCGTTCTTCCATCAATGTCGTAGACGTGTCCAACGGCCCTCTGGTCGTCCCCAGCCGCGTACAGTGGCTCACCAGAGTATGCAACTCGGAAAGGAACAAGGGATCCGTCTGGAGCGGTGTCAAACTTAATTTGATTGTACACTCCCTCCCCAAACGCAGAGTCCGTAGGAGCGATCACTGTTCTTGATTTAGGATCCCACACCCCGACACCACTCTGAAGTTCAATTGCGTCGTCCCTTGTTGGGGCGTCAAGCGCCCAGTCATTATCAATGTTCTGATCGCCAGTCTTGTCGTCAAAGAACCCAGAGATCGTGACCGTTTCCTTGTCAAGATCCTTGCCGTCCGCCTTGTTCAACTCGTTCTGGTATAGGCTCACATAAAACTGACCAGCGCGAGCAATTTCTCTGGCAAAAGATACTGGGTCACCATTTGGGATTAATCCAAACAGTTTAGAGTTTCCACCGTTAATATACGTTCTCCACTGATCCCTAACGTATGTTTCCGCAAATGGATTTGCAGCGTTAGCCAAGAGTTCGTTTCTCTTGATGGAAGCGGCGGCAAAATCGTCAAGAACAGACCCTCGACCAGTTGATCGATTAACACGATTCCAGTCGTCGTAATTGTCTTTATCCCCTGAGATGGCATAGTCCGACTGAACCCTGTCCATGGCCGCCTCTCTCCAGTCCCTGAACCCATCGGCTGAAGATAGCTTAATACCAGCATCCACAAGAAGGTTTGCTGCATCTGGATTTCTAGCTAGGTATTCATCGTACAGTACCCAAATCTCTGGGTTCTTTTGGATAAACTCAGAAACCTTCCTTGGATCGTCTTCAATTTCTACAAGGTCTTTTGGCTCACCGACCCCAGTGGCAGAGGCAGCAATTGTGTACGCCTTTGCCAGTAGTCCGATATTCTTACCAAGACGCTTGTTTAGCGTTGGATTCCCGCCGCCACCGCCAACGCTTGCAGACGAGGCAATGATCCCAGTATAAAGAGATGAGTCCGTAGAGATTCCTGCGGCCTTAACTCGATTTGCAAAAGACTTTGCCCACGACTGGTATTGCCCTTCGCTTGCTGTTCCAGCAGTAACTCGGTTCTTCCACTTTTCAGCTTCTGCGTTCCATTCATACTGGTAGGCATCATAAATTGCAGTTTCGTATGCATCACTGCCAGGCTCAAGCGCCTGAAGCGCGGAAAGGGTAATCCGCTGGTAGTCCTTTGCTGTGATTTCCCCTCTTCCGAGCGACTCCCCCTGATACCTCAAATACGCGGTTGTCGTGCTGTCAATAGCCTCGGCAAACTCGGAAAGGTCGTCTTGGTCTGTAGAGGTCATTCCTCGGTCAGAGATAAAATTAATAACCTCGTTATAGTTTGCACCATCGTTTTGGTTGAATTCCTTAATTAGGTTATTGTATGAACGCTTAATGTCGTAGTTTGTGATGTCGTTTCTCTTCTGGAAAACTTCTTGCTCAGTAGCACCAAGGCCCACAAGGTTATTATAGAAAGACAAAACCGTATCCAAAGATGGGACGGAGCCTTTGTACTCAATTTGAGAATAGTACGCCTGCAAAAGCAGTCGCTCTTCCTCTTCTTGCTGTTGCCTATAAAGGTTATAGATTAAACTTGTAAGATTAGATGCGCCAGTTTCTGATCTCCCAAACCTTCCTCGTCGTGCCATTATTCAATCACCTCATCTGTTCCTGTCAAAGCTGGGAGAAGGTTTTCTTCTCCTGGCGCTGCGGCGTTTTGTGCATTTGCTTCAGGCGGCAACTGCGACTGGTTCTCTGGCTGATTCAAGGATTCGCTTCCAGGAACTGGGGAGGTAAGAGTTCTCTGCGCGTTCTGCGCCTGAGCCTGTGTCATCATCATCTGCTGTTGCATCGCAGCCTGTGACGCCTGCTCTTGTCCCTGCTGCATCTGCTGCATCTGACCAATGACCTGCGTCATTGTGGCAACGGCGGCAGGGTTCAGCGTGGCGTCGGTCTGCTCGTCGCGGATGAGTTCCTTCTCGCCCATTGGATCTTCCACACCAACGCGGTCCATCGCACGCTCTGCCGACCAGATGCGGTTCTGAACAAGATTGATTGCAGTGCTGGCAAGTTCCAGCGTGTCTCGTGGGGTAAGCTCAGGGGCAACGATCTCGATGCGGTATTCTCCCGCAATGAGCGACTTAACGGCTGGGTCTTTCGCCTCCCAAATGCGAGCGCACATCTCCCAGACCTTCTTTGTCCAAGAGTAGAACACCTTGCGCTTTGGAGCGAGTCGGGACTCGTAGTTGGCAATAAGCGCCGCGATTGCGCGTGACGAACCCAATACCTGTGCTGGCGCAAGGCCGAGCAGCAGGTCATTGAGTCCAGTCGCCACGGTCAACTCTCGGTCGATTCGGGCGACGTATGCTTCAATTTGGAACTGAGGAATGAATGGCTGAATGGCACGAAGTTCGTTGCCAGGTCCAGGGGTTGCTACACGACCAGGCTTTGGCAGCGCGTTCGGTGGTACCTCGTCAGGAGCCTCAGCACCGACCAACTGCCACATCTGTCCGCCCACGATGGACTGGATCATCTGCGCCATTGCGGTAACCCGCTCGTCCTTCTCGCGGAGGAGCTGCTCTGGATCATAGAGCGCAGGCTTGCCGTATGGGCTTCCTGGGATCTTACCGTTAGGCAGGTGGATGTAAGGGATCTGTCCGCCGTACTCTGGGTGTGCCTCGTTCTTGACGAGGGTGTTCCCTACGTAGATGGCGTTGTAGACGAGCGGGGCCTTGCCCACGCCCCGTGGAACCTTGTACCAGTAGTCGTAGACTTCCACCTGCATCTGCTCGTAGGCAGTCTCGCGGCGAAGTGGGTTGCGCTCAAAGGCGTTTGCCCACACATTGCCGATTGGGTCAGCGTGGCTGCCACGGCTCGTGTATGGGAACCACTTCTCACCTTGCTTCACAGGGATCACGTCAACGCCGTAGTCCTCCTGAATGGACTGCGGGGACATCCCGTAGGTGTAGAGCGCCCAGTCTAGTCGGTTGTAGTCGCTGTTGCCGAAGCCGAGGTAGAGGTTCTCAGGTCGCTCAATAATGGAGATCTTTGGAAGCCTCTCCACTGGGTCCCAATAGACCTTGGCAGCAGTGTGTCCGTAAAGCTCCTTGAGTAGCGCAGCCTGCTCCATCTGGAGGTCCATATCGTTGGCTTCCCACCAACGGAAGAACAACTGCTCACGGTACGATGCCGCGATACGGTCTTCCTTGCTAGAGCCAGTCGGCACATAGTTGATGACTGGTCGTACCGCCTGAATCGCCGCAGGGATCTGGACATAAGCGTGGTGGATGTTGACAGAGACGTGGGCGCGTCCAGCGAGGCGTGCGCTTGGGTCTTCCGACCAGTGGTCTGCACCACCGAGGGTCATCGTCTCTGGATGGTAGAGGTTGTCCATACGGCGGAACAGCGCCTTGAGGCGGTTCTGCTCTGGATCGACCAACTGCTTGCGACCAAGGATTTCCTGAAGGAGTGTGTAGTCGTCGCTGTTCTTCGGATCAAGTTCCTGCGCCACAAGCGAGGACTCAAGCATCTTGAGTGAGGCTGCCTCTGATGGTGAGAGCTTGTCCACATTTGGCTGAATGCGAATTGTGCCTCGTCCGCCGCCCAAGCCATCGTTGAACGCCCCTGGCGCACGCTTGCTTCGGTCAGCAGAGATGTTGGATCGGAAGTTGATGTTTCCACGACCAGAGATTGAGAGATTCGGAGTTCCTGCTGGGGCAGACTGAATTTCGCCGCCAGAGACATTCATCTTTGTTGGCGCGGTGGCAATTGGCCTTCCCTTGGCAACAGGGGTTAGAACACGCTTTCCCTGACGGATTTGCTTTGCCTTGTCAAGGGCTTTGCCGATAGAGGCAATCTGCTCTGGCGTGGCAATATCTGGGTCGGTCGTATACTGCGCGGGGATTCCACGTGTTCCCTCAAATGCCGCTGGGATCTTTCGTACCTTAGCCATCAATCACTTGCTCCAAAATAGGTGAAGGTCGGATTCTCTACGCCCTTCTCAGGATTCCGCAGCGCGTGTCGCACTGCGATTGCCAATGCCATTACTGCATCTTGCTCTAGCTTCTTGTCGTCCAACTTGTAGATGAGGAGTTGTCTCTTGAGTTCATCCCAAGGACCGCCCATCGGAAGTTCAATTTGACCCTTGTCGATTACTGCCTTAAGGTCGTTGAGGAGTTCCACCTTCTTCGCCTTCGTCCCTCCGAAGTCAAACCCTCGGAGCGGGCGGATCATTGAGAACTCCTGCTGGAAGAGCCTGCCTCCGAGACCAGTAGAGTCTACGATGGTGGTGCAGAAGGCTCCGTCTTGACTGTAGAGAAGATGTCCCTCGCGGACCATATTCACTACCGCAGAGATGCTCTGCTTCCCGCCGCGCTTCCTGATGCGAACACCACGAATCTTGGTGCGGCTGGTGATGTCTAGCGTGATGGCCCACGTTGCATCGTGCGAGATGCCTGGGTCTACTCCTTGGATGTATCGGTGGTTCTTCTCTGGCTTCACGTCGTCATCAAGCGTCTTGTAGCACGCAAGGATTGACTGGCTCCAAAAGAATGCATCGCGGGCTTCAATGAAGTATCCGTCAATGTTCTGTGGAATAAGATATTCGGCTTGCTGGCGAACAACGTCATCAAAGTTGTTCTGCGTCAGTCCGTAGCCAATGTTGTCGCGGGTGGAGAGTCGGAACGAGATAAACTTCTCATCCTTCGCTGGGTTCTCTGGATTGCCCTTCTCCCAGAGTTCCGCGTAATCGTTGATGCCCTCGCTCGGTGTCCCGATAAAGTGGAGTGGTCCACCAGTAGAGAGTCGGCGGAGATTGAGAACCTCTTGGTAAATCATCAGCAAGTGCGGCTCAAAGGCCGCTTCGTCAAATGAGATGCCGTTCATATCTTTACCGAGGAGAGCCTTGGCTCGATCCTGTGTGGTGCGGAAATGGATGCTTGCCCCACCAATGACTGGATTGAACTTGACCCAGGCATACTCGCCTCGATACTTCTTCTGGGTGTCAATCACCTTACCCAGCTCTCGGATTATAGCACATCCGCGACCCCTCTGCGCTGGATGCGACCCAGAGAGGATGTTCTCAATCTCGCGGAAGACCAGTTCTGCGGTCTCTTGCTGGATGCCTACGTGGTACCACTCGTATGGGGATTCCGCCCATCGGCGGTGAGAGTCTGGATCGCCTTGTGTTGGGTTGGCTAGCCCTAGTTTGTATAGCGCGTGATGGAGGCACACAACAGCCATAGCAAGAGTCTTTCCTGCACGGTTCCCAGCGGAGACCACCGTTGTGATGTACCGAGGACGATAACCCGTTTCGTCTCTCTCACTGCACGCCTTCCACCAGGCTACTTGCCCAGGATTCCCTTCAATGCCAAGCCAACGACGAGCAAAGAACTCAATGTCATTCCTGCCGCGAGCCAGATCAATGGCCAGATCATTAGTAAGTTGCTTCAAGACTTCTTCGCCTTGAGGCGACTAGAGATGTTTTTAGCCTTGGAGCGAGCATCCGCCTTGCTGCTGGCACCCCAGGCCTGAAGCGAAAGAAGGAGTCGGGTCGGCTTCCCCTTCGCATCGCGTTCAGGACCTGGAGCATTGCCCATTCGTGCAAGGAACGATGCGCGTCGCGGATTGTCTCCGCTCTTGACTGGAGCCTTTAGTGTGCCACCAGTCTGCGCCTTGTACGAGGCCCGACCCTTTGCGTTAAGACCACCCTTTGGGTTCTGTCCCTCTTTACGCTGCCACGCTGCTGTTTTCATTTCACCTCATTGTGGAAATACAAAGTCCCAGGAAGGAACTTGATGGAGTTGGTGGCTTCGGCAATCCTGTTGATGAAGGTGCCGTCTGCCTCATAGTGGCGGTCTGTGTACCCAGCCTTGCGAGCCACCTCGACCTTGGCGATGTAGTTTCCAGAGGTGGAGCTTCCAGATCGGAACTGCGGCGTAGAAGCCTTAGACCACCCGCAGTATACCACGTCGTGACCAAGTTCCGCTTGCCACATCATCTCCGCGATGTAGTGCGGGTCGTAGGAGTCGTCGTGGTTGAACCAGCCCGCGTAATCAGATGTCGCCAAGTCAAGCCCCTTGGCCCGCTTGTCGTGGCCCCAGTCGTTGAGGTTTGGCTCTCGGTAGAAGGTGACTCCTGTGTATCTCTTACGAGCCACCGAACAGTCAATATCACTAGCAAGAACGATGATCTCGTCTGGCTTGCGGCTCTGAGCAAGGAGTGCGTCAACCGTACGAACCATCGCAACTTCATCCGCGTGTGCCGTGACTATCGCCGTGAATGTCGACATTTACCCTCTTGATGATATCGCTTGTGGAGATTCCCTTGGTATAAGGAATGTAGAGCATCTTGATGCCCCTGCCGTCCAGCCACTTCTGCGTGATTCCAAGCTGGGCCATCAAGGCTGGTCCCATCCAGTCGTCCCCGTGGGCGATGTATGAGATGGTTTTGTCCTTGACAAGATCAATGGTCAGACCAGTGTCCTCATCTCCGACATTAACGATCACATCGTTTACCCACTTGCAAGACCGAACGGACTCGATGCGCTCCCCTAGCGTAAGGATTGGCTTCCGCTTGTATCGCTCACAGAAGTCGTCGGTGTTGATTGCTACGATGACCTTGCCGTGCTTTGCGCACTCCTCAAGGAACCTTGCGTGTCCGTAGTGGAACAGATCAAATGTCCCGCCTACGTAGACCCACATTAGATGTCGAACTGCTTCTCCGCAGCGGCCTTGTCCTCAGCGGAATTTTCCTTAATCCCGAACGCAGTGTTCTTTGGGTCAAGGAACTTGATCAGTACCTGAAGCCCTGAAGCCAGCCCTGCGGACAGCACTGTGCGGAAGTCTCCGCCTGTGATGTCGAGGAGCGGGATTCCAAGTCCAAGTGCGACTGAGATTGAGACCGTGACGAATGTTCGGAGGAACTCAATTACTGCCTCGTCTACGCCTGTGTTGTCAATGATCCAGCGGATTCCCGCTTTGATGTCGCTATACATTCTTACTCCTTACTTCCACTCAACAATGACGACGTGCTTGTGAGGTGCGCCGCCAGTCTGCTTCTTCTTGCTTGCGGCAATCTGTTTGAGCTGCTCTTCGGTCACGACCACCCCGAACTTCTCCTTGCGCTTGCCTGACCGCGTGGGACACGCCCACTGCCAGCCGTCAACTGCATCCCACGCAGCGGCGGTCATATGACCGTATCCCTGCGCAATGTGCTTCCTGTCCTTTTTAATCCAATACTTTTGCCACTTTTTGTGCCACTCGCTGATCTCAACCGTAGGGTAGTCAACTGCTTGCTGCACCCAGATGATCAACGCGGCTCCACGATAAGCGGACACCACAACGTCGTCCCACGACTTGGCATAGCGTGCCTTTGCACCAAGTTGCTTGGCCGTCTTGATGAGGTCAGCGAGGGATGAGCCGTTGTCCGACACGCCCTCCTTCTCCACGAAGCCAGTTGCCCTTGCCTTTGCCTTGATGCCGTCCCCAGCCGTCGGATCAACCGCGTACTTGGACGCCCACGCGACAGCGGCAGCGGTGCTTGACGGACCGCAGTCGTCTAGGATGCCGCCCTTCTCAACGTGATCGAGCTGTGACTTAACCTTGAACTTCATATTAATCCTTCCAGCGTAGCGGCCCAGTGGCGAGCCATCCAATAGTGAGTAGTACAAAGAGTGTTGCCATCGTGGTCTGAGTCTGACCTTCTGGCAAGACCACAACCGCAAAGAGAAGACCAAGAATGGTCCACGCCCCACCGATAAGGTCGAGGATAATTTTCTTAAACACGGCGATTCATCCTTCCCGCTGCCGCAGCGGCTGCTGCTGCAACTTGAGTACTAATGATGGCAACAGCCACTGGCTGCGCCTTATCTTTTTCCTCTTGGTCAAGATCCTTACCGATCTCAGAAATCTTGGTAATTGAGGACAGTGCTTCCGACACGGCAGCGACCGCCTCATCAAATGACGGAATCTCCGTCTCTGGCGTAGGCTCTGGTGTTGGATCTGGCGTTGGTGTAGGTGTGGGTTCTGGCGTAGGTGTGGGTTCTGGTGTTGGCTCTATCGTTGGGCTTGAAGTTGGGGTTGGCGTAGGCGTTGGAGTTGGACTCGGAGTTTTAGTCGGCTCAGGAGTCGGGATTGGCGTCGGAGTTTCGCTCGGAGAAGGAGTCGGCTCCGTCGTTGGCTCTGGCGTCGGCTCTGGCGTCGGGCTGGGTGTAGGCTCTGGTGTCGGCTCAACGCTAGGCTCCGCAGTCTCGCTCGGCGTAGGCTCTGGTGTTGGTGTCGGATTGATGATCCCGCTGATGGTCAGGTTTCCCGCGCCGCAGCACGAGTCCAGACTCTTCACCATAAACCCGAACAGATCCCCCGCGTAGAGCTGGACCTCGACGTACCCGCTTGCCTGCTGAACGTTCTCTGGTGTCAGAGAAACCCACGATCCTGAAGAGGCGTAGTACGGCGTGTCGAAGTACGAGGAGTCCGTTGTGGAGAAGGTCCACGTGAATCCGATGATCTGATCGGTTTCCACGATGGTTGTGTACTTTGTTTCCGCGTTCTGCCATATTGATCCTGGAGCTGGGTAGTTGGCTCCAGTCAGTGTGAATGAGCCGTCCTCCGATTGGGTCAACGTTCCATTTGAGTCGGTCGTTAATGTCCAGTCGTCTTGTTCGGTCAACGCCAACACGGTAAGCGGCGAAAGGATGTTTAGTGCGAGTGCGATACTGGCTACTAAGTGGCGCAATCACTGTTCCGTTTCCCCGCCCGAAATAGGTTTAATTTCTGTTGCCTCGATAACCTGATACGTCGTTCCTCCACCGAGGATTCCAGCCAGTGTAAGTGCGACCTCTCGGTCTGCGCCCTTCTCTTGTCGGCGGTCAATCATCTCCTGCGCACGTAGACCCTCTGCCAGTGTCGGCATCATCAGGCCTTCCTGCACTGCGCTGTGGACATAGTCCCGAACCAGACCAGCGAGGTCCCCCGTCGCCTTAATGGTCTTGGACTGCTTCTTCATTACATCCACTGCCTGTTGTCGGAGCCGCTCGTGCTTCTCCATCAAGTGTTCCCGCTTGTGTTTGCCAAGGGTGATGCGGCTAACGTACTGAGCGTTTTCTTTTAGCCAGTTAGAGATCGTTTGATCTGGAACACCCTCTCGCATCTTTTTGTTAATCGTATCAACCAGTGGGCTTCTGCACACGTGGCAGCCCGTTAGTACTGGAGCCAGTTCAGTCATTTACTTCCACAATGTCGGTGACTGCCTGCGAGCAAGTCCCGCAGACAACCCTAAACACACCGTCGGAGTTTACTGGAGCCTGAATCCTATGCGTGACATTCTCATTGACACAGCCTTGCGTACTACAGGTCGTATCTATTAGCGCGGTTGGCAACTCTTGTTCTTCCATTTTACCTCCCTATCGCAATCCAAGAAAGACTTGTGGTCGTGGTGTTAGTTCTAAAGATGTTTACAGTGAACCCAGTGAGATTTGACCCAGAAAATGTCAACCCAGAAAAGGATGAAGACCTGAATGCGTCTGATGAACTGTTTGCCGAGACGACTACGGATACATCACTTGCTGACGCGGTTCCCGCAGATGTCTTCACGGTCAGTCCAGTCACTGCTACGCCTGTAGTGGAGTTAGCCACTGGGGTGATGGAGACACCGCCGCTTGCAATGTTTGGCGCTGAGAACATACCAGTTCCAGTGATGTTTGCAAAGGTTACGTCGCTAGTAGTATCTACGGCCTGTCCGATTGAAACGACCGCTGCCCCAGCATTAACTCCAGATCCAGTAATCGTTACGCCAGTAGATCCAGTTGCGGTGGCAATGTAGTTGCCAGTCGTAATGCTGCTGGTGTTATGTGTATGAATGTCGGAAGCGTAACTGGCACTGAGCGATAGCGAGGTGACACCAGCAGTATCGGTAGATGCAGTAATAGGAGCCGAACCATTGACCGCCGTGATGTACGTGCCAGCAGTCTGGTAACTTGCGCTTAGCCCAACCGTGACGATCCCAGCGGTGTCTGTGCTGGCCGTGATTGGCGCAGTGCCGTTAACCGCTGTGACGTAGGTGCCAGCATCTTGATATGGGTGCGTATGCACTGATGCGGCAATGCCAGCATTTGAGATTGAGGCCTTTGTCCAGAGGCTGCTGCTACCTTTGTATTGAAGGATGTCAAGGTCGGTTGGGCTAGCAGCAGAAACGTCGTGCAGCTCATCAATTTCATAGCCGTTCTGCACCTTGACGAGGATGGAGCCGTTGTTTGATTGAACGCGAACCACGACGCCGAGGTAGACAGCGTGGCTTGGCTCTGCTGGCGGATTAACAAACACCAGCGAGCCAGGGGTGTTCCCTAGCCAGACGGTTGCGCCAGCGGTGGTTGCAGAGGTATCGATGTCGGTAAGATACCCAGCCTCAACCACGTATCCGAATGCATCCGTCGCAATAGATTCGGAGGTAATTCCAAGCGTCTTGGACGAAGTGGTTTCGGATGTTGCAGAGGCAAGGGAGATGAGCGCATTGTCCCCAGTTGCACCAGAGACATACACCGCAGAACCCTTCGGGATCGTGGTGCCAGTCGTGTTCTTCACGAGGAATCTGACGACCTGTGTATTGGTCGCGGCAGTTGCCCCTGTGATTGCCGACTGGTCAATGCTGACCGTGGATGTTCCAGACGCTGTCACAACAGATGCTGGAGAAGTTCCAATTACGGCGTTAACATACGTTCCAGCCGTCTGGTAGTTGGCATCAAGGCTAACAGATACCGTTCCGCCAGAGATGACGGTTGAGATTGGGGATACGCCGATAACCGATGTCAGGCTTGACGTAGATGCTGGGGTCCAGATTGTGCCACCAGACCCATCTGCGGCAAGAAGATAGCCGTTTAGTGCCGTAGTGGACGATAGCGAGATCGTCTTTCCACTGGTGCTTGTTGCAAGTGCAATCGGAAGCGATGCAGAAAGAGTTGACGTGGAGACTTCATTGCTCAACGTCAGGAACTCGTTTGTGTCAATCCATACAAGAGTAGGCTCTACTGGAGCGATGTCTGCATCAAACTCCTCATAGAGCTGGTCTGGAATAGAAAAGACCGTACCCGCTGGACCTTGGATGTCATATCCATTCCAGTGGATGTCAATCTCTCGACCGAACGTAAATGTTGCCAATTACTTCTTCTTCTTTGCTGTCTTGGCTGATTCCTTGAATGCCTTGGCGGTAGGAGCGCCCTTGCTCCCTGGCTTGCGCATCTTCTCGCCAGAGCCAGCGGCAATCCGCTTGCGCTTGGCGTTGATGTTGGCGTAGAGACCTGGCTTACTTGGCACGCTTGCCCTTCTTCTTTCCGTATTCAATCTCGCGCTCCATCTTGCCCTCAGACTTCTCGTGCTTCTTCTGGGCCTTCTTGGCAGCGGCGATACCCTTCTTCGTGTATGGGAACTTCTTTCCCTCAACCATCGGCATTATCGTGACCCTTTCTTCTTCTTTGACTTACCAGCAGCCGAGAGGGCGATGGCAATAGCCTGCTTACGCGGCTTGCCAGCCTTCAGTTCCTTGCGGATGTTGGCGGATATGACTTTCTGTGAGGAACCCTTCTTCAGAGGCATTTTAGTACCCTGCGTCCTTGTTCATCTGGTTGATTGCGTCAAGGACACGTCGTCGGTTCCCTTTTGGCTTCGTGAAGTCTGGGATAAACTCAGCGCCAGCATTCCTTTTGCCCTTCGGCTTCTTGGAAGCGCCCTTGACCACACGTCCTTTTACTGGAATCATCTTGCCTGGCATTATTTATCTCCAAATGTTGGCAGTGGTAGCAGCTCTGCCACGGCTGTTGAGAGCGAATCTGCTCCCCGTTCGGACTCCACGTCCCAAATCTTCTCCACGATCTCCCCAGCAGCAGTGCCGAGGGAGTCCTGGACCACCTCCACCAGGCGTTCGACCCCCGCATAGTGGCAATGAATCAATTCGTGTGCGATGACACGACGGATCTCTTCTGGCTTCTCCTTCCATAGGGAGTGGGAGAAGCGAATGGTGGCTGCGTAGAGGTTCTGAGATACCTCGACATCGGCCCAAGCGTCATCTGGAGGCGAATCTGTGGAGATCTTGATCTCCCAGTGGCTCAAGTTGAGGATGCGCTTTGCCCGTTCGAGGTAGTCCTTAAGTTGTTTCTCTCGCATCCTACCTCCAGAAGTGGTCTTAAATAATTATCCCCCGCTAAACGGTCGTTTTGTAACTTTTTATCGTCCGCCTAGAAGTCTTTTGGTTACCTTGTTGACCTTCTTTGGAGCAGATGGAACCCTGCGCTTGATCTTAGCCGTCTGGCTTACTCCGCCCTCAAGGGCAGACTTAGCCTGTGCTGGGTTCATTCGTCGAGTGTCAACGATATTTAGAGTACCATCGGAAACATTGGACTTAGTAGCTTTTCCTGCACGATTAGCTTTCTTTAGGGCGTATGGAAGTCGTTCTGTAATTGGTCTTGCAATGTTCTCAAAATCACGAAGTCCCTGTCGTGCCATATTCTTCATTGCTACGTCATTAATCAATGAACCACCAGAGCTGGTAGTTTCTCTTCCTGCAATCCTCGCAAGAACCCTGCCGTCGTTGTATGCAATTTTTGCCATCGTTGCAGCCTTCTTAGTAGCTGGAATTGCACCAAGCGCACCCTTGAGCGCAGCAGCGGCCTTTCCAGCCTTAAACACAGGAAATGCCATTGCAACCCCAAGAGGATCAACGGACACGCCCTTACGGCTGACATCGATGCCAGTCATTTCTCGGAGGGATGCGCGTGCGGCGGTAGGAAGCTGCTTGACGCGCTTCTTTACGCCCTTGGCACCAAGTTGCTTCTTCGCTGCCTCTTCTCGCTTAAGGTATTCGCTCTTTGCCATTATCTCCCTACTTTCGGCTGGAATGGTTTCCGCCTTTTTGGCGGACCAACAACAATTCTATTCTTTAGCTTTGCCTTCTTGTATGCTTCCCTAGAAATAGGATTAGTATCGAACTGATCCAGATTTCCAAAATTCTCTGGCTTAATGTTTCTGTACATACCAGTTCTCTCGTCAAAGTACGGAGTACCGCCAGTGTACATTTTGACTTCACCTGGATCCTTCCTTGGATCCATCTTCTTTGGAAGGGGGGACTTAGGCTGTCCCGTCTTTGGCTGTCGGGGATCTCCACCTAGCCTTGGGCTAGGCTTTCCCTGGCCCATCTTGATTGGTCCCTTACCGTATGCCATTATCGTCCGCCTGGTCGCTTCGTCTTCTTCATTGTATTAATGGTTTTTGCCCTGGCTGGCTTTACCACGTTAGCCTTCTGCTTCTGGACCCTCTTTCCGCGCACAGGTGGAAGCTCCTTGCCGCCTCGGCTTTTCGCTTCGTCCGTCTTTGGCTTCTTTCCCTTGCCTGGCTCTGGTCTAATAATCGATGCCATCTTATTCTCCTATGCCTTCTTCCTATTGGCTGATCTACTCATCAACTGAAGGTTCTTCTTCTTGTTGTCCTTTGGGTTGCCATTCTTATGGTCAACCTCTTTACCAGCGACGGCGGCCTTGCCGTGCATTTTTACCATCTTTCGGCGTGCCTTATTCCTTGACGAGCGGCTCTCGATCTGGTCAGGGGTACCGTGGTACTCGTCGTACTCTTTGCGGTAGTTACGAGGCACGATTATCGAGCCCCGTTCTTCTTTTTAAGATTGATCTTGGAACCCTTCACTGCCTTTAGCTTTCCAGCAGGCTTCATCCCGTACTTGATCTCTTCTGGGGCCATCGTTACGATACGGAGGCCACCCTTGGACTTCGCCTTGATGCGTGTAATTCGACCATATGAATCAAGGACCACACGATTACCGCCCTTGCGGACGATGACCTTCTCGCCCTTCTTGTTGGTCTTGGTGACATCTCCAGCTCGGCTGGCTACCTTTGAGCCGCCATAGGTAAAGATGGTCTTCTTGCCCTTGATCTTCATCGACCCAAGGGCCTGTTCTCGGACATTCTTTCCAATCTTTGGCATAACCTACCCTTTACTAAACCAGCCTAGCGGCTGGATACGAACCCAAATTAAGTGTGAGATCTAATTCTGGGAGGTAGGGTTCGTTTCCCCCCTCTTTATCTCCCCCCATATAACCAGAAAAAGGGGGGGTTTTTGCACAAAGTTGCATATTAAGGTTTCTTAACCATATCTTAATGGAGTCTTCACTTAGGGGTAGTCGTGACAAGGGGTCTTTTTCAGGTAAATCCCCCGCTGGCCTTATCAAAGGGGGTGTTCGTTGCGGTGGGGCATTCCTGCCCCCCGACGCACAAATAGAACAAATGTTCGGGGGGGAGGGGGGGTTGGCATAATTCGTGCCAGTCTGCACGAGGGAAGGGGGCGCAGCCTCCACCTATCACGGACGCCAGGGGCGACGCTCGACCAGGGGCGCAGCTTGGCAGGGGAGCGAAGGGGCGACGGGGGCGAGGCGAGGGGGGGCGACACCCATACGCCCTGCACCCTGCGACGTAGCAGCTCGACCAGGCCACGCACGGCCGCGACAATCTCGACAACCACCCCCGCGCCAACCTAGCCCCCAGGAGCCCCAGGAGCCCCGCTCGACCGCCCAGCCATACCAACACACCAAACACCACCACGCACCCCGCAGCAGCCCGCAAACTATCA
>Ga0099848_1000376_pt1 | contig 20621 bp, 22 predicted proteins | sample CB_VirMetaG_3_FD_78179 | JGI IMG/M metagenome (GOLD analysis project Ga0099848, IMG submission 78179) | Freshwater to marine saline gradient viral communities from Chesapeake Bay - CB_1508_1S Viral MetaG | ecosystem: Environmental > Aquatic > Marine > Coastal | place: USA: Chesapeake Bay...
AGCGGGCTGAACGCCATCGGCTTCACCGACAGAACCATTCGTTTTGCTCAGAAAGTTGGCGTGGGGCTGCGAACTTCTGACCTCGCAGCCCGCGTGGCGAAAGCCAACACGTCGTCAATCAATGGCGTGCGGGCAAAGCAGCCCAGTGGCACGTTTTTGGCCCGCGACTTCTACGGCGTCGAGGCGTTCACTGCACTTCGGTACCTGTCCAAGCACGACGGCTACAGCCCTCGCGGCGACCGCTACGGCAACCTCTGCTACTTCCCGCAGTCAAACATCGAGCGGGAGTTCTTTGTGGCCGAGAACAGAGTTCTGGGCGGTGAAATCGACGACAGCACCGACAGTGCCCCTAACAGGGTCGTCGTTCGCGGCCGAGCGCGGGCAAACAACCACAGCAACGTCGTGCAGGTCGACGACTTCGGTCGTCAGGGGGCCGGTGTTCTGGAAGTGCCGGGTGGCATTCATGCACCCACAGCGATGACGCGCTCCAGTGCGAAGGCTATCGGACAGCGCATGCTCAAGATGGCAAACAGCGCGACTGGCTCCAAGGTCCTGACCGAGGTTGTGGGTGCGACGCATATGCACCCCGGCGACATGGTGTCGTACCAAACGCGCACGGACAACGAGCGATACGTCGTGCTTGGAAGCGACATTGACCTCGATGCGCGCACCAGTAATCTGCACGTGAACTCAGTCAGCGTGTCCCTTGAGGACGTTCTGCAGCGGTTTCAGGAGATTGACGTCAGCGGCAACATCGAAGCCAACGAAGAGCGGAACAGGCAGTTCGCTGTCGAGGAGTTCTCTACGTCGTTCGGCTTCAAGTTCCGCGTGTCGTGGCAGATTGCCGAGCGCGTAGACATGAACCGTGGCGTAGGGCTGACGGTCGGGACACACGACCGGAGCGGCATCAATGGTTCACTCCGGCTTCAAAGCACAGGCGTCCTCATGAACAACGGTGGTGGTTATGCGTCGGGCACAACGACGTTCACCACGGACGGTGTGGCTGCCGACACCGTGTTCACGTCCGACAACCAAGAGGTGTTCAAGCGCAACGGGAACAAACTTGGCCACATCGACGTGGCATCCGTGACGCCTACCTCAGTCGTCATCAAGTCCAGCAGCGTTCACGCCATGGACGACGACGAAGAGTTGTTCGTCTTGTCCGAAGCGCCACTGCCAGAGGCTGGGAACAACCACCTGCGCATCGGTGCCGTGCACAGTCGCTACATGAACAGCCGGAGGGGATGATATGCCGCTACTGAACGAAGGGACGAGATTTCTGATTGAGACGCTGCGCGACCGCATCAACGAGGTGGTCTTCGGCTTTGACGGCACCGTCGCCACCCAGCAGGATGGGGGTATCGGCAACCCAGCGGTGGTCGTGACCCCGAACGTCAGGGTCGTTGACGACAACACGTTGATAGTCGAAGCCCGCCTGCCTCTCAGTACGACATTCACACGCCCGCTCAGAGAAGTGGTCATTCGCTATAAGAATCCCGCCGACTCAACCGACACGACTGACTTCATGCGCTACACGTACAACGCTGTGGAAAAGACAAGCAACAACGAAGTGAAGTTCTCGGCTATCATTGAGGTGAGCATTTGACCAATCCGACCGCAGGGCACACCAGCGCCACTGGCATGGGGAGCGATGCGCAAGGCCTGCGCGATGGCGACGGGCTAACCAGCCCCAGCCTCACCAACCTCTACGAAGGGTTGCACGGAAACGGCATCATGCGTCTGGGTGACGGTGCGCGAGGCGATTCGCTGAGAAACAGCGTGGTGGCCAACACCCCCGGCTACCTGCAAATCGGCGCTGCCCAAGGAGAAGTCAAAGTCTACGGTGGCTACTGCGTTCTCGACGGCGTCCTCTACCAGTTCGCCAACGGTCCGGGCTCCTACGAGACGTTCATCGTGGGGACCACTGGGGCAGGGGCTAATCATAGCGGTGACCTTCCCAGCGTGCCGGGCTCCAACAGCGACGTCTACGTGGTCGTCTACCTCGTCGGGCGCAACACCCCAGAGGCTCACGTGATGTACGAGATGGGCACCCCTGCAGCACCCTCCAGCGGTACGCCTCTCATTCCGAACCGATTCCTGTCGACACCGAGCATTTCTGGCAACACCGACCTCAACCATCAGACAACTGTGCTGGGCGTGATTCGCTACTCTATGGCAGGCGGCTCGGCCAACGTGACCGCGAGCCTCAGCGGACCAGTCATTCACGACCGGCGCACGTTCCTCAGGAACAGCCCTCTCTACCTGACGCCCATGACCAAAGGCGGCATTGGCGACGTCGCTGCCTCCAACGCACTGACCAACCCAGACGCCTTCTTCTCGTCTCCCGAAGACGGTGACTTGACGGGCAGCACCTTTGGTGCCATCTGGCAAACGCACCGCGAAGACACCGCCGGAGGAAAGCACGGCGTCATTCTGGCAGCCATCCCCGGCAATCTGGACACTACGCCTGTGACTGGGGTGCACGTGCTTGGGCCTGACCGGCTGGAAAACATCACGACGTCGGCGGACATCACGTTCACTTTCGACGAAGCAAACATCTGGGTTATCACTACCGACGCGAACCGCACGATTGCGGCGAACGGGGTTTTCCCCGCCGGGCATGTCGTAGACATCTACCACAAGGCAGGGGCGCACACGCTGACGTTTGACCCAACAGTGGGCGGTCACGGTGCGACCCCCATCAACGTCAGCATCGCGGTCGGCGAATCTGCCCGATTTGTCTACGACGGAACCGACTGGCACCAAGTGATTGCGGCATCATCATCGTTCCCATCTTCCAGTGGTGCCTCTGGCCTCGTACAGTTGTCGGACGGTGCAGGTGGCTTTACCAGCGATGCAGACCTGTCGTGGGACAGTGCAGCCGGTGAATTGACGGTGAACGGCAAGTTGACCGTCACCGGCCTCATCGACCCCACTGGGCTCGAATTGGACCCGCAGGCCGCCAACCCCGGCGGTGTGGCTGCGAACACCTTGTGGCTCGACAGCGGTGCGAGCAACCGACCCAAAATTGGAGCAAATGCCGTGCTGCGCGCCTCTGACAACATCAGTGAACTCACAAACGACTCGGCTTTCGTTGACGCTGCGGGTGCAGCCGCTGCTGCTCCAGTGGCATCGGTGAACACTCAAACTGGAGCAGTGAGCCTCGACGCTGACGACCTTGCGGACGGCACGACCAAGGTGATGATGACCGCTGCAGAGCGCACGAAGTTGACCGGGGTTGAAACCGGCGCAACTGCTGACCAGACGGATGCTGAGATTCGCGCTGCAGTGGAGGCGGCTACGGACTCCAACGTGTTCACAGACGCTGACCACACAAAATTGGACGGGATTGCTGCGGGCGCTACTGCTAACGACACGGACGCCAACCTTCGCGACAGGGCCACGCACACCGGCACTCAAGCGGCGAGCACCATCGGTAGCGGTACGTTTGCCGATGCGCGCATCGCACAGAGCAACGTGACGCAGCACCAAGCGGCTCTCTCGATTACGGAGTCGCAGATTTCAGACCTTCAGGGCTACCTTCTTTCGGAAACGAACGACCTGACTGCGTCGGTAACGTGGGCGAATGTGCCAGATGCCAACATCACCCAGTCGTCCGTCACGCAGCATCAGGCTGCGCTGACTGTCGACGATAGCCAAGTGACCGCTGCGGCGAGTGCAACGAACTACACGCCCTCAGCAGCCACCGTCGAAGGCCACTTGAGCGGCATCGACACGGCGCTCGCAAGTGCAGGCTCCTACACCGACGCTCAGGCTATTGCAGCCGTGGAGGGTGAGGCCGGGTTGGACTTCTCAACCTCAACGGGTGACGCCATCATTGAGAACACCGTATTGAATAAAGATATCATCCTCCGAGTCAACGACGGTGGAAGCAGCCTCGACCGACTCATCATCTACGGCGACAACGACCCTTCCTTCCCGAACACGGAAGTCAAGGTCGCCGGGTCCCTGCTCGCTACTGAGGAAGTGCAAACGAACTCACTCGTTTTGGGTTATGGGAGTTCGCCTACGGCGTCTATTGCTGAAATCAAAGCCTATTCATCGAGTGAACCAATGGTCTTCAAAACCGGAACAGGAAGCCCTGAGAGGATGCGAATTGCGACTGATGGGAAGGTTGGCATTGGGACCACTCCTTCTCAGACGTTGCACGTCAACGGAACCATCAGGCAGACGGTGACGAGCGCGGTACTCGTTGCCGACGCCAACGGTGACTTGACGGCTGCAAGCAACCTGACGGACGCATCCTATGTTGCGGTGGGTAGCGCGGGTGCTGATTCGTTCAACATCGTCCCTCCCGGCTCGCCCACTGATTGGACAGGGCCTCCTCCCACGTCTATCGAAGAGGCCATCAACCGTATAGCGAGTTTCGTCGCTGCTACTCACGGGCCAATCCCGTGAGGTGATTATGAATGGGACGATTCGTCGACTTGCTCAAACAGGAGTGCGAGAACTGCAGGCGTATCGCTCTGCCTCGTAGCATCTCTGGTCGCTACGTCAGCGGTGAATTGGCCGTGCTGCACGAGTGCCCTTTCTGCTCTTACGTGAGGTTTCACGGACAACTGGGCTTCAAAGGCGAGCGTAAGCGCCGCGCAGAGCCGGTGTCGAAACGAGCAGGCGGTCGCCTCTCCACCTTTCTCAGGAATAGGGCTGAGAAAATGCGGTGATTATGCGACTTCGCGTTCACTCTTCCTCTTCAGCAAGCATTTCTACAGCCCTACAGATGTGGCACATCTCATTCACCTCGCTTTCCGATGATGTCGTCGATTCGGAGGATGCTGATGGTCACTTCGCTGGCTGACTGCACAGCCTGTCGCACCAGTTCAAGGGGCTCAAACACTCCAGCCTCAATCATGGAACAAGCGCCGCCATTCTCGATGTCTGGCCCAGCATCGCTGTTGCCCTGCATGTGCTCGTTGCGTAGCGTCAGGATGGTGTCCAGCGGGTCGTGGCCAGCGTTCTCAGCGATGGTGGCAGGGATGCCCTCCAGAGCGTCTGCAAAGGCGTCAATGGCCATCTGCTCACGCCCTCCGGCTTCGGCCGCACGGGCGCGCAGGTGGAGGGCAGCGCTGAGGTAAGCAGAGCCGCCGCCAGCCACGGTCTTCCCGCTGTTGTGAGCCAAACAAACGACACCCAGAGCATCCTCAAAGCCGCGCTCTGTCTCGTCGAGCGTCTGACGGGTCGCTCCTCGCAGAACGAGAGTGGTCACCTCGCCTTCGCCTTCAACGACGACGTAGCGCATGTCGCCTATGGTCTCGCACTTGATGTGCGCGTCAGAAGCCACCTTCCCACCGTCCTCAACGCTGTGGTACACGGTGGTGCCCAGAAGCCGGGCCAGCGCCGTCATGTCGCTCTCTGGCACGCGGTGGACCACAGCGATGTTGGCGTTGGCCAGAGCCGCTGCAACGACCTCGTTGACGGTGTCCCTGCAGAACACGGCGCCTCCGTCAGGCATGGTGTTGATGATGTCCGTAGCCTTCTGAATCCACTCGTCTCGACTGGATTGCTTCCGGTACTGCTGATATTCCTGCGCAGAGGACAGGCTGATTTGCACGTTGTCGTCCTTCTTCCCGTCGCCAAGGCCCGTGTTGATGAGCAGCACCTTGGGCGCAGGCTCGTCAGGCATGGCCGGGAGCATGAACTCCTTGTGCAGCACCACGCCGTGGAAGCAGTACGAGTCGTCCAGCGAGCCACCCGGCTGCGAAAGCACCCGAATGCGGGAGTAGTCGCCGTTGGCGTTCTTGGCCGCAGTCACGCACAGTTCGCTGACGTGGTCCATGCTGGACTCAAGCGCCTTTCCTGTGATGGAAGTCTGTGCAATCTTACTCAGAGGGGCTTCGACGGTCAATGAGTTTAGGTGCTCGACGGCCCAAGCGGCTGCTTTGCGATAGCCACGGCAAATGATGTTCGCGTGGAGGCCCTTGCCGAACAGCAGTTCGCTGTTGCCCAGCAATTCACCGGCAAGCACAACGGTACTGGTTGTGCCGTCGTAGCAGACGTCTTCCTGCGTGTTGGCAGCCTCGACGACCATCTTGGCCGCAGGGTGAGTGATGTCCAACTGCTGCAGAATGGTCGCACCGTCGTTGGTGACGATGACGTTCCCGCCTGCGTCGACCATCATCTTGTCCATTCCCATCGGCCCCAGTGTCGTTTTCACCGTCGACACGGCCCGCTTGGCCGCTCGGATGTTGTGCACTACAGCGCTCGTGTTCCCCTCAGTCTCGTTCATGTGTATCACCAGTCTACCTCAAACTCCTTCACTTCGCCAGTGTGGCGACAGCGGGCTTTCACGAAGCCTTCCGTCACACCATGCTGCCAAAGTTCGTAGGTGAGTTCTGCATCCTTCAAGCAGTATTCGGCGACCTTGCCAAAGTTGCCCTTGCGCCATTCGATGGGCGCGTCGTGACTCGTCATCAGTTTGCCCTTCTGGAGGGTGTGCTCGCAAGCGTCCGACAGGGGCACAGCGTGCCCCGTGATGGCGCGCAGAAGCGCTGAGGTGTCAAACACCTGCTCGTCGGACTTGGTGAGGATGTCGCCCGCCGCCCAGCAGTCGAGAGCATCGCGGATGATAGGAAGGTCGAACTTCTTGAGATTGTGACCCAGTATGAGGCCGCCTTGGTTGACGTGATTGGCAAGGTCTTCGCCAATGATTTGCGGGTGCAACTCCTTGACGACCGTTCCTTCAGGAAGTGACTTGGTGACGGGCTCGTTGCAGTAGACCACGCCGTTTTCGCCGTCCCATGTCGCCACGACGGTGGGCTCAAACAAATGCGTCTGCCCCCAACCGCCAATCTCGTGCGAGTAGTTTGCAGTTTCAATGTCAAGAGCCAGCATTTTTACGACCATTCACGCATTCCTCCACGCAGCCAAAGCACCAGTCGCACATAACGACTTCCTGCCCATGATGTTTTCCAAAAGTCCAGCCTCCGATAAAGGCACCCACGAGAGTCGAGCACATAACGCATTCGGTGCACTTAAGTTCCACATCACGCACCGCCCTTCCTGAACTCAGGTCGCAGTCTGATGTAGACTCGCACAGATTCTCGCGTATCAACGAACATTTCTGCCCCGTAATCGTTGAACTTCGTGTTGATGGACCCGTGGCTGCTGTAGTTGGCCATTTTCCCGAAGGCTTCCATGACTTCGCTCTTCTTGGCCCAGCCCTGACCACGGGTGTCGTCGAAATCGAAGAGTTCGCACTGCTCAAACGACTTACGCCAGAAGTCCTGCATCTTCTTCTTCTCACTGGCACCTGCGCCAATGTTGACTTCAGACTCAAGCCACTGAATGAGGTTCCCGTAGAGGTCGTAGAGGATTTCGCGCGCCATGTCGACGTGGTCACCGCGCACGACCCACACACCCTCAATCATGGCCATGTGGTGAGCGAGGATGTTGGTGTAGTTCTGGAGTCCCATGACGAAAGAAGAGCAGATACCTTGCTTGTCCGGTCCGAGCGGCTCAACGATGCTGTAATACTCATCAATCGCCATGTAGAGGGCTGGCCTGTATGAGTCGTCGATGGTGAACGTCCGCTTCATCAGACCCATGACAACCTGCTCTTGGTCGTCTTCCGACATCTCATCCCACTCCATTGGCGGGATGTCGGCGAGGTCGAGGATGCGCCGCTTAAGTCGCTTCTGCAAGTCAGTGAAGAACTGTACGACTTCGTCGAATGGCATCTCCGGCTCTGAGTCATCGTGTACTGCGTCGGCCAACTCGTAGTTGATTTGGCGCTTCATGTCCAACGTCCAGTGCCGCCAGTACGTGAGGACACGCTGAAAAATACCCTTGTCGAGCACGTGTTCTTTGATGCCTTTTGGCGGGAAGGTGGTAATCCAAAGAGATACCTCAGATTTGACGCTGAACGTGTCGCGAGCCATGTGCTTCGTGAGTTCGTTGCGTCCAGTACCCGCTGAGTTTAGGGCGGACTGGAGAAAGAGTGTGGTGTTTTCATTGTGCTGCCCTGTCTTGAGGATGATGCTACCTTCATCGAAGTTGAGCCCCTTGCGCCCGGCAAGAATGCCGGGGCGCACAATCATGTCTGGGTTTCGCTGGTCTTCCGAATCCGGGTCAGGGACCAGCGTGCCCACGAGAGCGGCGTCGTTGCCAGAGTTGTAGTCCATGCTGTTCAGCCCGGCCTCCAGCAGCACTCTCTCGATGACCTCGTAGGCTGCCGACTTGCCTGTCCGGGTGTCCTGAATCCAAAACATGCTGACACGAGGGTCGAGGTTGCTCCCACCTACAGGGATGCGGACATATGGGATGGCCGCTTGACCAAGGATGAAGAAGAAGGACAGCAGGCCCGGAATCTCATTGTTTCTGCTGAACATGTTGAAGTGCTCAAGGTAGCCCCTCAGTGTAGGGTATTTCTTGGTGCATTCATAGTTCGCTGCTCGATGTTCCATCATGGCTGTACCCTCCTCTCCCGTAGGTCTTTGTCACGCGAACCGGCTCCTCAGAAGTCAACACTTCAAGGAGTCGCTGACGCAACTTCGGACCGAGGCCTCTCACCTGTTTGAGGCTTTCGGGATAGAGCATTTCTTCAATGGAGCCGCATCGCTCCAGTGTATTTTGAACCAGTTCCGGTCCAAATCCGGGGACTGCAAGCAACATGTCTGCGCGTACGTCATTGGTGCTGGTTCGTGTGACAGCCTTCGCGCCATGAGTGCTTGCCGGTTTCTGCATTTTGCTGTGCAGTTTAGCGATGAACATGGCCGCCTCGGAGTAGTCCTTGGCGCGGTAGATGTGACAGTCAAAGTCTGCCGTGATGCGGGCAAAAATGCCCAGAATCATGTCCTGTGTCTTAGCGTAGGTCACAGGTCGACCTTGCTTCTTGGACATAGCCACGTGCTTAGCGATGTCCCCGTGCACGACGAGGATGACGCGCTCGCAGTTGGCGTCAAGGTTCTCGATTTGGCGCATGAGGTGACCGCTGAACGTCGACTGGATGAGGTCAGACAGACTCTTACACTCGATGTGCGCATTACCTGCCTTATAGTCCCCCATGCCCTGCAGGTGGGTCTTTTCAACAGCGAAGCCCTCACGCTCAGCCGCACGAATGACGGCATCGTGGAGGGGGCCTCGCTCGTTTGAGTCGATGTAGAGAGGGACCTTTATCGCCATACACCACGCCTCCTTTCGTAGCGTTCAGCAAAGTAGACGCAGCGTTTGCAGGCACGATTATCGCCCTCTTCGTCTACTTCCCAATGTGAGTCGCCAACGATGACCATGCCACAGAAGGAAGCGTCGCCCTCCAGCACAGAACCATCGCTACGCCTGAGAATCAGGTGGTGGGGCTTGGCGCCTTTTCGACGACCAACCCAGTGAATCTTAGCGTACTTCTCACTCATCCACAACCGCCTCCTCCATCGCACCAGTCTTGTCCCAGTATCGACACTTTCCAAGGCACATACCTTTCTTGTGAAGCATCGAGCACGTTTGAGGGTATTCCGTACCCACGATGGTGCCGACTTGGTATCGGGTCGTGGCTTCATCAAAATCTGCCCAGTCGAGGCCGCTGATGAATTGCACGATTGTTTCGCCGTGTTCTGCCAACTTTGAGCGGTCGATTCGCTCAACCGGCATGAAGTTGCGTAGTCGTTTAGAGAGGTACTTGACCAACTGGACGCGAGCGTCGTGGCTTGGGTTGCTGCCGACTCGACAGGCGGCCGAGTTTAGGCAAGGGAGAATGATAATGCCGTCCATAGACGCTGTTGGCAGGTCGATGGGCTTTGAGTTGGGGTCAAATACGCGAGAGCGTTGCTTGGTGCGCACGACGTCCAGCGACACCCCCTTGGTCCCGTAAGCGAACATGCCAGACTTGGACTCCAGTGCCTCGACCATGATGTGGTCCAGCCCTGCTTCCAAGTCGGAGGTTTTCAGCGGTATGGACCAGAGTCCGCGTTTGGAGTTGTACGAGTTCGGGAGCCGAATCATACCGCTCGTGTCGAACGGCACTGCAGGGTCTGAGCAAAACAGGTTCATCTCGTGAATCCACTTGCTGATAAGTGACATACCTGCTTCCTTGACATCAGACAGATGGTTGCCGTCAGCGGGCATGTAGGGTTTGTCCAGCATGACCCAGACGTGGAAGCCACCACCGCTGTACCAGACGGCGTGTGCGATGTCTTCCTTGAGCAGGTGCTTATGCAGCGTGAGGGTCTGACGCAGGGCCTTCTCAGGGTTGACGTCTGGCCTGTCCCGCTGCCTGAAGTCCTTGGGGTCAAAGTCCATCACGAAGTGACGGACGATGGGCGTGGTCAGGTCGACGCGCCTATTGTGTGGCTGCTGCAGGGCTCGGTAGCCGTAGACGGTCATGTAGGCGTTGGACACTCCGTCCTTGCCAGACCAGTAGCGCTCCAACTCCTCATCTGTACGAACCAGTTTTCGGAATCCCCTACCCTTCTCATTCCCAAGTTCCATTACTTCTCGTGGGAAATCGAAGACCAGACGCACCTCACTCGCCTACCTTCATGATGCGCCCAAGGACGGCGACCAATTCTTCGTTGTCCGTGAGGAGGTTGACGTTGAGCGTCAGGTGCATCGGTCCAAGGGGACCTCTCTCTGACTCAGGGTCGAACTCCCAAAGGGATGTCTGAATTGCCACTGTGTAGTCCACCTCACCCAGATGCGAGAAATTCAACTCGACAGGGCGACCGACGGCTGCGGGAAGCAGCCGCTCGATGACCATGGTGAGTGTTCGGATGTCGTGCTTCGTCGGGATGTGCATTCACTCTTCCTCCTGCATCTTGGCGATGTATTCCTTTGGGTCGTCGCTGCCCTCCCACGAAGGACAAATCGACTTAAAGTCGCACCAAGCGCATTTACCTTGGCTTGGCTTAGGGGGGAAATCGTCAGTCAGGTATGCCGTGATGAGAGCCTCCTTGAGCCGCTGGACTCTTCCTTCAGCGTAGCGCGACACGCTTTGCTTCTGTCCCTCTTTGTTCGCATTGATGGGTTCGTAGAAAATACGGTTGACGCTGCGTTGCTCTAATCCGTACTTGTTATAGGCATCGAGCCCTTCCACCTCACCGGATGGGTAGACCCAGCCCCAGTGCGTGACGTTCTGGTGCTCGTGGTCAGCCACCTTGAGCAAGTGCTTGTAGAACGCCATCTCGATGCGCATGCTGTCGACCTTGAACGACTGGTCTTCCCACGTCACGGTGCCAGTCGTGTCTGTCTTCGCTGTCTGCAACCACTTGCCGGTTTTCAGTTCCATCAAGGCCACGCCGTTTTCAGTAGCGAACGCACGGTCAATGCTCCCAGCCCAATGGATGGGGATGGTCAGCACCTCGCCGTTGAACTCAAACTCTTCCTCGGTGAAGGCGTGAACCTCGGCTTCGTTAATGATGGGTAGGTAGTCGTCTTTCCCACCTGCAAGCAATCGCTCCAAATCCCACTTTAGACGGGTCTCGATGGACTTCTCCTCGCCCAACTCGTAGGTTTCTTCAGGCAGAATACTCAGTGCCAGTGCCAGCGCCTCGTCACGCTTATCCCGCTGCATGAGGGTGAGCAAGTCGTCGAGGTAAGGGTACACGTTGTTGAAGTAGTACTCGACGGCGTTGTGCACGTTCGTCCCTTTCCGCATGGCGTCGGTTTCAGGGGTCGGAAGGCCATGCACGCGCTTGTACTCGTACTGCTTGGGGCAGAAGTCGAAGTCGCTCGTCAGACTCGACTTGGTCACGCGCAGGTGCTTTTGGTGACCCGGCTTCCAAGCGTATGTTGACCGTGAATATGCTGTCCAATCCCTGTCGCTCATTCGTATTCCTCCAGTTTTGTTTGACGTCCGCCGACGATGTCGACAAACTCGGAAAGTGTGGTCTGGCGCGACCCCTTTTCATCATAGCGACCGCAGGTCGGGCAGGCGTCGAATCGAGACAGTGGAGCCGCAGGCTCGGTGTCCATTACCCGCTTCCAGAAAGCCCATTTACTCACGCTTTTTCCTCCTTTTCAAGGTCACGGATGAGTCTTTCAAGGTAGACAGCGAGGTCCATAGCCTCCTCTTGAGCATGGCGCAGCCATTCGATGTGGGTGAGGTCCTTGCGCTCCATCGTCTTGCCATATTTGTGCCATCCGAGGTCAGCACGCTGGCGAATCTTACGGACGACTTCTTCTTCGATTTTGCTCATTCAATCACCTCAAAGTAGTTCTTGGGGCGGGCGGCGCCAGAAGCGGCTGCCAAGTCCCAGTCGAGTGCCGTGAAAATGGGCTTCAGTTTAGCCTTGAGCAACTTGTCCACCATCAAATCGACGTCCAGTTCGTAGCCGTCTAAATCAGATTCGTCGACGAAAGCCATGACGTCCGTGCGGTTGTCGCGAACGTAGACCCAGTCCACGCTCTGGTCCTTGAAGAACTTCGGCTCGACGGTTCTGTTATAGTAGAGGGCAGCCTTGATGCCTCCTCCAACCTTAGAATACTGTTCTGGGTGCTTCTGCAGTCGGGTGGTCGAAGCCACTTCCTTGAGGTCGAAATCGCTGCTCAGAATGCGCTTGGCCAGTGGACGGACCATAGAGATGACTTGCTCTTCGCTCGCTCCTCGACAAATGGCGGTGAGAACGTCGTTCTCAAGCGTCATTGAGATAGGAGCGAGTGTGCTGATTTTACCCCAGCGTGCGCTCTTGACCTTACCTTCGTCTTCAGGTGGCCACGAACAGATGCCGTAGTAGAGGTTCTTCCCACCGACAATCCAGTAGGGCATGTAGGCCTCAAACTCTACGATGAGGTCCTTGGCGTTGAGGCGCTGTTGCACGGTTGTCGTGAGGTGCTTTGCCAGTGCCCCTGCTTCGTCGTAGGGGACCTGTACGAATGCCGAATCGGTGTGCCCGTAGAGGGGTGCGTAGCCCTGCGCCTTTGACTCCTCAAGGAGGAAACGAATGGCTTGTCGACCGACCGAAGTAATGGCGCTGGCGATGTCGAAATCACACCAACCCCAGTGAGCGCTGGCCGTCATCCCGTAGAAAGAAGCCATCACACGCTTGACCGCCAACTGCATGGTGTTCCATCCGCTGCGCTCGCGCTCGCTTTCCGATTCGCGCATCTTACGCTTATACAGGTCACGTAGGTCGAACATCTCGGTGACGATGCGGGGAAGAAGTGCGTCGACGCCCTGCCTCCAGCAAGTGCCGTCCGGCAGTCGATGCACGTTGTCCTCATTCGCTTGGTCGGGGTGCACCTGCGTTTCCCAAGACAGGTTGTGGCTAAGGATGATGCTGGGGTACAGACCCTTGTAGTCAACGCAGGCCACGCCCTCGTATCGTCCGGGCCGAGGAGGGGGGATGAACGCGCCCTCGTACTCCTGTTTCTCCTGCTGAGAACGGGTGGGTGCCTTCCAATCGGTCCTGCGACTGAGTAGGCCGCGCGCAAACCGCGTGACGTTGTGGCAGGAAGGGAACGTGACGCCGCACAGTCGCTGCAGAGAGAAGAAGAAGTCGAGGACGTGGTTGTCTTCGTCGATGCGCTTCAACAGCACCGTGTCCTGCATACAGTAGTCCACGTAGTCGTCGAAGCGCTCCGTCCACCCAGTGAACACGTCCATGTCGAACTTGCCGCCGAGGCCACAGGCTTCCGCCAGCGTGTCTAATTTGAGGTTCTTCAGTTGGGGTTTGCCGCTGTCTTTCCAGACGCGCTCAAATCCGCTGCCACTGTTGAGCGGGGAGGCCGTATCGAAGCACAGTCGCCCACGGATTGGTTGGTCCGTGTAGTCGTAACCTTTCTTGGTGCCAAGCACCCGGCCAAGCGGGCTGAGGCGCCTGAACTGCTTTAGCCGCTCCGTCAAGTGCGGTAGGTCAGCCCACATCATGGAGTGGGCCACAAGCACGTCGGGGTTGCACTCCTCCAAATAAGCGAGGAAGGCCCTGTGCATGTCCGATTCTGAGCCGTACAGATGGCGTTCGTAGGTGTAGTCGACTTTCTCACCGCGCACCTCGTAATCGACCTCACGGACCTCGATGTGGTGGTCCATGTCGTAGAGGCCGTTGGGGTTATCTTTCTTCCAGCAGAAGGCAACTCGCCTTCGATTGAAACTGTCCACCACGGCCATGACCGTGGTCTCCTTGGTCTTCGGGTCCCACTCCAAGTCGAAGTGCCAGACGCGAGGCGTCCAGTCAGGCATCGTCTGGTAGGTGTCCATGAGGTAGCGGTCTGCGAGGCTGAGGTCAGCCTCCCACGTCTTCCAAAAGCGAGCAGCCATGCTCCTGATGTCGCTCTCACGGTAGGCGTAGACCTTGATGAGTGGCTCGTTGTCGCGCAGCCCTACGGCTGTGTCGTCGTAGTCGACCTCGGAGCCGTAAAAGGAGTCGAGCACGTTGTCGATGATGCGTTTTGGGGTGTTGGCTGAAATCCAGAAGTAGGGCCTGAAGTCGGTCACGGTGTCTTCGATGAGGTTTCCGTCCTTGTCGCGCCACCTCAGGTAAAGGTGGTCGGGACCCTCAGGGTCCGGTCGGAACGCATCGACAATCACCGTCATTCCTCCTCTTCGATGAGCGTGTATTGGACCTCTGCCCCGCAGTCGCTGCAGGTCAACGTAGATACGATGCCTTTACCTTCCAACCCAAAGTCCTCAGGGTTCCAGTCGTTGCCCCAAATGAGGCGACCACCGCAGTACCAGCAAACATCTCGTCGCGCCATTTTCAATCCTCCTCGTCCACTTGGTCGATAACGACCATGAGGAAATGCGTGTGCTCTTGTTCAATGACCATCACCGTGTCGTCTCCAGTGTGGATGTCCACGTCACCCGAAGGTAGGCTGTTGAGCAGTTCAGGAAGCCACTTGTCGAAGGCCGAGGATGCCGTGACGGCGGGGCCTTCGACGTTGGTGAGTGGGGCGTTGACGAACATCTTACCTGTCGAGTCCTTCCCGCCGCGAATCGTCAACTGCGAGCCGTCTGCGTCAAACTCAGTTCGGCACGAGTAATTGTCGCCGAGCACCTTCTTGAAGTGCGTAGCAGGCTTGAGCGCCTCCGACGCCACCCGTGCATGGTGAGTGAGTGGTGTGTTGAACCACGTCCGCCACATGCCCTCCTTGGATGTCTCAATGGCTCGCTCCATCATCCCCACGCGCTTCTGCGATTCGACGTAGGACGCCGTGGGTAACTTGAGGCTGACTTTCTCACCCGACAGGTGGAGGGTGCCATTCTTCCCTTCTTGGCTCACGTCGAGGCTGGACACCTTCGTGCTGCTGAGGAACTTCTTGACCTTTGGTAAGTCTGTGATGCTGATGTGACCCGTCTTGGTCACCCCGCAGTCCATCTTCCGCGACACGTAGTGCGTGGTCTTCCCGACCGAAGCCGATATGTGGTCACTGCCCACTTTGATGGCGATGTCCTGAAGGTCTGCCCCGAACGAGTCAAGGAAGTTCGTCAGGTTATCGCGGCTGATGCTGAAGGATGCCATGTGTGCACCTCAGAGTGTACCCTCGCGGAGTTCCGGCAGGCCGAGCCATTGTGCGGGCTCACCGGCCTTCGTGACGAAGTATAGTCGCCTTTGGTTGAGAAGGTCGGAGTTGGTCTTCTGCTTGAAGAACTCAGCCTCGTAGCGAACCTCGCCGGTCTTGGCACCGTCCGCGTTGCGGACGACCGAGCGCCTGCACCAGATGACCTGAAACAGGTCCTGATTGGCTGACTTCTCCCACGCGAACTTCCAACCGTCAAAGCCGACCTTGCCGTCCTTGTCCTCCCTGAGGTGGGTTTCCCAGTAGACGTCGACGCCGAGCAGGTTGAGGCGCTGGCACTGTGCGGTCAGTTGCTTGAACCGCGTCGAGCGGATGGCCCAGTTCCAGCCAATCTCCTTATTCAACTTCGCAGCGCTGGCCTCGACGGCATCGGTGGCCTTCATGTCGAGGTCGTGAATCTTCATCACGTTCATGCACATGCCGTCGAACTGGTCCACGCCCGTGACGATGAACGTCTTGAGCGGCAGACCGTCGAAGTCGGGCCTCTGCTGCTGCTCGGCGTACTCGACGGCGAACTTGCAGATGTCCATGGTGCGGTTGTAGGAGGCGAGGTAGTTGTAGGCCGTGCGGTTTTCTTGCTGCATCACCCAAGGGGAGAAAGTGCGGAAACGCTCGTCCTTCGGATAGTGAGCCGTCTTGCACGCCAGCCCACCGTTGTCGTGGTCAAGCACGAAGCACATGCCCTGTGGGTGCCGATGTACGTGAGCATCCATGGCCAACCCGGTCTTGCCCGTGCCTTCGTGCCCCACCATGCCACAGAAGATGGCACTCGGCGCCATCGCATCGGGTGCGGCCTGAGCCTGCATTTCCTGCATCAAATCAGGGAAACGCGTGAGGAAGTCGGACGAGGTGGTCGGCTCAGCGGGAGCCGCAACCGCCACGGGCGCCTCTGCCACAGGGGCAGGCTCAGGCGCTGGTGTCGCCTTCACCGGGGCCGGCGCAGGGGCCGGGGTGCTCGTCGTCGTCGTGCTGCTGTCTGCGAGTGCTTCCCATCCGTTCATTCTTGGTTCCCTCCGAATTGGCTCAGGCTCGTGTCGCCACTGCCCCCAGCGGGACGGGCGGTACGAGGCGGAATGTAGATGCCGAGCGCCGTGAGGCTCGCCTGCATCTCGTTGTTGTACGGCTTCAGGCGCAGGCGACCGACGACGATGACCTGTGTCTTTTCGTCGTACTGTCGCATCTCACCGTTACGGTCACGGTACTCAAAGACACGGTCTTCATCGTGCATGCGACCAGAGACCCAGACGGTCACGGGGTCAACGCCCTGACGTGCGATGGACAGCCGATACGTTCGCCCTGTGGGGTCGTACTCACTGCTCATGTGGTCACGATTCAGGTAGGTGACGTAGCCGCTCGTGATGACGAGGGGGTTGACGGTGTAGCCGGACGCGGTTGTGACCGTGCGGTCACCGTGGACTTCCACGAGTTCGCCGAGTTCGGCGTATTCGTGGTGCATCTTCGCGTTCACGAGGAGGCGCTCGGCGCTGAATGCCTGACGCAGATGTTCAGGAAGCCAAGCGTCCGTGTACTCAACCGTCTCGTGGAAGTTGCGATTGGTGTAGAGCAGGTCTTGGTCGCTCCGCGTGGGGGCGATGACCTGAATCTTGCACGCTTCCCACTTGGTGTACGTCGCCTTCATGGCGTCGCCCTGCAAATTGATGCTCCACGCCTTGATGTCGCCACCCGATTCGGGGCTGCCAAGGAAGTATGCCTTGCGACTGAAACTCGTGGGCGCCATGGGCTTGCGCTCGCCGTCACGGTTGGCCATGAGGCAAAGGAGCATGTCGTCGTTCTCAAAGCCGTACCACGGCAGGTCACTTCCCTTGACGCGGTCCTCGGTGGGCTGACCGTTGATGTGCCACAGACCCTCCTTGGCCGTCAGGATGCCGATGAGGCCTTCGTCGATGGCTCGGTCGCGGTTGTTTCGGAACATGGTGAGGGCATTGTCGAAGACGCCCTTCCGCCCGTCACGCTCGCTGTCTTCGATGCCGATGAACATACCGACATAGGTCACCGTGTCGCGGCTGCTTCCGCCGCCGCCGACATTGTTTCGGTCTTCAATGACGAATTGCTCGGACCACTGGCTGAGGTAGAAGGGGTCCTCGCTGTGCGGGGCATCCACTTCAAACTCAGCCTTGAGCCACTTGGCGAAGCGGGCTCCAGCCTCTTCAAGGCTGATGCCATGCTTCCCCGCATAGCCTGTCAGGCGTTCGGTCACATCTTCGGGCCACGTTTTTTCTGGGGTATCGGTCATGTCCTGTCCTCCATGTTTTTCTTCAGTTTCGCTATGAAGTACTCAACGTAGGCGATGTCGTCGTCCGGCCATGAGTGGGCCAGAAGGGCGAACTCGCCATACGTGAGCATGAACGCGTGCCAGTCATCCTCACTTTCCATGAGGGGCTTCACGCGGTAGCGGAGCCCTTGCAGGACTCCAAACCTCGACTGACCAGACTCCAAGGCCTGAGTCAATCGCGCGGTGACTGTGGGGAAATCGCTGCCCATGATACTCAGGGCAGCGCGGTTAAGGTTGTTCGTGTCCCTGCGAAGGAACTCCATCATGGCGCCTACCTCCTTGGGCAGGCTTTCGAGGGTGTCGATGGCCTTCCGCATGCTTCCTGCGGAGGTCCGCACAAGGGCTGGCAGGTGCTCTATCCATTCGGAAGGCATGCCTTCCGCTACGATGATGCGGCCCAGTCGGTTAAGGACGCTCGCGTCTGAATCGGACAGGGGCTTGAAGTGATACGTGACGCATCGGTCACGGATGGCGCTGTGAATCGGACCGATGTCGTTCGCAGTGAGAATGAAGATGGTGCTCTGATGGTTCTCTTCCAAAATCTGTCGAAGGGCCTTCTGTGCAGGAGCAGTGAAGGACTCAAACTCGTCGAGGACTTCTCCTCGACGACTGACGCCCATGCCCTTCTGTCGGGCGATGCTCTTCAAGTCACGCACATAGTCGATGCCTCGGTCGTCTGAGGCGTTGGTGACGCTGTAGTTCATGGGGTCGAAGAACTCACCCTGTAGATTACGGAGGAGTGCCAAAGCGGCACTGGTCTTGCCCACGCCGGGTGGACCCACGAGGAGAATGTTTGCGGGACAGGTGTCGATGTCCCAACCCTTTGCCGCAGCGAGGAACTCCTCGCAACCGGCCAAGTCGTCCAAGGAGGACGGTCTGTATTTCTCTCGGAGGTTCATGTCGATTCCACCTGCCTACCTTTGATGGGACTTTATAACCGGAAACATTCAGTTGGCCATTTCGATGAGGTCAGTCAACTGGGAGACGTCAGAATACCCAAGGTTGTCGTCTGCGTACAGAATGTCCGCATCAGTCATCTTGAGTTCGGTTAAGGAGAAGCCCTTCATCTCCAGCACGACGACGACGCCGTACTCGTCGACTGGGAGCCAACCCTGTCCTACCAGCAAACCCTGCTGAGCAAGGCGCTGACGAACGTGCTGGGCCACGGAGGCACTTAACTTGGCCTGCCCGACCTCGTAGACCTCATACCCATCGAGGGATGAGAGGCGCACGAATGTCTCGTAATCAGTGTCCCGCATGATTGAGGACACGAGGAGTTGGATGTGGAAAGCGTCCTTGAGGATGGTCCAGCCGCCCTCACCGCCAAGGAGGATGCCTCCCGGCTTGACGAGGCGCATCTTCTCACCGGCCTCAAGGGCTTCAACGTAGTTCGTGTAGTCGGTGCCTGAAGGCACGAACTTCCCCTCCTTGACCGGCACAATCGGACTGAGGCCGGCGAGGGCATTTAAGCGGTCACGGTAGTCCTCCTTGTAGAGGTCCCAGTTGTCGTCCACGGACAGCAAGTCGGTGACGTGCGTCACTTCGATGCCATCAACCTCGACCTCGACAATGGCTTCGTGGCCGGTGAACGGCAAGGTGAGAGGTTTGCCCATCACCTGCTTGTGCCGGTTATACAGGACGCCTCGGAAGGTGCCTGTCGGGAACTCGGTGATGTGGAGGTAGCGTCGCGGATTCGCCATGACGTCGACGTAGACATCAGAAGGAGTAGTCATCCTGTCCCACGCCTTGAACACAGGGCCAAGGAACGGCTGGCCGGGCTGCATGGTGCGAACCTCCATGTCTGGTTTGTCGCCCAGCATCCGCTGCAGAATCTCAGCAGGACGCATGGTTTCCAGCATCGCGCTGATGGATTGCAGGCTCTGTGCACCACGAAGCGTGGTGTAGGAAACCATCTGTAGGAATCGTTTCACAGGAAGGGGTGGGCGTTCTCCGGTGGCCCGCGCCCAGAAGAGGAGGGCCTCTCGCTCGTTGAGGCGTGTGGCAATCTTCAGGAAGCCGTCGTCGCGAATCCGACCCATGAGGTTCAGGGCCTGCTTGACGGTCATGCCCTCACCGCCAAACTCAGGCGACTCCAGTGCCAACAGTGGCACCATAGGCTTGCCTGCCAGCGCCTCGTCCCAGACGAGGGGTGAGATGGACAATTTCTTGCAGACGTCGTCCCTCAGTTCCCTGAACGAAACGAACTGCCTTGGGAAGCGCGAGTGCTCAGGGTAGAGCACGTCAATGAGTTGCTCAAGGTCTTCCTCGGCGTTGCGTACAGCGCCCTCGACCGTGTCGAGGCAGAACCGGAAGTGCGTGGAGCGATTCTCAGCGTCGCGCAGGTAGTCCCTGTAGTAGGAGCGCAGGGCCTCCGACACCTTGGCTGCATCAGCCAGTAGCATCAGACCCCTCCAGTTCACGGAGGGTATGCTGCAGAGCCTTCACGAGCGAAGCCACGTCCTCAAGGTCAAGCCTCACGCCCTCCCGCGTGAAGCCTTCTCCTTTGGGATGCTCGGCGGTCCTTTGGACACGGATGTCGATTTTGGGCGGGTCGCGTCGACCGGGGACGGTCACGACCTTCATCACCACCTCGGCCTTGCCGCGCCACTTGGACGCAGATGCAGGGACGCGCCAGACGATTCGCTCGCTGAACATGCTCATGCCTCCGTGAACTCCCAATAGATGTACTCGTCTGTTTCAATGACCGCCTTCATGTGCGGGTGGTTGCACGAACACCACACGTTCTCACACTTGGGTCCGTGCGTCATGCGCTCACCTCAATATGCCATTCCGACACACCGTGGTCGAACCACGCTGCTGTAATGCGGAACTTGCCCGTGTAGTTCTTGCAGAACGAACGGTG
>Ga0099848_1000377_pt1 | contig 20613 bp, 29 predicted proteins | sample CB_VirMetaG_3_FD_78179 | JGI IMG/M metagenome (GOLD analysis project Ga0099848, IMG submission 78179) | Freshwater to marine saline gradient viral communities from Chesapeake Bay - CB_1508_1S Viral MetaG | ecosystem: Environmental > Aquatic > Marine > Coastal | place: USA: Chesapeake Bay...
GTATATACTTATTCACTGTGGTAACACTGACGAGCATACATCAGGTTGTATACTTGTTGGGCAAACTCAAGAATACGGTAAAAAAGATGGTTGGATAGGTAGATCTACTCAAGCTTATTTTGACATTTATCCTATGATAGCTCAAGCTCTTGAGGATGGGGAAGAGGTTAAAATAGAAGTAGTTGATTTTGCATAAGCTGCCTTTAGAGTAAAAAAAAAGACTCCCGAAGGAGTCTAATTTATTTTTTCTTGATTACTTTTTCAAGTTGTTGTGACTTGTAAGCACTACCACTAGAACTACCAAAGAAATAATTAATAATAGTTGCTACTATGGTACCTAATAAAAACCCTAAGATGGTGTCAACAAATCTTTGATTTTCAGATGGTATTTTAACAAAAAATACCAGGAAGATAAAAGCGGCTCCAACAATAGACCAAAAAGAAGCTATATAATAAACAAAACGTTTACTAAAAATATCAGTTTGGCTAAGAGCAGCAATCTGCAACTCTCTAGCTTTATTGGTATTTTCTAGTTCTATTTTTTCTTGTTCTACTTGGAGTTTGAAGAACTCTAATTTGTCTTCATTTGAAATTAATTCATCTCCGGCTATTAGCTGACCAACTTTAGACAAAGCTTCAATACCAGTTAAATCTCCTACTGTATCTAGAACACTAGGAAATTTGTTTTTTAACCAACTTCCTACTTTAGTTTCCCCAAAAGGTTTTTTATCTTCTTTCATGACATTATAGTTATATACTATAATATAATCATTTCTTGTCTAGCTTCATAAAAAACTCATACTCAACCGGATCGATGGTTTTAAGTTTTTCTAATAACTTCTTTTCTTTTTGCTTAGCTTCTAACCTTTCTTCTGGAGTGCTATCTGAACCTAAGTTAGCAAAGAGAGAAACACACTCCTTAAAAATATCATCTTTAGTAAGAGAAGATTCTACTATTTCAAAATGAGAATCTAGAATCTTTCTTAAATCTGGTCTAAAATAATTAGATCCTTTTAAAATTTTACCATCCTCTCTTAAAATTACATTTCCGTTTTCATCCAGCTTAGACATATTACTTGCATGAATTTCATTAAGAACGTCTTCAATAATATCCTGCATACCATGTCTTAAAATGGTACCAAGTAAAATATATAACTGATCACCAAGAGCATCTGCAACGTCAATAAGATTACCTTGCTGACATGCATTTTTATATTCTTGAAGCTCTTCAATAGCAAGATCATATCTAAGTTGATATCCCTTACTACCAATCAGTTGTGGATTGGAATTATTTATAATGTTGAATTTTTCATGAAATTCTTTAACCTTATTTATTGCTGTTTTCATCCCAATATGTGAATTTTAAATTTTCGTTAGTTGTATTAGTATTATCTTTTAAACGATCAGCAAGATCTCTTAACCGAGATGTTCTATAATCTTGAACCGGCGCATACATACTTTCTAAAATTAGCATATAAGCAATTACATCACCGGTTTTTTCTTTTATAGTAGAATAATCTACTTGTTTCCCACTTACAATATCTCGTATTGATTGTAAGTGTTTTACGCAATATTCCCATAATACTTTTTCTTGTTTATTATGAATGGATAATCCGGTAGCTTCTTTGAAATTATGGTGCACATCTGCAACATTTGCATACTCATCACCCTTTGATGACAATAGTTTTTTAAGTTCATCTAGTCTTTCAGCTAGATGCTTATTAAAAGTTAATCTATCCATTTGTAAAATTTAAAAGTTAAAAAAAAAAGAGGAGTGCAAAAGCACCCCTCTAATATACGTGTTACAGATCAGTTAAGTCTAAATCATTATTAGAAAAATCTAAATCATCTAAATCAAAAACATCTAAGGTATCCTCTTTATCAACAGGTTCTTGTTCATTATTTTTATAATTTTCAAAAGCTTCTGTTAATTGTTCTTGAGGAGTTTCAGACTGTTCTGTAGTTTCTTCAACTTCAGATTTAGTTTGCTCTACTTCTGCAATTGCATCAATCAAGTTTAACTGATTAGGGTTTTCTAAACTTGTTGTTTGAGTAATTTCAGTAACTTCCTCAATATCAGGCGTAGCTGCTGGAGTATTCATATAACCCATCAAGAACTTGTGAATTTGAGACTGCTGCACCATCCATGTTTTAGGATGACCAAATCTCAAAGCATAGTTAAAGTGGTTATAAAAAGCCCACATAGAGTTCGGATCGCTATTGTAGTCAAAACTACATTTTTTAATTTGATCTCTAACAATACCTAACTGCTCTTTGTTAATGTCTTCAAACTCAATAAAGATTCGACCCGCAAGTTCAGCTTGTTCTTTTTCTGTAAGAATATGCTGTTTCATTAAGTCTTTATCTTTAACCAAATTATTGAAATACATTGTAGCTTTACCAATTTGATTTTGGATTGTTTCAACTGCTTGTGTATCAGCATCTCCAGTATGCTTTCTACTAAATGTAGATAAGTTATTACCTACAACATGCGCTTCATTCGCATGTACATAACCTCCAACAACAGACATAAAACGAACCATTTTATTATAGCTGTTAGTCCATGATATCATCATAGAAATATCTGGATCACTACTACGTGTTAACCATACGGTACCCGTAGCAATTTGCCCATCTGAGGTGCTTCTATACATTTGCTTAACAACTCCCATGTTATTATTTTGGAGTTCAGCTTTAATTGTGTCAATGATTAGACCATGACTAATTACTGTATAACGACCCCCGTGGTTAGGAGTCGTTATTGCTTTTAATTCTGCTTCGCTTGAAATTAATGTTCTTCTCGGCATTTTAAAATAATTTTAATTGTGAATCTTCCATTGTATGAAGTATATTCTCAAGTTCCTTATTTACTTTTTGAATATAAAACTGGTAATCAATGTTATACTCATCCCAAGGAATTTCTTCATGTTTATTGTAAACTGTTTGTAACCATCTACCTGCTTCAACTTGAATCTCTCTACCATCATTGTGGTTTTTAAGAATCTTACAACCAGGTTTAGAAACATAATATCTAACAGTTTTTTGTAGGACATTATCTACACGCTCGTTATTTATAAAACAAGTCTCTGTAAAGTGCCATCCACGCTTTGCTTTAACAGCGCCGCAAAAGTCAAATATGTTTCTAGAGTTTCTAACAGTTTCTTCAATAGGTGTATTGTTAATAAAGTAATTGTAGATTGCTTTTCTTATTATTAGGAAACTTTTGTTTTTATGTAGCATTAGATTTTCAAACTCAAATCTACCTTTACACTTTGTTTTACCGTTAGAAAATACACCTATGTAGTTATTTACATCTGCTAAGATTACTTTCTTATACGTATCGTGCTCCAGTTGTAACTTAGTTATCTTTTCCCACTCCTCACAAATTTCTAAATAAAGCTCCTTATCATTTACAGGAATCATCATTTCTAAACCATCTGTATTTTGCATTAAGGGTACAGAGCTTGGAATTCTTGTAGATATCATTTCATATAACATCAACAAGCTAAGCTGACCATTAATGGTAATACTCATAGTTAATTGTGGATCATACAGAAAAGCATTCTTATCATTACTTAAACCGTAAGTACTATTTAGAATAATCTTGTATACATAGTTTCTGGGATCACTCTTTGGAATCTTTTTACGTTCTTTAAAGAACCATTCATACTGATTACAAAAAGCATCTTTAGGAATATGTGCAGGTGCCCATTTATTTACAATAGCTAGATTAGGATAAAAACTGACTACATCGCTAGACATAATAAGCATATTCTCATCTTCTTCATAAATACCACTACGGCGAGCACCATGTAGACCGCCTAAACCAAAATCAGTTGTTACTAATTTATGAGTCAGAGAATAGTGAAATGCATTCTTAGTCTCTTCAGGATTAATTACAAGAGATTCAAATTTTTGCCTAATACTATCAAATTCCGGAGTATCAAATTTAACATACGGTAGTATTAGGTTTTTTACTTTTATATCTCCTCGTTTAGTCCTGGAGCTTTTTAAGTCCCATTTACTATACCCGGTAGCTTTACTTAAGAAATGTAAAAACAATTCTTTAGATATCCGTGGTTCAGATGCACTATACAAGTTGATGTCATACTCATCAGTCAATGTTTTTCGTAACCTAATTTGATCAGCACTTAACTGCATAATCTGTTTAGTACTTTTAACATCGTTAATACAATATGAGATTATTTCAAGAATTTGATCTTTTCTAAGTATCATAGTTGTATGGGAAATCGGCATATCTTGCAGATTATACCAATCCATAGAAAACTGTATCCATTTAAGACTCGAAGACTTAGCTCGGTTATCCCAATGATTCAGTTTAAATACATCTATTTGTTTGATACTTATATCCTTTTCTCGAAATTCTAAGAACTCTCCTAGATTCTTACGCTCTATTGTATCTTGAGCTTTTGCATATATCCATTGTGCTATTGCTTGTCCTGAAAGACTCAATAGATATTCCTGGTTTTCAAGAATATACTGAGTTATTTGAGCATCGAACGCTAAACCATTAAAAGATATATGCCACTCATTTTGATTAATATTACGGTGTAAAAACTCTAAAAACTTTTGAAAATCATTTTGCAAAGAATGAATCACAAAAACTTCTTTATTATCAGACTTGTAATCTATAAATACGGCTACAAAACAATTAGAAAGAGTTTCGTAATCCATCACCCAATGAGTTCTTTTTTGCATATTTTTTTAGATTAAAAAAGGGGCCTAAACCCCTTTAATAATAAATAGTATATAGTTAGAATTTACCCCTCTATTTTCATCATAGCGCCAGGCATATCAGCTAAAACGCTAGGATCAACTTGAGGAAGTTCTTCAAAGTATTTGCTGTAGTTAAAATCAGCATTTAAAACAAAATGATTGATAAACTGATCAATATCTGATTTTTCTTGCAAATAATATTCTTGAAAAGTTTCAATAGATCTACGCTCTTCTTTGAATGGTTTTTGAGAAGTAGGGTCTTTAACAACCTTACGCATTTCAGGATCACCATTAGCATCCAATTTAGGTACCATGTGAAACTGTTGTTTTTTAACATTACCTATTAGAGCAAGAACACCAATTTCTCTATCATAGATACCTTCTACATAAGGACAATCTTGTGTAGTTGGAATCAACTTAAAAGTTTCGTGATTTTTCCAGCTCGAAGTAATGAGCATCATATTTTTCATATCTCGATTGGTTTTTTTCAAATATAGTCAATTAGATTAATTTGTGCTTCCTTTTCTGTACACTTTTCTTTTTCTTCATCCGGAAACTCACATAATTCTCCAACAGATTTCAAAAGTTTTAAACTAACTCCTAGCAAATCTGCATAGTCAGCCATATACTTTTCTGGATTTAAGTAGCTGTCTATGTATAACAGACTACCTTTATTATTTGAAAAGAACTCCAAGATTTTTTCTTTATGAGCTTTATTAATTTTCGAATACTTACCCTGTAAAACTTTATCATATAAATCTTTTTCTGGCTCATAGTCAAATACGTAAATACCTTGATTATTTTCCGTGTAATAAAAGTTCTCAAACTTAGGATGAGAAAGTAATACTCTCTTTTCAAAGTTTTTAAACTCATTATCGTCTCGAAGATGGTATAAACATATAAGCTTCCTATCTTGTTTAGTATACTTTCCAACCCACTCTAAGTATGTTTCTACAGGAGTTACAGAACCACCGCGTTTTATCCCTAAAACAGGGTATAGAAATATCTTAGATTTTTGAGCGTACTTAGTGTATAACTTTTTTATCTTCATTTATATGCATGTTTTAAAGTTTAGATTAAAGAATTGTCATGAATAATATCATAAGGTAAGCTAAAATCTTTGTTTGTATAGTGCCAATTAACTTTTTCAAAGATTTCTTCAGCTCTCTCTATCCAAGGCATTTTGGTATAGGAACTTAGAGGAAAACATTTGACTTGTCTATATTTGTCAATAACACAAAAATTAAATCTAACCTGATTTATATCTACTTTAAAATGATCGCAAACAAGAATCATATATATCGCCGCCTGTAACCAGTAAGAGTAATATTCAATAGTCTCTACAAAGTCCGCTAAAGATTTACCGGTAGTTTTTATATCGTTAATATAATAAATTCCGTCTTGGATAGTTATGTTATCTAGATAACCATGTAACCCCCACTTATAACTTTTGTATTTATCTATTTTAAGATACAGCTCATTATGCCGAGTTGCCTCCTGGTCTAGTAAAAAGACATCACGAACTTCTTTGTTAACTTTAAGTTGGTTTGCAATATCCTTACAGCGATCATAGGTTTCTTGGTCTATCACATTTTTGTGTTCTTTCTTACACAAGAACTTAAAGTAGTCCTTGTTGTCTTCTGTCAACACTTTTTGTAGTCTTTGTTCATCAGTTTTTAGAGTCTGATGAAGGTTTATATCTTCCAACAGTGATAGAATTTCTGATTCATATGATTCTAAATCAGTATTTAAGGTTCCGAATTTTTTGTAAATATCTACTACAATTTTTTTATTATTACCTGTTGGCAACTTACCTGGTAATATAATGTAGTTCTTGTCAAATAATTCTTCTTCAAGAAAAAGTAAGTGAATTAACTGACCTTCAATCAAATGAGTGTCTAGTTTTTCTTCTCTTTCTTTTAATATGTAGTAATCGTAAAAAAGTTTTGGAGAAAACAATAGTTTGTTTAAACCACTATAGCTAAAAAAGAAGTCCTTGTTAAAGAACTTCTCTTCAGCTATAACGTTTACCTCCATACCTTGTCCAGCATAATCAGGCATAATTAAAAGTTAAACTGTTTATATTAACATAAGGTTCTAATTCCGCTAAACGGCTTGAAACTAGCTTTGCTATTTCATTATCTACTATCTGTTGGAAATCATCATCAACTAAATGCTTATGATCTTTTACAATTATTGCAAAATTTACAGCTTTCCACGTTAAAACATCGCCGTACTTATCAAAATATTTACGTAAAGCTTTGTAATCTTTTGAATAATACAACGCGTTGTTTTCAGATTGAACTATGGAATTATACCGGTATAAAAATAAAGCCAAATACAATAAGCTTTTACCGTAATTACATTGAGTAACCAGAGAAACTGCTAACTTAATATTATCTAGCTGGTTACTTTCCATCATTTTAGATATAGCTTCATACTCTTTTAGAGTTATTATAGACTCCCCTAATTCAGAAGCAATGATATCGTCAAATACTATTTTATCTGAATAATTAGCTGCTAAATTTACAACCTCTTCTTCGTAATCTCCGTAAGAATCTAAATAAACCTTATCAGGATATTTAGACTTTAGCATATTTATTTCAGAAGCAACACTTGTAGATATTCTACCACCATAAAAAGCCATCTTAATATAAGAATCTCCAAAATTATATTCTTCTCTACTCATTATATTTAATACATCACGACAATGATTTGTTGCAAAAAAGTAAGCTTCAGTATTTGGTGTAATCATATCTTTAGCTAACTGTGCTTCCAAATAAAAATATTTGTAATACCAATTTGTATAGAGACATCTAAAAAAGTCGTCTGGTACAATAATAGCAGAAGACTTTTCTTGCCTTCTAACAATTCTCCAATCTTTAGATTTTCCGTATTCTCTAAATTTAGCTCGTGGAATACTTGAATCTTTAACAAAATAAGTTTCAGAAAAATCCGGACTATTTTGTAATGTTACAGACTTTACATGATTCCCAAGTATATCGTTACGATATTTTTCGGAAGGAGTTGCCGGTTTGTTAGAGCTAGATAACAAACTATAATAAACATAAGGAGGTCTACTAGCTTGTCCTACTTCTTTAACTTTAACTAAAGTACCAAAATTTGGTATTGTAATAGAATTATGATTTGACATGTTCTATGAGTTTATCGTAATCAATTTTGTATTCAATTTCTACACATTCATTATACTCTCTAGCTGTTCTGCTAGTAATGTCTGCTCTTATTTCTTTGTCTAATTGATCTACTAATCCTGATCTAACGTTATCGTAAAAAACGTCTCTTTTTATACACTCTTTTATAAAATCCCAAGTTGTCATATAAGCAATATCTGAAAGGTAACTAACATCTAATTTTCTTAAAAAGGTTTTAAAAGCCTTTTTTCTATTATTCGCTATTGCGTAAGTGTTATCTTCTATTAACTTCTTAAGCCAGTAGAAAGACTTATTTACATTACAGTTATAAATAATGGTCTGAGCAGTGAGTTTATCTTCAGTACTACCCTTAAGCATTCCGTCTAAAACATGATAACTATTTTCATTAATTACATTAGTTTTAGACTGTGCCTCCAATAACGCGGATTCACTTAATACTCTAATTTTTTTGGATAAAACCAGATAAATTATACTAACAGCAAACGTGGTTAAATAACTTGTAGTATCCTCTGGAACTCTATAATTGTAACTATAGTAAGCTCTACTATAGTTATCACAATCTCTTTCAGAATACGCAAGAGCGGTATTATCCACGATACTTGTATCTGATAATTTGAGAGCATTCCAATCATCTGTTACTCTATGAAATATACTCTTTGCATCATCAATATCATTATTTACATGTATGTTGTAACCATTGGGTATGCAGATATATTTAGAAGACATTCCATAATACTCCTCCTTATTAATATTTTCATTACCCAATAGTACTGTGGCTTTTTCAATTTTACCAGTAACTTTAGCCCCAGCTTGTTTTATATACTGTTTTAGATCATCTAAACGAGATTCTGAATCCGGTAATATAAACACCTTATCTGTAGATTGAAGAGATAGCGACCCTCCTTTAAGGAGAGCCACTATTTTCTTCACACTAGCATTATCTATCTCATGTAGAGTTTTCACACAATTATTGTCAATAAACCATAATGTTCTGTTTATAAACTTAAGTTTCGATACAATACTTGAATCTAGTGCTTCTGTTGTCATATTATTGAATTGTCATTTGTACAATTTGAGGATCTAGTAAAAGCTTTTGAAATTTTGCTTTGTTACCATTTACAATCCCTCTAATTACAAAGTATTTGATATCCGTAGTAAAGATGTCTTCATCATTGATAAGACTTTTTACACGGTTAATAAATGGTTCTTTAATGGTATTAGATTGTGCAAAAGTCAAAGCAGTATTCAAAATACGGGTACCCATAATGCTACCAATATCTGCTCTGTAATCATCACCATCATATACAGCTTTACGCAAAAGTCCTTTTACTGTTGGCCAGTCTGTATCTGTAAGAACTTTCATAGGAGCTACTAATTTATCTAGTTTGTTGTTAATAAACATATTAAACAAAGTAGTAAACTCTGGACCTACACTACCTTCACCAATCATTTGAATCATTGGTAAGTTGTCTTCAAAATTATCAAAAGAGCTGATAGAATTAAAGAAGGTAGTAATACTACGAGCATTAGTACTTTTAGTCACAAGTTCTGGATGCAATAGTAAAAAGTTAATACAACGACCATCAATACCGCTTGCTTCTGCCCAACGAGCCCAGCAATCAATATCAAACTCTAGATTTGCTGTAATGAATCGAGTTTTCTGTGCAGTATCAATACTGTTAACCAAGTAATCTCCGTTATCTGGATTTGTAGTCAAAATGATATGCCAATCTTTAGGAAGCTCCCAAGAATAGTACTTTTGACGATCAATAAGTTCCATACAAGCTTGCAAGAAACGTTGATCAGCACGAGTGTAGTCATCAAGAATAAGAATTCCACCTTCTCCTTTACCTTCAATCCATTCTGGAGCAGCGTGAACCATACGCTTACGTCCTGATGGAGAATATTTAGCTTGTATGTACGTATTCATTACAGCTTCCGGTACCCACTTACTAATTTTATTGTCTCCATCTTTTTTAACCATTTCAAATTCTTTCATTGGAAACCCTGTAAGATCACCAATTTCCTCAATTTGAGCTAAGTTTACTTTAACTACGTTAAGACCAAGTTCTTCACCTACTTGCAAAATAGCTGAAGTTTTACCAATACCTGCTTCACCTTCAACAGAACATGCAACAGGTATCTTACCCTCGTTTTGGAGGTATCTATTATTATTTACAATATGCTTAACAAAATCCTTAAGTTCGTCTGTGTTTAGATTAATCTGATTACTCATCTTAGTTTAATTTTATTACCTGTCCAGGTAGCTCATTATTAATTGTTGATTGTGAAGATAAAACCCAAAGGACTCTACCTCTTACATTATCAGGAGACCAAGCTTCTCCATCTGTAAAATATACAAGTGACGTATACTTATGAAAGTTTTCATTGTAGTAATCTATCACTGGTTGAAATGATGTACCACCTCTACCATAGATTTTAATATCTTGGTTAGGTTTATATGCAGAAATATTACTGATAGCAGTATCACACTGAACAACAGTAATCTCAGTACCTGTCTTATGAATATGATCAATCTCATTAAAGAACTCTCTCAATTCACTTTCATTAACAGATCCTGAAGTATCGATTGCTAGAAGCATGTGCCTCCGTTGCTTAATCTTTAACCCGGGATTTTCATCAAATCTTTTGTTAGGTTTTCTTCTAAGCTTTTTAGTATACACTCTTTGAGATCCACCAGAAAATCTTCTTAAATAACCGCGCCAATCAAATTTTGCTGGTTCTTTTTCTAGAGATTTCAATAGACTCTGTACTTCTCCTGGAACATTACCACAAGATTTATTTACACTATTTGCAATATCAGTCAGTACATGCTCTGTTTGACTCTTAAGAAGTTTCTTTTCTGCTTCAGAAAGACCTTCAAAATCTTTCCAGTCGTGTACAGGAACTAAATTACCGTCTTGATCTCTTACATTTCCTTCACCATCTATTTCCCACTTCTCAGATTCTTGAACCATTTGACCAAGTTGAGAAGAGTTTTGACAACCTCCTTCTACTTCATCTTGTAACAGTTTGTAATACTCTCTACAACCAGCTTTTAATGGTAAATTAAGTTCTGGAAATGTGCTAGGTAACAATGCCCCGTCAGGTAAAATATCTGAAGCAATATATTGGTTAATCTCAATATCCATAGCTATGTTAGCCAGCTTCTTATTTGCAAATTCTTCGTGAATGTTTACATGAAAAAATACAATATGTAAAAGCTCATGCTTAAGCAAACCTAGTTGATGGTTCTCACTAAGACTATTCCAAAACTCTGTATTTACTTTGAGCTTGTATCCAATATTATGTTTGCAAACACCTGCTGTAGGTATTCTTTCATCCCACTCCTTATTTAATGAAACAAGAAAGAGCCCATAAAAAGGCTCTTTAAACATCAAACTTTTAGTAGCTTTAGATAGAGTTCTATTCTTTTCTGCCATTGTAAATTAATTTTATTTTAAAATTTTTATGAAAAACTCCATCGTGAAATAGAATCCTTGTTAAAAACTCAGTATAAATATCCGCAAGCAACTGTACTTGGTGACCTTCGGTATCTTTTTTTATTTCAGATTCAAATATTTTAGCCCAAGTATCAGAAGTTCTTAAGTCAGTCTTATTCTCAGGTATAACTTTTATTAAAGCTTTTATTTGATTATCATACTTATCATTATCAGCTTGACCTAGTATTTCATCTGCTAATGCCCAGCTTTGGTTGTCTTCAGAATCATAAAGCTTTTTTAAATTTTCCCAATTTTTCAAATCTTTTAAATCAATATTACTCATCAGTCTTCTATTTTAATTGTTCTTAACATCCATTTAGGTTTCTTTTCTGCATGAAAAGCATTGATCCATTCTTTTGCTGAAGGAATATATCCATTACAATCTTCCTTAACATGCTGTTCTCCAACATATCTAGTGTAGACTTTCTTACCGTCTGAGTTAATTAATGTTGGTCCAAAATGTTTTTCCATTTCAAATATACCTTCACTGTGATGTCTAAAACATCTATGTGCACTATGCCCTAACCAAGCTTTAGTTTCATCAAACCATTCATGTATTAGAATATAGTCTTCTTCTTTACCTCCAAACTTTTGGACTGAAGATTTTGCGTGTAAATTAGGATGTGCCATTATATTTTACCTGAGTGAGTTTCAGTACTAATATTCATATAACGAACGTTATTCTCTACTTCATAAGTACCATCATTAACATTAATAACAATCATACCGTAACCACCATCATCATTATACCAATCAGAAACTCCACGAAGAGCAGTATAGTAAGCCCAATCTTCAATAACATCTTTATTATCGATTATTGTTTCTTCTCCATCAGTAGTATCCCAAATACTAGTAGGAATTTCTTTACTCATATAAACATCTTCTATCATACCGCTATCTCCAGATCCTTCGTAAGTAATTATGATGTAATTGTAACCCTGATTTTTTGCATTAATAATATTCTTCTTTAGAATTAAAACATCAGTCTCATTCATAACAATTTTTTTTGTGTAAGATTCCATAAATGAATAGCATCTGCTTCATTATCATCTGAACCAGAGTATCCGTACTTATCTTTAGCTGCTTGTATCATTTCATCTTTACTAGCATTTCCTTTACCTGTAGCAAACTTTTTAATTTCAGAAGCACTACTAGCACTGTATTGAATACCAGATTGCTCACAAAATTCTTCTAAAATTCCAATAAGCTTTGCTTGATGTATAATAGAATTAGCGTGTCTACCTGCAGGTCTTTCATAAACAATCAAGTCTAAACTTTCTAGATTATGAATTTCTTTAAGTTTAGATTTAAACCTAATAAGTTTCATACCCATAGATTCATCTTTTTTTGTTTTTAAGTCCCAGGTGCCATAGAGATTATTATCTAAACACCATCCAGTAAGTGACGCAATGTCAAGAGCTAAAATTTTCATTCTTATATTTTCTTAATTCGATTAGTAACTGTTCTCGAACTTTTTCAATTCCAAAAGCTTTAACAGAATCGCTAATATCCTTCTTTAGATCGAGATTTATTGAACGAATATCGTAAATACAATACTTATTTGCAGCATTTTTACCCGCCTTATCGTTGTCAAACAAAATAATAATATGCTTATACCTAGTTTTTAACCATGTTACAACAGATTTCTCCAACAAACTATTCTCACTATTTGGAGCTAATAAGTCTGCATTAATACCTGTTTCTGAAAAAGACATTATATCTTTTAGGGAACTACAAATTATAACGTAATCAGATTTAAACCGTAATTGATTTAAACCTTGTAAGTATTTAGCATTAAGAATTACAAACTTTTGTTTAGAAAAAGGTTGATAGATTCTATATAATTCATTTTGGTTTGTAAAATAACCATAGCAAAAATTAGGTGTAAACTCTATATCTGCACAGTCTGATTTACTCAGTACTACTTTTGATAAAGGTTTGACATTATATCTATCTAAAGTTCTAGACGATATTCCAAAAGAAGTCCAAAAGTTAGAATCTTGAGTATTCCATTGCCTTATCTCATAATCAGTAAACTTATATTTTTCTTCAATTTTAATTTCTTCAGCAATTTTAGGTAACCCATTAGCTGTAACGTAATCAGTATAATCCTTTAGTAATTTAAATAATGCTTCATTGAGTGGTATATTATAAACTTCTTTAACCAAATCAATGTGATTACCCGACTTACCAGAAGAAAAATCTTTAAATACGTAACCGCCGTTCTTATAACTAATAACCATACTAGGAGTCTTTTCAGAATTCCACAAAGACTTAATCTTTACTATGTCAGTATTTAGTTGATAAGGTAGATTGCAATAATGTTCAAAAACCCATGAAGACGGAACATCTTTATAACTCAAGGGTATATTCTTAGTTTTTATCACGATCTATAAAATTAAAAAGGGGAAACCTATAATTAGATCTCCCCCTCTTAATAAAGGTTAATCTAATTAAATATCAAAATCATCTCCTGTTGTATCATTACCAAAAGACTCAACTTTTTGTGCGGCTTTTTGTCTAATGATGTGTTTACTCTCATCAAAAACTAAAAGTTTGCTCTCGTCTTCTGATACAGTAGCTGATTCATAAGGCTTACCTTGCTTAGTTATCCTCGGTAAATATAAATCATAGTTTATATATCCATTACGATTTGTGTATTCTTTACCTCCGATACACATTTTAAGAACAACATCTTTAAAAGGTTGGTCTTCTTTAAATTGAGTAAAGAGACTTTCAATAGTATCATGCTCATTATCTTGTTTTTCAAGCCAGCTTTCACAACCAAGCTCTACACAAAGACTTTTAAGTGCGCGTAGCATAGACATATCTCTCTCGATTTTAATACCGGTTTTAGTTTCACCGTTAGAAAAAGCATACTGACTTAGTCTAATACGTCCTACTTGACCTTTATATCGACCAAGACTCTCGTTATCCTTATCAATGAAAAAACCTTCAAAACCTTCTCCCATGTCAGGACCCTCGCATTCCAATACTATATTATAAGCAGAAGAATCATACGGAGGAACTGCAAGTTCGATGTTTCTAATTGTGCATTCTAAATTTCCAGGCTCAATAATTTTTGAAATTAAGTCACCTGATCCTTTAATCTCAATGTCTTTTGTACTAATCATTTGAAATAAAAATTAATTAATTAATCAATATATACTTGATCCCAATGAGTTACATACTCATCCTGATCATTGTATTCGCTAATTACAAACTCCTGGTTACGGAGATGTTCTGGTCTTGCACCGCAAGCTACGCTATCACTAGTTTTAAAACTAATAACATTCTTAGTTCCTTTACGATATAGGTAACCAATTGCGTCAGATTGTGAAGTACAAATTCTTTTAAGTTTACCGGTAAGATCAATTTCTATAGAATTAATCTCAGAACCGTTTTTATCTAACAGTATATCTTTAATATGACCTACTAAAATTACTTTAGGAGCCCATGTTTTGATATAATCTGTCAATTTAGTAAATGCTTCTCGTAACCATGCATAACCGGAACCATTCGGCAAATTCAATATGTTTCCATATTTAGCTTTGTTTTCTGTAAACCAGTTCTTACCACCAGGAGACTTAGCATATAAATCTTCAGCGTAAGGTATGCACATATCCTCCAATGCTGTAATTGTATCAACAGCAATAATGTCATAAGGATAGCCAGATGCTTTGATTTGATCACCAATAGCTTTAATATCTTTAATGCTACGGGCTTTAACTTTCATTGCATCTACATAGTCACTACCATCTTCTAAATCAAGAATTAAACAGTTTTCTAATTTAGACAATAGAGTGGTCTTACCAACTTTAGGTTTTGCAATAAGAATCAAGTTTTTAGGACTCTTATGCACAGCCTTTACTATTTCAGTAGGTAATTTTATTTCGCTCATTTTCTATTATTTAACCTTTTAGCTATTAATTCCAGATTACCATTAATCTTTTCTAATACTTGAACTAAAGAAGATTCATCTGATGTATCACCTTGAAGGATTTCTTCAAAGCTATTTAACGTTTTAACATTTCTTGCAGATTTAACTGCTTTTGGAATTTTGATTAACTCTGACACAGGTACGTAGTAAATTTCACTACCTGTTGAAGTTTCACCATTAGCATACTCTTCTTGCCAGTGAGGATTAAACTGAAATTTCCAGAGAGTTCGTTCAGGATCTTCTGAATCATACTCTCTACTTACAAACTCAGTGTAAATATCGGTTCCTTTTCTTAACTCACTTGGAAAAAATCCTATGCAAACTTCTTCTAATCCTATTGGTTTATAAGCCATCTTAGGATAAAAATAAGCAGTAGATTCACCAATTTGATCTAAAGTATCTTGATGATACTCTCTTAAAGAAGCCATCTTTTCTCTGTAAAGCTCTGACTTTTTCTTTTTTGCTGTTGTACTAATACTCATCATCTATATGTATTTATTCTTTTTTCTTGTACTGGTGGGGTTTCCATCTCAGCAATTTCCATTTTATGGAACTGCGCTTTAAAGAAACTCATTCGAGTATCTCCATTACGGCATTTTAAAAAATGCATTACTAAAACATTGTCATCTTCTATTATGTATCTATCTGGACCATAATATCTTATTTTCATAAGACCCGGTCTGTTAATACCTATAAGAAGATCTGCGTGTTGTAATAAAGCATCTGCACCCATAACGTCAGAACTTAATATGTAATTACCAATTTTACCTTCTTCTGCTCTATCAGGATTATCGATATTACGATTTAACTGACTGAGTATAATAAAAGCAATTGGAAACTTACGTTTCAGTTCTGTACAAACTTCTCCGAAATTATATAACATTTCAAATTTGTCACGTTCGTAAGAAGCTTTTTTTAGTAATAGCGAGTGATCAAGAGTAATTACTGTATTTACGTACCTATACTTTCCATCTTCATCTTTTTCTGCATGATCATTCATATACTTAGTTATAATATCTCTAAAGTCTTTTGTTGTAGGAGGTTCTTCAATTATATCAATTGGATCATCAACTCTTTTTTTAGCGTATTCTACACACCGTTTTAAGTCTTCCATTGAAAGTTTCCCTTCTGCACTACATAAATACTTGTAACTTCTCCCTATCACACTTGAGTATTGCCTAATAGCTGCTGTTCTTCCAACCATTTCTAGCTGAAATTCTAAAACTCTAAACTTTTCATCAGGATTAAGTTTGAAAGATTCTCTTATAATCTGATCTTTTAGCAAAGTTTTACCAGCACCAGGTCTTCCTCCTATAACTGTCATAGAATGCCATTCTAAACCATCAGTAGACGCATCATTGAACTTTGACCAAGGAGTTTTTAGACTACGTATATCGCCGTCCATTCTACCCTTGAGATATTTCAAAGATTCACGATACGCCTCCCTTTGGTTTTTCCAAGGAAGGTCTTTATTACTCATGAATAATGTGGGATTTTTAGAATTTTTGTGGTTTCATAATGCTTATACTACTCTTTCTGTAAAAAATGAATCATTCTCTTCGTCTATACCGTTTTTAATAATTTCACAGTAGTTAGCTAACTCTGATTCCCTTGATTTATCAGGACTGACTTTAGAAATAAAGTACTGTGAATTACGCATATAAAGATAACCATTCTTTTCGTAAGAATCAACATAGTATGCTGTTGCTTTTAAAATTATATCCCATGAATAATCGTAGGTTTTTAAAAACCACTTAAAAGCATTTTCTACATTTTTATGTGCTACTCTAGCAGGTTTACCGGATGGTAACTTTTTTGAAGGAAACAGATTTAAATACTGAGTTATCATTTCAGTAGTAAGTTCTGTACTAACAGATACTGTTCCCAAAATTTGTTTACCCTCTGCTAAAATATCTTTAGCTTTTTTACTAAGTTTCTTTGTAGAAGTAATCAACTTAGCATTTTCCAGAAGTCTTATTTCTGTATGTAAATTCATGACACCTGGTCGTTTACCGTTTTCTATTGAAAGAAGCATGTAAAACATATTAGGTGTTATCTTATTTAGTTCAAAAAATAAATATAATTTATGCATAGTTACCAAGTTATAGAAGATCTGTTTTGAGCCAACAGATTTTCATTAGTTTTATTCCAACAATCTCCGCAATCCCATTTACCACCTTTATATGCGGCACTTGCAGGATGAGGAACTGTCATTTTTAAATGTTTATCACTTACAACATTAACATAATTCTTGGCTACAGATCCCATAAAAGTAAATGGTATTCCAATCTTTTTTTGTGAGATTACTGTTAAAACATACTTAGTAAAGTTTTCCCAAATAAGTTTATGAGCCCCAATATTTTGAACTTGTGTAGTAAGTGCTGTATTCAGCATTAAAACGCCTTGGTTAGACCATCTTTTTAAATCAGGACTACCGCCCACAATATCGCAAGTTTCTTCCAAAGATTTAAATATATATTGCAAAGATTTTTCTGGTCGCAATTTGCGACTACAACTAAATGCTATGCCATCAGCAACTCCTTTTTGAGGATAGGGGTCCTGTCCAACGATAACAACTTTTAAATTGTCAAATGGACATTCTTCAAAAGCACGAAAAATATTTTTAAGGGTAGGTGTAAATTCTCTACCGGCAACACTTTCGTAAAATAAAAAGTCTACAATCTGATAAAATGAGTCAGATTCTGTAAATTCTTTTAACGGTTCATACCAACCGCAATCTTTTAACTTGGAATTAAGTTTTTCTTGTGCTACTTTTGATTTTAAATTCATAATTAACAGCAATGTCTGAAAAAGAAAATAACATAATTGAAGTAGAGATACTTCCAGAAGATATAGAAGTAACTGTTACCTTACCAATTGCTTACTATTATAGAATTAACGAACTACTTTTAAACTTCTTTCCGTTTAAAGATAAGGAGCATTTAGAAAGTACTTTAAAACTAATAAGTGAAGACAAGGAAACTACTCCAGAAGCTTATCATGTAAAAACGTTAATGAGTCTTCAAATGATTATCGAAGAGCAAGCTCGTAAAGATAATAAGCTTAAAATAGTAAAGGTTAATAAAGAAACTGGGGAAAGAATTAATGAAGATTAAACCCTACATCATCACCAATCTCTATGCACTGATTTATTGCAAGACTTAATTCGTCTTTACTACAATCTGCAAATGATTTAAGAGCTGTGTCTGTATAAAGACCGGCTCTTTTTTTTACTTCATATTTAACCTCATCAAAGCTCATACCTGTATAACCAGCTAGTTCTCTAATAAGCTTATGGACTTTTGAAAGTTGAGCATAACTATGATCAGAGTTAACTAATTCATAAGTTAAATCAAAAGTTTCACCTTCTTCAAGATCAGACGTAAATAGTTTAAACTTAGTTGACTCTAATGAATTCAAAGGTTTAAACTCTCCGTTTTCAAATTTAAATCTAAATGTTTGTGGTAATCTATTCATGATTGTCTCATATTAAAAAATGTATCTTATTGAGTCCAAAGAAAAATATTTACTATATATCTCTTTAAACTCATCTATTAATCTACTTTTATGCTTAAGAGGGTACCGCATAACACCAGACTTATTTTTTACTTCAAAAGAGTATTTCATTAATTCTTTTGCATCTTCAGAAGCTCTACTCATTTGATTCTTATGATTTGTTAGTGCTATTACTTCACATTTATTTTCTCCGGCAATACCTTTAACTAAAGAGAATAAAGAATCGTATTCTTCTTTCCATTTTGGATAAAATACTACAGGACTGTAATTACAATGTACTTCCCAACCTAGGTCCTTAAGACGATTAATATCATGTATACGACTTAGTATGCTTGCCATTTTAGGCTCAAGTATATCAGAATACTTTTGAGGCATTAAACTCACTCGAATTCGAGGGGGTTTATTAAAATGGTTTACATCTAACTTTAATAACCCAGGATACTTAGTAGCCATAGTGCTGTTTAGTCTAGGATGATTGTCATATCTCTTTAAATAATCTATTAGGGGTTCTGGTAAATGTTTTTGCATTAAAACTAAGTCTGTGTTGCAAGCAATATCTACCATTGTGTAAACAGGGTCTTGTTGATCCGGGACTTTATTAAAAGTCTTTTCCCAATGTACAACTGATTCAAAAATGTCATCTACATTAGTATTAACAAAAACCCTATTACCGTTATACCGTGACATATAGCAGTAAGTATTTACACACCCACCAAAACAACCATATATAAGATTAGGAGCAATACAGTTTGCACTATTGTTATTATCCTTAGTAATAAGGGTTTTAGTGTTTTGAACTTTAATCATCTATTCACGGTCTTCTTGGTAAATACCTAGTCTTCGTTTTTTAAAAATGTCAACAGCTTTGAACACCTTATCTTTATAAAACTTATCTGTATCGATTAGATTACGCGCAGCTTTAATACTGTGTGTAATTGTACTATGATCTCGCCCTCCTAAGTAGTCTCCGATCTCTTCCAAAGAGTATTTAGTAACTTTTTTAAATACGTAACAAGTAGCATGTCTAGCAAAAGCTTTTTCTTGCTTCCTATGTCTACCAATTAATTCGTCATAAGTAACATCAAAAACTTCCTGTACAGATTCAAAAACCATACGCGGATCCGCATTAGATAAAAATGCAATCCTTTTAACTTTTAATTGAACCCTAGGGTCTAAACCTGTATAAATTACAGGATTCATACGTTTTTCCATAAAAAGTAAATTAATACTAATAACAATCCGGATATAATTAAAACCAGCCCGTTAGCTGCTCTATTTTCCTGTGAGTTCATAGTATCTCTGTTTCAATTACTTTTACATTTTCAATACCTCTGTCTAAAAGCATATTACAGTGATTATATGCTTCCCACTTATTATAAAGAACTATTGATACTTTATCATTTATGGTAATTACGTAGACATACAAAACTGTTTTGATGTTGTATTTCCACCATCTTTTAATCCATTTAATCATAATTCATAAATTAAGTGTGAATATTTTCCTACTAATGTTACAGCTATAGTAATAGCAACTATAGTAACGGTAGCTAATCCAACCCCTATGTAAACACCTTTGAGTATGTACTGATTTTTCAAGCTATTAACAGCACGTAGCTGTGATTCTGTAAAGTTTATTTCTTCCATGGGTTATTAGTTTTGTTAATAAACGCAATAGCTGCTTTGCTACAGTGGTCTTTGTCAATAAAATCAAGCATGTTAGCTACCAAATGTCCTAGTTTAGTTA
>Ga0099848_1000379_pt1 | contig 20603 bp, 9 predicted proteins | sample CB_VirMetaG_3_FD_78179 | JGI IMG/M metagenome (GOLD analysis project Ga0099848, IMG submission 78179) | Freshwater to marine saline gradient viral communities from Chesapeake Bay - CB_1508_1S Viral MetaG | ecosystem: Environmental > Aquatic > Marine > Coastal | place: USA: Chesapeake Bay...
TATCTTGATACCATAAAGTCGATAGTAATAAACCCAATACAATTTACTCCCAATGAAGTAAATATACAAGAAGATAAACTAAATTTAATTAATCATGGATTAACCAGTGGAAATAAGGTTTATTACATTTCAACCTCAGTTATTGGTGGTTTAAGCACTGGTTCTTATTATGTTAATAAGATTGATATAAACAATGTACATTTATGCGAATCTTATAAAGACTCTATTTCTAGCCCACCAGTCTTTATTAGTCTTAGTTCTGTAGGAATTGGTACTCAGGAAATAAGTTTAATTCAACCAAGAATAGAAGTAATAAGAAATAACAATTTGGTATTTAATACTTCAGATCCTACTTTAGAAGACTATAAATTTAAATTATATTATGATAAAAATTATAATAAAGAATTTATATCTGTAGGATCTACAAGTTCTTTTTCAATAATTGGTTTTGGAACAGTTGGAGTAAGTACTGATGCAACTATTACTCTAAAATATTCGGATGAAATTCCAGAAAAACTTTATTATACTTTAGAAAAAGATAATACATTATTAAAAATAGATGACACTGTTGAAAATGGATCTGAAATTTTATTTGTTAATAGTAAATATTCCGGAAAATATAATATTTTCAATGTTACTGATACTACTTTTGATATTAATTTAAAAGACATTCCGGAGCAATCATCATATACTTTAAATGATTGTTTAGATTTGAGTTACACTACAAATTCTTTATCTGCAAATGGACCTGTAAATAAAGTAAGTATTACTAATTTTGGTAATTTATACAAAGACATACCTACTTATACTAGAACAAATTCTTCAACTGGAACTGGTCTTTATGTAATACCATATTCGACTAGTATGGGTAAATTAGATGATTTAGAAATAAAAAATACTGGATTTGAATATCCTAGTGATAACACATTATCTCCATCGATAGATTCATTAAAAATAGTATCAATAAATGACTCTAATAGATTAACAAATGTTAATGTTGTTTTTGGTGGAAAAAATTATCCATCTGCACCAACATTAATTGTAATTGATTCAATAACAAGAAAACAACTTGAAAGAGGTCTTTTAGAACCAGTAATGTCTGGTGGTGGATTAGGTAATTCAAATATAGAAAAAGTTTTAATTCAATCGGATGTTAATGGATTACCAAAAAATCCAGTAACAATCATATCTACAAATAATTCTAATGGTGTTTTAATTGATAGAATAGATTCATCTAGTGTTGGTATATTAACATGCTTAATAAAAACTCCAATTTTAGGATTTACTCAGGATCCTTTTAGTATTGGAGATGAGGTATTTTTAGAAAATATTGAGAATGTTCCCGATACTGGAATTGGATTTAATTCTAAAGATCATGGTTATAAATTCTTTAACGTAATAGGTTATGCTACATCTTCCAATCCTGGAAGAATAGAAATTCAAATACCAGAATTATATGGAAATCCTGGAACAGCAGTAACATTTCAAATTAATACTTTTGCTACAATTGTAAAAAAACAAAATTATCCAATATTCAGTGTTGAGCAAAACTATAGTTTATTTTCAGTTGGAGAAAAACTTTCTATTATAACTGACGAAAATAGCATTTCTACAGACTTAACTGTTGTAGTTTCTAATGAAAATTATTTAAAATTATCTGGAAATTATACATTGAAAAAAAATGATTTAATCAAAGGTAACAGCACTGGATATCTTGCCACAGTTGAAGACATAAATTCTTCCGAAGGATATTACGTTGTAAGTTCAACAAATATTACATCTTTAGACTGGGAAAATGACATTGGAAAACCTAGTAATGATTCTCAGTTTATATCAGATAATGATTACTATCAAAATCTATCATATACAATAAAGAGTGAGAAGTCTTGGGATGAAATATCTTCATTAGTTAATTCTAATGTTCATCCAATAGGTACAAAAAACTTTGCCGATAAACAGATTTCTTCAATAGTTTCTGGAATATCTACCACAGGTCTAAGACCTAGCGCAGATTTATCATCATTGCAAACATTTGTGTCTCAATCTAGAGTTGATACTATTAAAGATTTTGATTTTGTAACAGACTTTGATTCAAATAATAATATTTCAAGATTAATTAAGTTTAAAAATGTAAAATTACAAGATTATTTTGAATCAAAAACAAATAGAGTTTTGCAAATTGATGATATTAGTGGAGAATTTTCAAGTGACGATGATAATGATCAAAGATTAGATAAAATTATTTTATCTTTGCCAAATAGTCAAACTTATGGTAGATTTTTAATTCAAATAAAGTCTACAGATGAAAGTCCATCAAATGAAGTACAATTCACCGAAATTATATCATTAAAAGATGTTGAAGATTCATATTTTATTGAAAAAAGTACAATAACAAATTTATATGGAATTGGTGTTGATAGTACTGTATTTGGTAAAAAAATAGCAGAAATAACTCCTATTGTAGATGAAGTTGGAAATTATTATTTCTTATTTGCTCCGGAAGATCCTTACAATACAGATTATGAGATAAAAATACTCGGTAGTAGATTTTTAACAAATAATGAGCAAAATTCAGAATTTTCAATCAATTCATCACCAGCAAATATTATTACCGATGTTAGTATTGTAGAACCGGATGAATCAAAGGATATTCTTTCTTTAGATTCAACAAAATATACTGCTTTTTATTCACAAATTCATATTTTAAATCCTGTTACTTCAAGTACAAATTATGTAGAAATTTATAGTATCGGTGTTGGAACAAATACTTACTATAGTGACTATTATTTTGATGGTACTAAGGATGATAATTTTAGTTATGGGTTTATAGGAACTTTTGGAATATCAAAAAATTCTGATTCTGATATAATTTCTTTAACATATATCAATACTACTGAAAATAATAATATTATTGTTAGATCCAAAACAATTTATTTTGATGATACTTATTCTGGAATAGGTACTTATAGATTTAAATCTACTAGACAAGAAGATGAGAGTGAAAGAACTGTAATAATAGATTCTGGTGATGTTACAGTCTCCGCATCTTCTACTGTATTTTTATATAATTCTGATTTATTTACTAGTGTAAAATCTTTGGTTAAAGTTAGTATTGGCAATACAATATCACTACATCAATTAATGACAATTCATGATAGCGAAAATTCTAATATGGTTGAATATCCAATGTTACTTGTTGGAACAAACGTAGGTATAGGTACATTTGGATCTAAATTAGATCAAAATAATTTGAGTGTTATATTCAGTCCTTCAAATGAATTTATTGGAGATAATATTAAAATTACTTATTATAATGAGTCTTTTTATACATTTTTAGATGAAATTAATCAACCTCTTCCACTTCAACAGAATCCATTATATGAAAATCTCAGCATTGCAAAATATTTTGGTTTAAATACGGATAGTATTAATAGATTGAATTTTAAACTTAAATATAGAAATATTCCTATATTTGCAAAAACGTTTGATCCTTATAATACTAATGTTTTAAATCCGGTTACTGGGGTATTTACAATCAATGATCACTTCTTCAGTACTGGTGAAAAACTGATTTATAAACCAAAATCATCATTTATTGGTCTTGGCCAAAGTGCTATGGGAATTGTTGATGGATCTATTACAGACACTGGTATTACTACAGATAGATTACCTTCAAGTGTTTATGCAATTAAATTATCAAATAGTCAATTCCAAATAGCATTAACTCAAGAATCTGCTACATTGGGAACTGGCATTACCTTTACAGATCTTGGTGAAGGTAATGCTCACATGTTTGAAATGTATAAAAAGAATGAAAAATCAATTATTACAATTAATAATTTGGTGCAGTATCCTTTATCATATACTGGATTGGTATATACACTAAGTGGGAATGATGGTGGAATTGGTTATGAAAATACATTCTTTACGTTAAGTGGAATTAGTACCATAAAGCCAACTGACATATTAAAAATTGATGATGAATATATGTTTGTTTCTAATGTTGGAATAGGAACTAGTAATAAAGGTCCAATATTGTTTGTTGAAGGTGATAAAAATATTGTTGAAGTTGATAGAGGTTTTGTTGGAAGTTCATCAACCTCACACTCTGATGGTACTGAAGTAAAAGTTTTTAGGGGATCATTTAATATATTTGAAGATGAAATATATTTCACTCAACCACCTAGAGGAAGTGTATATGATTTAGTTGCAAAAGATGAAAGAAATTTAGAAAGATCGAGAGCATCATTTAGTGGTAGAGTATTTTTAAGGCAAGATTATTCTACTAGTGTTATTTTTGATGACATTTCTCCAGAATTTACAGGGATAGGACAAACATTCTTATTAAAATCGCAAGGAATAAACACTGTTGGTTTAGGAACTACTTCAGGTAATGGCATTCTCTTTATAAATGGTATCTATCAGACACCAAAAACTCAAAATGTTTCAGACTATAATTTTGAAATTATTGAAAATCAGTCTGTTGGAATTAGTAGTATAATTTTCAGTGGAATAAGAGATGATCAAGATAATATTACCATATCAGAATCCGATATAAATCAGAATCAATTACCTAGAGGTGGAATTATTGTTTCCTTAGGTTCTACTGCGGGAATGGGTTATGCACCACTTGTAGGTGCAGTAGTAAGAGCAGAACTAGACAATAGTGGTGGAATTGAAAAAATTGTTAGTGTGGCATCTACTGGAAATACAATCGCCTTTAGTACAGTTACATATAATAATCAAACTGGTATATTAGATGTATTTACATCATCTATAGAAGATCTTAAAGGTGTAAATATGGTAAAAATGGTTGGATTAGGATTTACATGTCCATCTAATGCAGGAATTGTTTCTTATTTCCCAAGTCATTTAGATTCTTTAAATATTATTGGTATGGGAACAACATCTTTTTCTGTTGATGTAGGTATCAGCACTTTACCACACTATTATGTTGGATATGGAACTATATTTACTTGGTATGAGTATTTAAATTATGGTTCTGGATATAGAGAACCAGTTTCAATTGGAATAACAGATCCGGATCATTCAGGAACGGCATCTGTCATAACATCTACAGTTGGCGCTGGTGGAACATTATCATTTAATATTGTCAATCCTGGAAGTGGATATGTCAACCCAATTATAACAATTTCACCTCCAATTTATGAAAATTTACCTGTTATTGGAGTATCTAGACTTGGTATAGGTGAAACGACAGATACTGGAATTGGATTGTTGATGAATGTTGATATAGGTCCAACTAAAAATTCGGACAATATATCATTTATAACAAATTATACAAAAACTGGAAATATTGGTATAAACTCAACAATAATTACTGGAATCAATACTTCTAATCTTGGAATTGGAAATACAATTCAAACTATCCCCAGCATTATTGCTGAAAATACTAGGATTTCTGCGTTGGGAGATGGATTAATTTATTTGAATAGAGAATCAGTAAATAATGAATCTTTTACTGGAGTAAGTTTTAAATTTGGTTATTATGTTTCAGATTTCAATAGTTTGGTTGGAATTGGAACTACTTTATTCCAAGTTTCAACGTTTAAAATTACTAGACCTGGATACAATTTTAGAAGAGGTGATGTATTTAAACCTGTTGGACTTGTTACTGCTATTGGTTTTTCTGAACCTGTAGAAGAATTTCAACTTACAGTTTTAGATACTTATAATGATAATTTTGCATCTTGGCAATTTGGAGAACTTGATTTAATTGATTCTATAGAAAAATATCAAGATGGCAAGAGATTAGCTTATCCATTATATTATAATGGTCAGTTATTAAGTTTTGAAATAAATCCAGAAGATTCGGATTCTCAAGCAATAGACTTAGTTTCAGTATTAGTTATTTTTATCAACGGAATACTTCAAGAACCAAATATTGCATATGAATTTAATGGTGGATCGTTGGTAAGATTTTTAACTTCACCTAAGACAAACGACAATGTTGAAATCTATTTTTATAGAGGAACTAGAGGTATTGATTCAGTATTAGTTGATGTTTATTCCCCAATTCAGGTAGGAGATACTGTTCAAATTTATAGTATTAATTCTAATTTACAAGAAACTATTACACAAGAACTTAGAACAGTTTTTGATATTAATTCATCTACATTGTTAGAAACCAATCTTTATTTTGATCAAGGTATTAATGAACAAATTGAAAGACCAATATATGTAACAAAGCAAAAAGAGGATATTATAATTAATGACATTCTTTATTCAAAATCTAGAAATTCATTAGAACCACAAATTTATCCAACTGCTAAAGTCATAAAAGATTTTTCATCATCAGATACTGAAATATTTGTTGATAATTCAAAGTTTTTTGATTATGAGGGAGAACTTCCAACAGAAACAATTGACCTTTTAATTATTCCATCAAATGAATCTGTAGAAGTTGGTATAGTAACTGCTATTGTTTCAACAGCAGGAACAATACAATCTTTATCAATAGTAAGTGGTGGTATTGGATACACAGGATCTAGTGCTGAAATAAAAATATCAAATCCATATTATGGTATAGGTGTTGGGATTGGTACAACTGCAACTGCAGAATTAACTATTTTAAATGGATCCATATCAAATGTAATTGTTATTAATCCAGGATTTGGATATACAAACACAAATCCTCCTCAAGTAATAGTAGAGTATCCATCTTTAGAAGATGAAACTTTAGTGAGTGCTAATACTGTATCAGGATTTGATGGTACAATTATTGGTATTGGTACTACATCAGGCATTGGTACTGATTTAGGAATAGAATTTAAGATTTTAACACCAGGTGGAAATTATTCAGATCTATCTGTTGGTTATCCAATTTATATTTTTGATACTAAAGTTGGCACTGGATTGACTACGATAGATTCAAGTGAAAATGAAGTTATTGGTGTATCAACACAATTTTTAGATAACATTTATTATGTTCATGGAATAGATACAAGTTTAGGAATAATAACATGTAATATTTCAAATTCTACAAATATTATCGGAATAGGAACTACCGGAACTTTACAAAATCCTGTAGGTAAGTTTTCTTGGGGAAGAATTAGTGGATTTACTCGTTCAAATAACCCAATTTCTATTGGTGTTAGTGGTTATAACGTTTCTTCTGGAATATTAACATATCCAACAATACAAAGAAGAAGTTATGGTTTGAGAAATACTGGATCTATTAAATCCGATTTAACGGAAGGAACTTGATATAAATAATAAAAAAAGATATAAATATGCCAGCATTTGTTACAGATCAATTTAGAATTTTAAATACAAATAATTTTGTAGACTCTATATCTACGGGATCTGATAATTATTATGTTTTTGTTGGTTTAGCGAATCCAGCACGAAATTCTAGTTTTGGTAGAAACGAAAATTGGGATTCACCTAATTTTTCTGGGGAAGGATTTCCAGTTGTACTAAATCCAACAGATAATACTGACTACTTATATCATTATGGTGATACACTTTTATATGGTAAAAAAGTAACATCTTCAAATATTAGAAGATGTATAAGAAAAATAGAGTGGACTAAGGGTGTAAAATATGATATGTATAGGCACGATTATAGTGCATTAAATCCATCTGCGGTTACAGACAGATCTCGTCTTTATGATTCAAATTATTATGTAATGAATAGTCAATACCAAGTGTATATTTGCATATCTAATGGATCTAGCGGAATTAATACTACGGGTAATCAATCTCAAGATGAACCATTATTTACTGATTTGGAACCTTCAAAAGCAGGAAATAGTGGAGATGGATATATTTGGAAATATTTATTTACAGTTCCACCAACAGATATAATTAAATTTGATTCCACAGAGTATATACCTTTACCGAATGATTGGAGCACATCTTCTTTATCACAAATAAAGTCAGTTAGAGAAAACGGTGATTCATCTTTAAATAATAATCAAATTAAATATGTTTACATTGATGAACCTGGTAATTCTTATAACCCAGGTGAAGTTGATATATTAGGTGATGGTAGTGGTGCGCGTGTCTTTATTCAAACAAATGAAAATAATGAAATTACTAGCACTACGGTTACTTCAGGTGGAAGTGGATATACTTATGGGATAGTAGATCTTGGACCTCTTCAAAAAACGGGTACTATTACCGATCCAGCAAAACTTATACCAATAATACCTCCATCAAAAGGTCATGGATATGATATTTACAGAGAACTAGGATCTGATAGAGTGTTAATCTATACTAGATTTGATGATTCATCAAAAGATTTTCCAATAGATACTAGATTTGCTCAAATAGGTATATTAAAAAATCCAAAAAAATATAGTTCTGATGAGAATTATACTTCAGATAGATTTTCTGGATTATCTGCTCTTAAAATATCTTTAAGTGATGATACACTACCTCAAATTGGGGAGAGAATTGAGCAAAAAGTTGGTGATAAAAGAGCCAAGGCATATGTGGCTTCATATGACAAGGATACAGGAGTTTTAAAATATTTTAGGGATAGATCATTATACTACAGTGAAGAACCATACGACCAAACAGATTATATTGGTATTTCTTCATCAGCAGATGCAAATATAGATTTTACAAGCGTAAGGAATATCCCTATAACTGGAGAATTTGGTTGTGTATTTACTATAGTGGATGATTTCAACACTAGTGTTGTTACTATTAATAATAAATTAATCAATTTAGATGTAACTTTTACATCTGGTATCGCATCTCCAGAGATAAATAAAACATCTGGAGATATTATCTATATTGATAATAGACCTTTAGTACAGAGAAGCTCTAGACAAAAAGAAGATATTAAAATTATTCTAGAATTTTAAAAAATGGCACAAAAAACTAATCTTAATGTTAACCCATATTTTGATGACTTTGATTCTGAAAAGAATTTTTATAAAGTTCTTTTCAATCCAGCAAAACCAGTACAGTCTAGAGAATTAAATACAATCCAATCTATTTTACAAAATCAAATAGAGTCTTTTGGTAGTCATATATTTAAAGAAGGATCTGTTGTAATACCTGGTGGTGTTTCTTACGATTCAGAATATTGTGCAGTAAAATTAAATCCTACATCTTTCGGTGTAGATTTATCTTTTTATATAGAAAAATATGTTGGTCAAATAATAAGAGGCGAAGTATCAGGATTATCCGCTATTGTAAAAAGTGTAGTTTTTCCAGATGGAAATAATGTTGAAAACATCACATTGTATGTGAAGTATTTGGAATCTGATAATGACTTTAATCAGTCATTCTTTTTAGATGGAGAATCTTTATTATCAACTGAAGCAATTTCTTACGGAATAAACAATACTGTTATATCTGATGGAACTCCTTTTGCATCTTTAATTTCGGAAAATGCCACTGCAATTGGATCTTCAGTGTCAATTGATGATGGTATATATTTTGTCAGAGGAACTTTTGTAAATGTTAGTAAGCATACTTTAATTTTAGATTATTATAATAACGTATCATCTTATAGAGTAGGATTAAACGTATCTGAGCAAATTATTACGTCTAAAGAAGATACATCTTTATTTGATAATGCAAAAGGTTTTACAAATTTTTCTGCGCCTGGAGCAGACAGATTAAAAATTGAGTTGTCTTTAACAAAAAAATTATTAACTGATACAAATGATGTAGATTTTATTGAATTATTAAGAGTTGAAAATGGTTTCCTTAAAAAACTTGAAAATAAAGCAAATTATAATTTAATAAAAGATTATATTGCACAAAGAACTTATGATGAATCTGGAAATTATAGTGTAGTTCCTTTTAATATTTCTCTTAATAACTCTTTAAATAATTTATTGGGCAATAATGGTTTATATTTTGATGAGGATATAACGTCTGGAGGAAATACACCCTCAGATGATTTAATGTGTGTAAGTATCAGTCCTGGAAAAGCTTATGTTAAAGGATATGATGTAGAAAAAACTGGAACAACAACTATAGATGTTCAAAAACCAAGAGATACTCAAAAGATTAAAGATGTCTTAGTTCCATTTAGAATGGGTAATTTATTGAGAATCAATAATGTTTATGGTGCAGTTCCAAATAAAAAAACAATAGGTTTTTATAGTAAAAGAAGAAATCTAACAACAAATCCTCAAGGATTGAGAATAGGTGACGCTAGAGTTTATTTGTGTAAACTTACAGATTCTCCATATTCTTCTGCAGAAACTAAGTGGGATCTATATCTTTATGATATTCAATTTTATACAGAATTAACATTAAATAGTTCATTAACATCTGGTGAATTACCAGTTTCTTCAGTGATTGTAGGTAACAGTAGTGGTGCTGTTGCTTATGTTGTAAATGCTGGTACATCAGGAACTGTTGCTACAGTAAGACAAGCATCTGGAAGTTTTATAAAAAATGAATCCATAACAATTAATGGTGTAACAACGCTTCCCAGATTTATTACAGAAATAAAATCATATAATTCTTCAGATATTAAATCTGTGTATTATAATGGATCTACAAAATTTTTAGCAGATACTGTTTTAGATTCTTATATTCCTAAAGGATTTAGTAGACAAGACCAAATTACAATACAATCTGATGGAACTACAACTCCTGTAGGTAAATCTTTTAGTGGAATAACAACTGATACTATTGTAAGATATTCTAGAGTTGGGTTTAACACAGAAACATTTAACGTAGTATCCAGTATTTCTGCTGATAATACTTCTCTCACTTTATCTGGAATAACTTCAGTTACAAATGTAAATGATGGTGATTTAACTGATTCTGAAATACAAGTAAGATTTTTAATTGGAAGTTCTTCGATTAAAAATCAAAATTCTTCTTATCTATATTCAGTTTTACCAAATACAAATATTTCAACTATAGATTTAAATAATTCACAATTAACATTTTCATCTCAATGTACTACTGGATTATCTGCAATATCAAATAATACGTTGGTATTAAATGTACAAAATTTTGATCTTCCTACAAATTATGATACAGTAAAATTTGATACCTTTGATCCTGAAAAATATTCTATACACTACACTGATGGTACAATAGAACCTTTAACGGATGATCAGGTTACTTTTAATATAGATTACACTCAGATTACATTTAATGGAATACAAAATAAAACTCCATATATTGTAAACGGAACATTTGTGAAAACTGGTATACAAAGTAAAGTAAAAGTACACAAAAAGAGTGAAATATTATCAGTAAATCTATCAAAATATGAATCTTCAGGTTCAAATTCTAATTCATCTGTTAATGATGGATTGACTTTTAATAATTATTATGGATTAAGAGTTCAAGATTCTGAAATATGTCTAAGATATCCAGATGTAATTAGAGTTTTGGCAGTTTATGAATCTTTAGACACACTTTCACCATCTTTTGATCAATTAACATTTTCTTCACTATATGGAATTTCAGACAATGCAGTAATTGGTGAAGATATTGTTGGCAAAACTAGCAAATCTATAGCCAGAGTTGTAGGAAAATCTTCAAATAGTGTAGATTTTGTCTATTTGAATGCCAATAAATTTCAACTTGATGAAGAAGTAGTCTTTAAAGACTCTGGTATAAGAGCGCCAATTTTATCCATAAGTGTGGGTAGATATAAAAATATAACAAGTTCCTTTAAGTTGGATAAGGGGCAAAAAAATCAATATTATGATTATTCAAAATTAATAAGAAACAGAGGTGAATCAGAACCATCTAGGAAATTATCTATAGTTTTTGATCGTTATGATATTCCTGCTAGTGACTCTGGAGAACTGTTTAGTGTATTAAGTTATAATGGAGAAAACTATGGAAAAGACATACCCAACATTGGATTTTTAAATGTTAGAGCATCTGATACTTTAGATTTTAGACCAAGAGTATCTTATTTTAGCAATTCTACATCATCACCATTTGATTTTTCATCAAGAGATTTAGAAACTTCTTTAAGAGTAATATTTACACCAAATGAATCTTGTTTGATAAACTATGAATTTTATTTGGGAAGAATTGATAAAGTATATCTTGATAGTTATGGAACATTTATTGTAGAAAAAGGAATATCTTCAACAAATCCAAAAGAACCATTCAAGTCCTCAGATTTATTGGAAGTTGCTTCAATATCATTACCACCATATCTTTACGATATAAGTGACGCAAAAGTGTCTTTGATAGATAACAGAAGATACACGATGAGAGACATTGGAAAGATAGAAGACAGAGTAGAAAACTTAGAGATTGTCACTTCTCTTTCACTGTTAGAAGTAAATACCCAAACTTTACAGATACAAGATTCTGAAGGAATAAATCGTTTTAAAACTGGATTTTTTGCAGATTCTTTTAAAAATGATTCTTTTATTGACCATGGATATTCATTGTCAGAAATAGATTTTTCTAGAAATGAGTTAACACCATTAATATCAAAAAATAGTTTAAAAAATCAAATTATTCCTGCGTCAAATCAAGTAGATTTATCTCAAAATTTTGAATTATTGGACAATAGAGTTAGAAAGACTGGAAATGTTGTAACATTAGATTATGAAAATGCTGATTGGATAGAACAACCATTAGCTACAAGAGTAGAGAATGTAAATCCATTCCATGTCATTCAATATGTTGGAGATATTAGATTAAATCCATTTAGAGATACGTGGATAAGAACAGTAGAACTTCCAGATAGAATTATTACTCATAATAACACTTTAAACTTAGAAAGTACAGTAAATACTGAAAGGATAACTTTAAATAATGTTGACAATACTACTGGATCTGGATCTGGTGGATTGGGTGTTGGTCAAGTTCGTGACACTTGGACTGAGTTAAGTTTAAGTGACTCTGATGATGCCATTAGTTCAAGTGAGTCTTTCACTTCATCATCTTCTAGTACTTCACAATCAACCGAAAGATCTTTTGTGGAAAGTGAACTTGACGCTTTCATGAGATCTAGAAACACTGAATTTACGGTTTCTAACTTAAAGTCATTTACTCAATATTATCCATTTTTGGATGGTAATGGATTAATAGACTTTACTCCAAAATTAATAGAAGTAACAAAAGATTTAGAACTGCAAAATCCAGGAACAAATGGTCCTTTTATAAGTGGTGAAAATATAGTAGGTTTTAATGGTGGTGATCCCATTATTACATTTAGACTTGCCAAACCAAATCATAAATTTGGTCCATATAATGGTCCAGATCTAAAAAAAATATATGAATCAAATCCATACTCAAAAAATGAATCAATACCATCAGAATATAGTGAATCTACAACAGTATTAAATATTGACACATTCTCTTTATCAGACGAGAATGAAGGATTATATTCTGGATACTTAGTTCGAGGAGCACTATTGATTGGTGAAACTAGTAGAGCATATGCTTATGTTAGAGATTTAAGATTAATTACAGATAATTATGGTGATTTAATAGGAACTTTCTTTATTAGAGATCCAAATACTTCACCACCTCCAACTAATAGATTTTCTACTGGAAATAAGACATTTAAGTTGTCTACAAGTTTAAATAATGAAAATGGTTTATTGAATGGCACAGATATATCATCTGCAGAAACAAATTACTTATCAGAAGGTACAGTACAAACATATCAAAATATAGTAAGACAGCATACAATTGATGCCTCATTAGTAACAACAAATAACATAAGAACAAGAACTCTTACTTCCGTAAGAAATGAAAGTATATCTTCAATATCACTACCAGAACCTCCTGCTCCAGTAATTAATATAACTCAACAGAATATAACCCAACAAAATATAACTCAAAATGTTACTAACGTTACTAGAAATGTAACGAGAATTATTCAACAACAAACTCATGCTGATCCTCTAGCACAAACATTCCTTGTTGGTTCCAGTAGAGGACTAAACTCATTTAATGATGATGTAAATGGTGCATTTTTAACTGCAGTAGATTTATTCTTTGCTAAAAAAGACCCAGGAAATGCTCCAGTAACTGTTCAGATTAGAACTGTAGAATTGGGTGTTCCAACTTTAACTATTATTGGAGATCCTGTTGTATTGACACCTTCTGATGTTGATGTATCTTCAGATGGATCAGTACCGACTAGAGTTACTTTCCCATATCCAATATTTTTACCACCAAGTCTTGAATATGCGATTGTAATTCTTGCACCACAGAGCGATCAATATGAACTTTGGGTTGCAAGAATGGGTGAAAAAACAGTTAATACATCAAATCTTCCTGATGTTGAAAGTGTAAGATACACAAAACAGTTTGCAATTGGAAGTTTATTTAAATCACAAAATGGTTCAATATGGACAGATGATCAATATGAAGATTTGAAATTTAAATTATACAAAGCTAAATTTACATCTTTAACTGGTATTGCATACTTCCAAAATCCATCTTTAGATAAGAGTAATGAATATATTAGAAAATTGATTAACAATCCAATAAAAGTTTTCCCAAGAAAACTTAAAGTTGGTATAACAACAACATATGATTCCGATATTATCAATAATATATTAACAATAGGTAGAAAAGTAGGAGAAGATGAAAATCAAGAAATTTATGGAACTATAGTCGGCACTGGATGTTCTGTATCATCTGTACAGATAAGTAATACTGGTAGAAATTATGGTGTAGGGGTTTCTACAGTAACCGTATTTCCAATTTCTTCAAATGGAACTGGATTAAAATTAAAAATAACTGCAGATGCAAATGGTTTAATAACATCAGCAGAAGTTAATGGTAATGATTTTGGACATGGTTATTCTATTGGTGACGCTGTTGGTATTGTAACAGATGATGTTACAGGTAAAAAAGGTCAAAACGCTATAATTACAATAACTGGTAATAACAATGCAATTGATACTTTATATCTTTCCAATGTTCAAGGTAACCAATTCTCTGGTGGAGAATTGCATTATTTTGCAAATGATGGTAGTAAAACTGGATTGGGAACTGAAATATTATCAAGTACAGAATACGGTAGTTTTTCTGATGGAAAATATTTTAAAGTAGATCATTTTAATCATGGAATGTATGCATCAAACAATATAGTTGAATTAAGTGGAGTTAGTCCCGATACACCATCATCTTTATTAAGTAGTGAATTACTAATAACAGATTCTTCTTTACAAATACCATCTATAGATTCAGAATATTTTGACACCTTTGAAGGTATATCAGTTGATGATGATTATCCTGGATATTTAATTATAAATGGAGAAATTATTAAATATACTGATGTTGATAGTGGTGTCATTAGTGGATTAGAGAGGGAAATTGATTCTACATTAACTAGAAATCATGGTCAAAATTCCGTTGTTAGAAAATATGAATTGGGTGGAGTATCATTACGAAGAATTAACAAAAAACATAATTTAGTGGATTCAAATATAGACTTAGATAGTTATTATTTGGAGATTGATAGAGGAGGTTTAGAAGATGGTTACGTTTTTGCAAAGAGTAGAACAAATGATAATAGTGGCCCAATGCTATCTTTCAATTCAGAAAAAAGTGCTGGAGGATTCAATGCTTATGCATCAGAAAATATAGTATATGATACTGCAATACCTTTTTATAATATTATTATACCTGGAGCATCAACTGAAGTAACGTCTCAAATGAGAACTATTTCTGGAACAAGTTGTAATGGAAGTGAGCTATCATTTGTTGATTTAGGTTATGAAAATATAACTTTAAATCAGGCGAATAAGTTAAATCAGATTAGATTAATAGCATCTAATACAAATTCAGAAGAATATCTGGATTCAATGCCCAGAAATAAATCACAAATAACCGCATTGACATTAAAATCTAATAACTATAATTTATCTCCAATGATTTTCTTGGATGATACATTTACTGAATATCACAGCGTAAGATTAAATAACCCAGTTACAAATTATCCTTCTGATGGTAGAGTTAATAGTGTTTTAGATGATCCTCATGCAGCAATTTATGTTTCTAAAACTATTAGATTAACCCAACCTTCAAATAGTTTAAGAGTTATTTTATCAGCATATCGTCATTCTTCTTCAGATTTTAGGGTTCTTTATTCATTAATAAAACCAGAGTCAAATGAATCTGTACCATCATTTAATTTGTTCCCTGGATATGATAACTTGACAACTGATAATAATTTAGATGGTTACCTCGATGTTGTTGATATTTCAAAAAATAGTGGTTTATCAGATACTCCAGTTCCAAGTAGTTTGGAAAACCAATTCTTAGAATATCAATACACTGCACCAGATGTTGGACCATTTATTGGATTTACAATTAAGGTAGTTATGTCTGGAACAAGGCAAGATAAATACCCAAGATTAAAAGATATGAGAGCAATTGCATTAGCATAATGGATAATTTAATAACGGTAGAAGGACATCCAAACCTTTTTAGAGATAAAAATACTGGTGCTATAGTTAATTGTGATAATGTTTCATATAAACAGTATTTAAATAGTATTTCAAATAGAATGAATACTAAAAAAGAAATTGAAGCCTTAAGAGGTGAAATTGATGAAATTAAATCTTTATTAAAGGAGTTATTAAATGAAACCAGAAGAAATTGAATTAAATGACTTTAATAAGTTATTTGAATATGAAAAACATTGTAGAGTAATTGATCAATTAAGTGAAGATGAATTAAGAATTTTTTGTAAATTATACTTTAAATTATATTTAAAACAGCAAGAAGTAATATCATTATTTAATTAACCTAAATAATTGTACGATACTTTTGCAGTAAATGGCAGCATACGTAGTCAATTTAAATATTAATACGGGTACATCATTTACTCAAACATTCAATTTATCTAATGATAATGGATCTGCATTAAATCTTACTGATTATGATGTAAAATCACAACTGAGAAAACATCCACAAAGTAGTTCCTATATAAATTTCATTGCTACTGCAGTTTCTCCTCCATCTGAAGGTGTTATTAAAATAGAGTTAGAACCAAGTTCAACATCAAATTTAAAACCTGGAAGATATATGTATGACATTATTATTACAAATAATGGAACTGGTGATATAACCAAAGTAATAGAAGGATCTGCGATTGTTTCTAAAAGTATAACAAGAGATAGTTAGTAATATGGCAAAACCATCAACAAGACAACAATTAATAGATTATTGTTTGAGAAGACTGGGTGCTCCAGTTTTGGAGATTAATGTTGATGATGATCAAATAGATGACTTAGTTGATGATGCTCTTCAATATTTTAATGAGCGCCATTTTGACGGTGTTGAAAGAATGTATTTAAAATACAAAATCACACAAGAAGATATTGATAGAGGAAGTGCAAAAAATACAAGTGGACCTGGAATAGTTACAACCACAGGATCTTCTGATATAGGATCTTTTGATTTTTATGAATCTTCTAATTATATCCAAGTACCCGATTCTGTAATTGGAATAGAAAAAGTATTTAAATTTGATACTAGTTCAATTTCTGGTGGAATGTTTAGTATAAAATATCAATTGTTTTTAAATGACTTATATTATTTTAATTCTGTAGAACTTTTACAATATGCAATGGTAAAATCATATCTTGAAGATATAGACTTTTTATTAACAACGGATAAACAAATAAGATTTAATAAAAGACAAAATAGAATGTATTTGGACATTGATTGGGGAGCACAAAGTGCTGGTAATTTTTTGGTTATAGATTGTTATCGAATTTTAGATCCAAATGACTTTACAAAAGTTTATAATGACAGTTTTTTAAAGCAATATTTAACATCATTAATTAAAAGGCAATGGGGTCAAAATTTAATTAAATTTAGAGGTGTTAAATTACCTGGTGGAATCGAATTAAATGGTAGAGAATTTTATGATGATGCTCAAAGAGAATTAGATGACTTAAAGCAGCGTATGGCGTCAGAATATGAATTACCACCATACGACTTTATTGGATAATTATGGCACTAAATCCTTTTTTTCTACAAGGTTCTGGACCAGAACAAAATTTAATTCAACAACTTATTAATGAACAATTAAAAATATATGGTGTTGAAGTTACTTACATACCACAAAAATTTGTAAGAAAGGAAACAATTTTAAGAGAAGTCACTGCTTCAAAATTTGATGATAATTTTTCTATAGAGGCATACGTAAGTAATTTTGATGGATATACTGGATCCGGGGACATCTTATCAAAATTTGGTATGAATTTAAAGGATGAATTAAGTCTAATAATTTCAAAAGAGAGATTTGAAGACTTTATCGCTCCATTTTTAATAGATATGGATCCAGATGAAATAATAGTATCTAGTCGTCCAAGAGAAGGTGATTTAATTTATTTTCCTCTTGGTGGAAGATTATTTGAAATTAAATTTGTAGAACATGAACAACCTTTTTATCAATTAGGAAAAACTTATGTTTACGAATTAAAATGTGAACTTTTTGAATATGGTGAAAGTATTGGTAATATAAACACTTCAATTGAGGAAATAGATAGAAAATTAGAAGATCAAGGTTACATCACTACACTTAAATTATTTTCTTCTGGATCTAAAGCAACGGCAGAAACATCAATTGTTACTGGATATGTTAGAAAAATAGATTTAATTAATGATGGATATAACTATTATGATACACCAGTAGTGTCTATTAGTACAGCACCTTCAGGAGGAACAAACGCTGAAGCAGTTGCAATCACTACATGCATTGGAAATTTTTGTTCAGTAAAAGAAGTATTAATTGTAAACCCAGGATCTGGTTATGTAACAGAACCAATAGTCATAATTACTAGTAATACTGGTGTTGGTGCAACAGCAAAAGCTGTAATTGAAAAGACTTATTCTGGAATTGGAAGTATATCTATTACAAATAATGGATCAGGTTATGTATCATCACCATCAATAGGATTTTCTTCACCTACTGTTGGTTCTGCTGTTACCGCTAGGGCAAAAGTATTTACAAATAATTTGGGGCAAGTTGATAGAATATTAATTTCTGATGCTGGAATTGGATATGAATCAAATCCAGCAATAGATATATCTAATCCACCTCTTCTTGTAGGTATCAGTACTTACATATTTAATGAAGTAATTATTGGTGAAACTTCTGGTACTAGAGGTAGAGTTAAAGAATGGGATACGACTACAAATACTTTGAAAGTAGGATTTACAAATGGAGACTTTATACCTGGTGAAATAATAGTTGGTTCTATATCATCAGCAAGATATCCATTACAAAAATACGAAATACCAGATTTATATGATAAATATGAACAAAATGATGAAATACAAACAGAATCTAATTCTATTGTAGATTTTTCAGAAAAAAACTTATTCGGTAATTATTAATGCTAGGAACTTATTTTTATCACCAAAATATTAGAAAAACTATAATTGCTTTTGGTAATTTATTTAATAACATAACACTTAAACATCAAGATGCAGATAATAATGATTATAGTGAAATAAGAGTTCCGTTAGCATATGGACCAACACAAAAGTTTTTAGCAAGACTAGAACAACAAGCAGAATTAAATAAACCAGTAGCCATAACTTTACCTAGAATGTCATTTGAAATGAATTCTTTAAAGTATGATCCATCAAGAAAAACTACAGCGACTCAATCTTTTAAAGCTGTGACAAATGACAGTAAAATTAAAAAAGTATACATGCCAGTTCCTTATAATATAGGATTTGAATTGAATATAATGGCGAAATTAAATGACGATGTACTTCAAATTATTGAGCAAATTTTACCCTTTTTTCAACCAGCATTTACAGTAACAGTAGATATGGTTGATACTATTGGAGAAAAAAAAGATATACCAATAGTTTTAGATGATATTTCTTTTAGAGATGATTATGAAGGAGATTTTTCAACTAGAAGAATATTATTATATACTCTACAGTTTACTGCAAAAACTTATCTCTTTGGTCCAATATCTGATAGTACAGATAGTCTCATTCGTAAAGTTCAAGTGGATATGTATTCTTCTACAGATGTTCAAACTGCAAGAAGAGAAATGAGATATACTGTTACTCCAGATCCAATTGATGCTGAACCAGATGATGATTTTGGATTTAATGAAAATTGGGAATTTTTGGGAGACGCAAAAGTTTATAGTCCTGTCCAAAAAACTGACATTTAAAGTTTATGAAACCTAAAAATTTTGACAAACTGGACGATGTGTTAAATACATCTACTGAAATTCAAGTATGTGACAATTCTGATGCAGTTGTAGTTAACAATGAGGTGAAAGAATTTTCAACATCTTCTGTTGATATAAAAAAAGATTATGAGTATACAAGGGCAAATCTTTACTCTTTAATTGAAAAGGGGCAAGAAGCAATTGATGGAATTATGGAACTTGCTTCTGAAAGTGATCAACCAAGAGCATATGAAGTTGCTGGACAATTAATTAAAAGTGTTGGTGATGTTACAGACAAACTTATAGATTTGCAGAAAAAATTGAAAGATATTGAGGAAGAATCTGTTAAAACAACAAATAATGTTACAAATAATGCTGTATTTGTAGGATCTACTTCAGAACTGTCAAAATTACTAAAACAAGGTTTTCTAAATAATAAAGAATAATATTTTAATATAGAATGAACGAAGGAACTCTTCATCATTGGTTTAAAGGTTCTAAATCAAA
>Ga0099848_1000380_pt1 | contig 20599 bp, 28 predicted proteins | sample CB_VirMetaG_3_FD_78179 | JGI IMG/M metagenome (GOLD analysis project Ga0099848, IMG submission 78179) | Freshwater to marine saline gradient viral communities from Chesapeake Bay - CB_1508_1S Viral MetaG | ecosystem: Environmental > Aquatic > Marine > Coastal | place: USA: Chesapeake Bay...
ATGGTGACTTCACTTGCTGATTGAATAGCCTGCTTAACCAAGTCCAGTGGCTCGTAAACATTAGCGTCAATCATAGAACAAGCACCGCCGTTTTCAATATCAGGACCCATATGAGGGTCGCCTAAGTTATGCTCGTTTCTGAGTGTTAGAATAGTATCTAATGGGTCGTGACCAGCATTCTCAGCGATAGTAGCAGGTATAGACTCCAATGCGTCAGCAAACGCATCAATAGCCATCTGCTCTCTGCCACCAGCCTCTGCTGCTCTTGACCTCAAATGCAGGGCTGCGTTTAGATAAGAGGAGCCTCCACCTGATACGACCTTACCACTATTGTAAGCGAGACAAACTACACCAAGAGCATCTTCAAATCCACGCTCAGTTTCATCAAGTGTCTGCTTTGTAGCACCCCTAAGAATAAGCGTAGTGACTTCTCCCTCACCCTTCGCAATCACATACTTCATGTCGCCTATTGTCTTACATTCAACATCACAGTCAACTGCTTCTGTTAAATCGTCAGTGCTGTGAGATACTGGTGCACTAAGTAGTTTGGACAAAGCAGTCATGTCACTTTCAGGAATCCTGTGTACCAACGAAATACCTTGCTTTGCAAGAGTGGCAGCGACCACTTCGTTTACACTGTCTCTGACAAATACTACTCCACCTTCGGGTAATAGATTAATGATTATCTGAGCCTTATCTACCCATTGTTCACGACCTGACTGTCGTTTGTATTGTTGGTATTCACTGGCAGATGACAGGCTTAGTTGGATGTTTTCATCGCCTTTGATGTCACTCAGTCCAGTATTGATTAGAAGAGCCTTACCTGTAGGAACAAGTGGCATTGCTGGTAGCATGAACTCTTTGTGCAAAACTACACCGCTAAAACAAGAAGAGTCATCTAAACTACCACCGGGCTGACAGAGTACACGAATACGCTCGTATTCTCCACCTGCCGTCTTGACAGCATCTACGCATAATTCACTTACATGGTCTATACTGGATTCTAACGCTTTACCTGTAATTGATGTCTTAGCGACATTTACCAAATGCTCATCAGCAGATACAGTCAGATTACCGATGTGTTCTGTAGCCCATCTTGATGCTTGTCTGTATCCACGACAGATGATATTAGCGTGTAGACCTTTGTTGAATAGTAGTTCACTGTTACCAAGTAATTCACCTGCCAATACCACTGTACTGGTTGTACCATCGTAGCATATGTTTTCTTGAGTATTCGCTGCTTCGACTACCATTTTTGCCGCCGGATGGCTGATGTCTAACTCTTGTAAGATGGTTGCTCCATCATTAGTCACTATCACATTTCCTCCAGCGTCAACCATCATCTTGTCCATACCCATAGGACCAAGAGTTGTCTTGACTGTTGCTACTGCTCTCTTTGCTGCTCTTATATTGTGCACTACTGCACTTGTGTTTCCCTCATTTTCATTCATTTAGTTCCCTCCTCACCAGTCTACTTCAAACTCTTTGACATCGCCAGTGTGACGACATCTTGCTTTTACAAAGCCTTCGTTCAAACCATGTTCCCATAGTTCGTATACCAGTTGAGCATCCTTTAGGCAGTATTCCGCTACCTTGTCATAGTTACCTTTTCGCCATTCAATTGGCGCATCGTGACTGTTCATTAGTTTACCTTTGTTCAAGGTATGATAACAAGCATCAGACAAAGGTACTGCGTGTCCTACAATACCTTTCAGCAAAACAGATGTGTCAAATACCTGCTCCTCCGACTTTGCTAATATGTCACCTGCTGTCCAGCAGTCAAGTGCATCTCTGATAATAGGTAAATCGAATTTCTTTAGGTTGTGACCGAGTATCATCCCTCCTTCTGATACATGCTTGGCTAAGTCATCACCGATTTCTTTTGGATGAAGTTTCTTAACCACTGTACCTTCGGGAAGATACTTTTTGATTGACTGATTAGAATAAACTGTACCGTTCTCACCATCCCAAGTGGCTACTATTGTAGGTTCAAAAAGATGACTTTGACCCCATCCTCCTATCTCGTGAGAAAAGTTAGCAGTTTCAATGTCAAGGGCGAGCATATTGGTCATAGTATGTCCTCCATACACATCTTGCACCAGTCGCAGATTATAACAGCATTTCTATGATGCATACCCACAAAATGGCCCCCGATGTTATCTCCTATTTTGGTGTCACATATTACACATTCGGCGGTCACTTCTTACCACCTTTCTTGTAATCCTCTTTGAGTTTGATGTATACCCTTACACCTTCACGAGTTTCACTGAACATCTCTTCACCATACAATTTGAACTTGTCATTGACTGATGCGTGGCTACTGTAATTAGCCAGTTTACCAAATGAATCCATGACTGCTTTCTTCTGTGCCCATCCGAAGCCACGCTTGTCATCGAAGTCGTAAAATTCTGACTTGTTGTAAGCAGTCACCCAATAGCCTTGCATCTTACTCTTTTCAGCGGCAGCGGCACCGATGTTGATTTCAGATTCAAGCCACTGGATTAAGTTTTGATAAAGGTCGTATAGTATCTCTTTAGCCATATCAACATGGTCACCAGTCACTATCCAACTACCCTCTATCATTGCAAAGTGATGTGCTAATATGTTAGTGTAATTCTGTAGTCCCATAATGAAAGAAGAACATATACCCTGCTTGTCAGGACTCATTTTCTCTACTGCACCGTAGTAGTCGTCTATAGCAGAAATCAAGGCAGGTACATACGAAGCATCTATGCTGAACATTCTCTTTTGCCTACAAGATAGATTCATCACCACTTGCTCTTTGTCATCTTCTGACATTTCTTCCCATTCTAAAGGCGGAATGTCTGCAAGTGTCAAAACTCTCCTCTTCAACTCTTTTTTCATATCTTTGAAAAAGTCAACTACCTCTTCAAATGATACTTCAAACTCTTCATCCTTGTAAGTACCTTCTGCAAGAGTGTGGTTTACTTCTCTCTTCATGTCAAGTGTCCAATGCCTCCAATAAGTCAATACACGCTGAAATATACCTTTGTCCAGTACATGCTCTTTGATACCTTTCGGTGGATAAGTAGTAATCCATAACGACACTTCTGACTTCACTGTAAAACTATCTCTTGCCATGTGCTTAGTCAAATAGTTACGACCAGTTCCTGCTGAGTTAAGAGCGGATTGTAAAAACAAGGTAGTGTTTTCATTGTGCTGACCTGATTTGAGGATGACGCTACCTTCGTCAAAGTTCAGACCCTTCCTACCTGCAAGTATACCTTCACGGACAATCATGTTAGGGTTCCTTTGGTCTTCTGAATCAGGGTCAGGTACAAGTGTACCGACCAAAGCAGCGTCATTTCCTGAGTTGTAGTCCATTGATTTCATACCTGCCTCTTTGAGAATCTTCTCAATAATTTGGTAAGCGGCAGATTTACCTGTCCTTGTATCTTGAATCCAAAACATGTTTACTCTTGGGTCTAAATTGCTACCCTTGACTGGTATTCTGACAAAAGGAATAGCAGTTTGACCTAATATGAAGAAGAAAGAAATCAGACCCGGTATTTCGTTGTTAATACTAACCTGTTTGAAATGCTCAAGATAGCCTCTCAATATAGGGTATTTCTTCACGCATTCATAATTATCTGCCTTGTGCTCCATCATAATTTATCCCTCTTTTCTTGTATGTCTTTTTGACTGTGATTGGCTCTTCTGAGGTCAGGACATCAAGTAGTCTCTGACGCAGAGTCGCACCTAACCCCTTCACCTGTTTAAGTGATTCGGGATAGAGCATTTCTTCAATCGACCCGCACCTTTCAAGTAGTTTCTGAACTAACTCAGGTCCAAAGCCGGGTACTGCGACTAACATGTCTGCTCTCACATCATTAGTGCTGACTCTTGTGACTGCCCTCGCACCATGCCTGCTGGCTGGCTTATGCATTTTGCTGTGAAGTTTAGCGATGAACATAGCCGCCTCGGTATGGTCTTTCGCTCTGTAAATGTGACAATCGAAATCTGCTGTAATTCTTGCGAATGTACCTAAGAGTTCATTCATCACTTTGGAATATGATACTTTTCTACCTTGTTTGTTTGAAATGGATACATACTTGGCGATGTCACCGTGTACTACTAAGAACACTCTTTCGCAGTTTGCATCAAGGTTTTCCATTTGCCTCATCAGATGCCCGCTATGGCTCGATTGGAATAAATCAGATAGGCTCTTGCATTCTATGTGAGCATTACCAGCCTTGTAATCCCCCATACCTTGGAGATGCTCTACCTTCACAGCAAAGCCTTCTCTTTCGGCGGCACGAGTAACAGAGTCGCATAGTGGCCCCCTCTCGTTAGAGTCGATTATCAGAGGCGTTTTTACTTTCATTTACTCACCTAAATCTAACATGTACATACTCACTGGCATTCTATGTCCTGTAGAACTTACTCCTTCTGTAATACCTATATTTCTGAAAATAGGATATTTAGCGAGAATTTGTTTAACTTTACCTTTGCTCGGATGTCTATTATAGAGACTGTTATCGTGTTTAGTTTGCCTTCTCAGTTCAGTCATGATTTGGTTTAGTGTAAGGGGCTTGGCCTCTAATGCACGAATCAGTCTTTGGCAATAAACACCCTTGTAGTTGTAGTATACTTTGTTTTCTTTCATTACCTTTCACCACTTAGTATTTCCAAAATTACAACCAGCGGAACTGCGAATACCAAAAGGACTGGTATTACTATAATACATGCTATTGCTATTGACAATTCAAACAGAGTTAGCAACTTACGCTTCATTCCTCCTCACCATCAAATGCGCCTGTTCTGTCCCAATATTTACACTTACCCAAGCACATACCTTTCTTGTATAGCATAGAGCAGGTCTGTGGGTATTCTGTACCTACAATCGTACTAACCTGATAACGGGTGGTACTCTCGTTGAAATCAGCCCACTCAAGACTACTGATGTAACGCACTATGGTTTCAGCGTGTTCGTCTAATTTACTTCTATCAATTCTCTCTACTGGTATGAAATTTCTCAACCGTTTAGATAGGAATTTGACGAGTTGTACTCTTGCATCGTGACTGGGGTTACTGCCCACTCTACACGCCGCTGAGTTTAGACAGGGAAGTATGGTAATACCATCCATAGACACTGTAGGTAAATCAATCGGCTTTGAACTGGTATTGAACATTTTATCTCGGCTCTTACCTTTGACAATCTTGAGTTCAAGGCCGTTTTCTCCATAAGGTATCATTCCTTTACCTGAATCAAGTGCCTTTTCCATGATGTAATCTATACCTTGTTCAAGGTCAGCGGTACTCAAAGGAATAGACCAAAGTCCACGCTTTGAATTGAATGAATTAGGTATACGAATCATACCACTGGTATCAAAGGGTACAGCAGGGTCTGAGCAGAATAGGTTCAATTTGTGAATCCAGTCACTGACTAACTTCATTCCTGCTTCCTTTATGTCAGACAGGTTATCTTCGCTACTGGGCATGTACGGTTTGTCAAGTCCGACCCATACATGGAATCCTCCACCACTGTACCAAATACTGTGAGTGATGTTCTCTTTCAGCAAGAAATGATGTAGGCGGATTGTTTGCTCTAATGCTATTTCCGGCTCGACATCAGGTCTGTCTTTGTGTCTGAAATCCTTTGGGTCGAAATCCATAACGAAATGTCTGACAATAGGGGTAACCAAGTCAACTCTGTTATTGTGAGGTTGCTTGGTAGCCCTATATCCATACACGGTCATATAGGCGTTGGATACGCCGTTTTTACCCGACCAGTATCTCTCTAAATCATTACTGTTTCTAACAATTTTACGAAAGCCTCTACCCTTCCCGCTTCCAAGTTCCATTACTTCTCTTGGAAAGTCGAAGGTTAGTTTCATAGTCTCACGCTCTGTTGTTTTCTACAATTTCCTTGATTGCTCTAAGCAGTTCACCAGTGTCCTGTAATAAGTAATTGTTCAATGTAATATACATAGGGCCTTTAGGACCTACTACATTTTCATCAAACTCATACAGGGTGGTCTGAATCGAAACGCTGTAATCTTTTCTTTGTTGACCAAGATGTGCGAATGTCACTTCCACATCCCTGTCAACGATTTCAGACAACAGTGCTTCAATCGTTCTGCCCAACATTCCTTTGTTCATTGTTCTTCCTCCTGATAATTTGCAAGATACTCTTGCGGGTCATCACTGCCCTCCCAAGAAGGGCATATTGATTTGAAATTACACCAAGCACATTTACCTGCACTTGGTTTGGTAGGGAAATCATTCGCTAAGTAAGCAGTTAACAATGCTGATTTCAATTTGTCAATTGCTCTTTCGTAAGTCCCTGATGTTCTTCCTGTACAGGACTCGTAGAATATTTTGTTGATGCTTCTTTGCTCACGACCATACTTGTCAAGTCCGTCAAGTCCTTCCACTCTACCTGATGGGTAAACCCAACCCCAGTGAGTGACATTTTGATATTCGTGGTCAGCCAGTTTAAGCAACTTCTTGTAGAATGCCATTTCTGTTCTCATAGATTTAATTTTGAAATTGGAATCTTGCCATTCGTCTTCCTTGTTTTTAGTTTGCATCCACTTACCTGTTTTCAATTCCATGAGGGCTACTCCGCCATCACCTGTCGCATAACCACGGTCAATGCTACCAGCGAAATGGATAGGAATTGTGTGAACCTCGCCATTGAACTCAAACTCTTCTTCTACGAATGCATGTATTTCTGATTCGTTGATTATCGGTAGATAGTCTTCTACACCACCGCTCAGTAGTCTTTCTAAGTCCCATCGGATTCTTTGCTCAATAGAGCCTTCTTCGCCCAAATGGTATTCTTGTTCAGGAATTACGCTAAGTGCTAACTCCAGTGCCTCTTGTCTCTTGTCTCTCTTCATCAGAGTGTGAAGTTCTTCAAGGACTGGTGTCACATTGTCGTAGTATTTCTCAATCGCATCGTGTACATTTGTACCCTTTGTCATGGCATCTGTCGATGGCTCAGGGAGGCGATGTATTCTCTTGTATTCGTACTGCTTTGGACAGAAGTCGAAGTCTGATGTCAGGCTTGTCTTTGTCATCCGTAGGTATTCCTTTTCTTTGAATATGTAAGATGACTTAGCATATGCACTCCAATCTCTGTCACTCATTCGCTCTCCTCCTTCGATATGTTTTTTCTATACCATTCCTCTATGCCTATATTACGCATTTCAGTTTTACAATCATAACAAAGATGCCAACTCCATTCCCCGTAAATAGTAAACAATGGTCGGTGTAATCCACACCCAAAGCAACACTTGGGAGTGTCCATATTTGATTGAATAAACGGCTTTTGCCCAAATAAACTCATCTTCTATCCCTCCATTCATTGAAAGCATGAGAAGTCCCACAGGCACTACAAAAGCCCCACGCTTGGCGACCACTTGCCATCCTGTACCAATTATCAGCCTTGACTAGGCTCCCGCAAGCACATTTTCTTTCAGATGTCGGCTTTCTCATTCGCCTCCCTCCTCTTCGATAATGCGCTGTAGATACACTGTCGCATCCATTAGTTCTTCTTGTAAATGAACCAGCCAGTCAAGAAACTTGAGGTCGTTTCTTTCCATCGTGACTCCATACTTGTTTTTACCAAGTTCTGCTCTTTGCTGTATCTTCTCACAAACTGTATCTTCTATGCTACTCATTTTATCACCAGTACCTCTTAGGCATCGCTGCCCCACTTGCTCTTTCTAAATCCCAATTAAGGGCGTTGAAAATAGGCTTGATTTTAGCCTTGATGAGTTTGTCCACCATCAGGTCATAATTCAGCGAGAAGCCATCAAGAATCTTCTCATCTTCGTATGCAATCACATCTACAGACGGCATACCTGCTGGAACTTGATTGACATACAACCAGTTTACACTGTCTCCTTCACCCAAATTACCATTGAAATGCTCATTGTAATAACGAGCAGCCTTCACAGCACCGCCTGTAGTTTCTGAATAGTCATAGAGTTTCTTCTGTAATCTCGTAGTGGTAGCCACTTCTTTAGGACTCACATCACCACGCTGTATGCGTTTAGATAGTGGTCTAACCATGTCGATTACTTGCTCTTCGTCAGCACCTGTACAAACGGCTGTAAGTACATCGTTTTCAAGATTCTTAGAAATAGGAGCGAGAGTGCTGATTTTGCCCCATCGTGCGCTCTTGACCTTCCCGTCATCTTCGGGAGGCCATGAGCATATACCGTAGTAGAGATTCTTACCGCCTACAATCCAATATGGCATGTAAGCCTCAAATTCTACAATCAGATGGCTTGCCTCGTGCTCTCGCTGAACTGTCTCAGTGAGATGCTTTGCAAGCGCAGTGGCCTCGTCAAAAGGCACTTGAACGAAAGCAGAATCAGTGTGACCATACAGTGCGTTATAGCCCTGATTCTGTGATTCTTCCATTAGGAATTTAATTGCCTGTCTTCCGCAGGCTGTGATAGCAGAGGCTATGTCAAAATCTGACCAGCCCCAGTATGCACTGGCTGTCATACCATAGAAAGAAGCCATCACACGCTTTACCGCCAGTTGTAAAGTATTCCATCCGTTTCTCTCATTTTCGGTGGAGGCTTCTCGCATTTTCTTTTTGTATTCGTCACGGAGTTCAAACATCTCAGTTACTATGCTTGGAAGTAGAGCAGGTACTCCCTGTCTCCAGCAAGTTCCGTCAGGTAAACGCCTGACATTTTCCTCATCAGCCATGTGACTTGGAACTTGTGTCTCCCAACTGAGATTATGCGACAGTATGATTGATGGGTAAAGACCCTTGTAGTCAACACACGCTACGCCTTCGTATCTGCCCGGTTTAGGTGGAGGGATGAAAGCACCCTCGTACTCCTGCTTCTCTTGAGTAGATTTAGTCGGCGGTTTCCATTCTGTCCTGCGCTGTAGTAGTCCTCTTGCAAATCTTGTGACATTGTGACATGAGCGGAATGATACGCCACACAGTCTCTGTAAAGATAAGAAGAAATTGACTACATGGTTATTCTCATCTATCTTCTTGAGAAGCAGAGTATCTTGCATACAGTAGTCCACATACTCATCGAATCTCTCAGTCCAACCTGTGAATACATCCATGTCGAACTTACCGCCCAGTTTACAAGCCTCTGCTATCGTATCTAACTTGAGGTTCTTCAACTGAGGCTTACCGCTGTCTTTCCATACACGCTCAAAGCCACTGCCACTTCTGACAGGGGCAGCAGTATCGAAGCAGAGCCTACCTAAGATAGGCTGGTCTACATAATCGTAGGCACCTTTGTTTGGTCGAAGAACTCTTCTTAGTGGACTGAGCCTTCTGAACTGCTTGAGCCTACTAATTAGATGAGGCAAGTCAGCCCACATGATAGCGTGAGCGACAAATATGTCAGGATTACATTCGTCTAAATAGTGTAAGAAAGCATCATGCATTTCTTCTTCTGAGCCGTACAGATGACGCTCGTAGTTGAACTTGGTCATAACTCCGTTGACTTCGTATTCGACTTCTCTGACTTCTTCGTATGAGTCCATGTCGAACAGACCGTTAGGGTTATCCTTCTTCCAGCAGAATGCTACGAATCTGTTATTGTAGTTATCAATGACAGCCATTACTGTAGTTTCCTTTGTGTCAGGCTCCCACTCTAAATCGAAGTGCCATACACGAGGTTTCCACTCAGGCATTTCTTTGACATTATCAATGAGGTATCTGTCTTCTAATGACAGGTCAGCCTCCCATGTCTTCTTAAACCGCCTTGCTACTTCCTTAATATCTCGTTGTCTGTGAGTGTACACCTTGACCAACGGCTCTTCATCTCTCAACCCTACGGCTGTATCATTCCAATCGACCCAAGCACCGGGGTATTGTTCAAGTATTCTGTCTACATATCGCCTTGAGTTGTTAGCAGAAATCCAAAAGTATGGTTTGAAATCTGTAACAGTTTCCTCGATGAGGTTACCCTCGGCATCACGCCACCTCTTGTAGATGTGGTCAGAGCCTTCGGGGTCAGGGCAATATGCGTTAATAATCACTCTTCTTCACCCTTACAAACTAACGAATGCTCAATAGGTAGCACTACCTTCGCACCGCACCTTTTACAGTATTCTTGGTCATAGCAATCTTGGCAGAAATCACCGTCAATCAAGTGCCCTCTCATAACACTTCTATGACATATACTACATTCCATGTTCAGTCCTCCTCGTACTCTTGGTCAATCACTATCATCAAGAAGTTAGTACTGACCTGTTCCAAGATTAGAACCGTCTCATCTCCAGTATGTAAATCTAATTCTCCAACTGGTAAATTAAACAGTAATTCAGGTAGCCAATCGTCAAACGCTGACCTTGCTAAAGAAGAAGGTGCATCTACATTAGACAACTTCGCCCTTACGAACATCTTACCTGTCTGACTCTTACCACCTCTGATGATGAACTCTTCACCGTCAGAGTCGAACTCAGTCTTACAAGCAAACTTACCACCGAGTACCTTCTTGAATCCAGTAGCAGGTTTCAGCGATTCGGCTGAAACTCTTGCGTGGTGAGTCAAAGGTGTATTGAACCAAGTAGTCCACATGCTATCTTTAGATTGCTTGATAGTCTTGTTCAGTAAACCAAGCCTCTTCTGTGATTCTACATAGGAACTGGTGGGTAATTGTAAACTTGAATTACCTGCTCTGATATGTAGTGTACCAGTTTTACCTTCTTGACTCAAGTGGAGGTCGGCTACTTTGACAGTGCTCAAGAATGATTTGAGTTTCACTATGTCTGTGATGTATAATTTACCCTTTGATTCTGTACCGCAGTCTACCTTTCTATAGATATAGTGGGTGCTGTTTGCTACAGCGGCAGAGATATTATCTGCATTCACATCTATCGCAATGTCACTCAAGTCCCTACCAAAACTGGTCAGGAAATTGTTGAATGTTTCTTTGCTAATTGTAAAACTCGCCATAATATCACCTACAAGTGGGAGGGGGAGGGTACGACTCATCTCGTGGTGAGCCAGTGTGTTACAGCCTTCGGTAGAAGAGAATATACCCAATTACCTTACCAAGAACCCCATGTGCCACTGGTGCTTAGATAACACCATCCCTTAGTTCAGGCAGACCATACCATTGAGCGTCTTCGCCTTTGTTAGTCACAAAGTATAGACGCTCTTGGTTTAGTAGGTTCGGATTAGTCTTCTGCTTGAAGAACTCAGCCGAATATCTTACTTCTCCAGTCAAGGAGCCGTCATTGTTTCTTACATGCTTGGATTTACACCAAACGATTTGGAATAGGTCTTTGTTGGCACTTGTATGCCATGCGAACTTCCATCCGTCAAATCCAACTTTGCCGTCTTTGTCTTCTTTGAGATGAGTTTCCCAATAGACATCGACACCCAGTCGGTTGAGTTTTTGACACTGTGCTGTAAGTTGCTTGAAACGAGTAGCACGAATGTTCCAGTTCCAACCAATCTCTGCATTCAGTTTTGAATGAGACGCTTCTACCGCATCTGTTGCTTTCATATCCAAGTCGTATATCTTCATACAAGTAATACACATTTCATCGAATTGGTCTACACCTGTCACGATAAATGATTTGAGAAGTGGACCTTCAAAGCCATCTTTGTATTGATTCTCTGCATATTCTACTGCGAACTTACAGATGTCCATGACACGGTTGTAAGACGCTAAGTAGTTGTAAGCAGTCCTGTCTTGTTGTTGCATTACCCAAGGTGAGAAAATGCGGAAAGAAGGGTCGTTGTTGTAGTGTGCTTGCTTACAAGACAGACCGCCGTTGTCGTGGTCGAGTACAATTGCAAGACCATCAGGATGTCGGTGCTTGTGAGCATCGTAAGCGAGTCCTGTCTTACCAGTTCCTTCGTGACCTACAAATGCCAGCATGGTGCTACTTGGTTCAATCTTAGGAGTCTGACCTTGCTCAGTCATCTCTGCCTGTAACTCAGGGAAACGGCTGATAAATTCAGAAGAGGATATTGGTGCTTGTTCTTCAATCACCTGAGCCTCCACTTCGTTTACTCTCTCTAATTCCTCCACAGGCTCTACGACTTTCGGAGTCGATACCACTTCTGCCTCTGTCGCTTCTGCTAATGCTTCCCAACCGTTCATCTTTCATTTCCTCCAAATTGCTCTAATGATGTGTCACCACTACCACCCGCAGGGCGGGCAGTGCGTGGTGGAATGTAAATACCGAGAGCACTCAAACTCGCTTGCATCTCGTTTTGGTAAGGTTTCAATCGTAGTCTACCGACTACAATCACCTGTGTCTTCTCATTGTAATATCCCCATTCACCTTTGACATTCTGATACTCAAAGATGCGGTCTTCATCGTGCATTTTACCTGATACCCAAACAGTCACAGGCTTCTCATTACCGATGTAAATGCTCAGTCTGTAAGAGCGACCAGTAGGGTCGTACTCACTGTCCATGTGTTCTCTGTTCAAGTATGTGATGTACCCCTTTGTGATAACGATAGGGTTGATAGTAGCACCATTAGCAGTTGTAATTTTCCTGTCTCCGTGTGCATCCACAAGGTCAGGTAGTTCTACGAACTCGCTGTGCATCTTAGAATTGATTAGCAGTCTTTCAGGTGAGAAAGCAGTCCTCAATCCTTCGGGCAACCATTCGTTGGTGTACTCTAATGCCTCAGAGAAATTGTTGTTAGTGTAAAGAATGTCTTGGTCTTCTTTGGTAGGAGCAATTACTTGTATCTTACATGCTTCCCATTTGGTATAAGGTACATTCATTGACTTACCTTGTAGACTGATACCCCATCTCTTGATGTCGCCACCAGTCTCAGGTGCTCCCAAGAAGTAAGCGGTCCTGCTGATACTTGTAGGTGCAACAGGTTTCCTCTCTCCGTTTCTGCTTGTCATCAGACAGAGAATCATATCATCTGATTCAAAACCAAACCAAGGTAGTTCGCTTCCTTGTACACGCTCATCTGTCGCCTTACCGTTGATGTGCCATACGCCATCTTTAGCAGTAAGTATACCAATCAATCCTTCATCGACTGCTCTGTCTCTGTTAGACCTGAACATGTTCATCGCTTTGTCATACATACCCTTACGGTTATCTCTCTCGCTGTCTTCTATACCGATAAACATACCAACAAAGGACACAGTTTCTCTCTGAGAGCCTGTGCTTTCATTTCTTCTTTCTAGTACGAATTGCTCACTCCATTGACTCAAGTAAAAGGGGTCTTCGCTCAGTGGGTTTTCTACACCAAACTCTTCTTTCAACCACGCATTGAATGCGTTTGCTGCTTCTCCTAACTTGATGTTCATGCGTTCAGCGTATCCGCTCAACCTTTCCAGTACATCTTCCGGCATTCTGTTTTCTTCGCTCATTTTTGTTCCTCCATATTTTTTCTTAGTTTTGCTACAAAGTATTCCACAAATGACACATCATCATCCGGCTACTGTGTAGCCAGCAAGATGAACTCGCCATATGTGAGCATGAAATTGTGCCAATCGTCTTCACTTTGCATCAACGGCTTGGCTCGGTAACGGAGTCCTTTAAGCACTCCGAATCTACTCTGACCTGACTCAAGAGATTGAGTCATCAGCGCAGTTAGCATTGGGAAATTACTTCCCATCAGATTGAGAGCAGCCTTATTCAGATAGGTCGTGTCTCTCTTCAAGTGTTCCTTGAGTGCGTCTGTCTCTCTTGGCAGACCCTCAAGAATATCAATGGCTTGTCTGTAACTTCCATTTGTGAATTTCAAAAGATTGGCTAACATCTCTGACCATTCCACAGGCATACCTTCTGTCTCGACTATGTGTCGAAGGCGACCAGTAGACCTGTCACTGATTGGTTTGAAGTGGAATGTCAAGCACCTATCTCTTATAGCGGGGTGGATGGGAGATATATCATTCGCTGTTAGAATGAAGATGCTTGACTTGTAACTTTCTTCCATGACTTGCCTCAGTGCTTTCTGAGCGGGAGTGGTGAAACTATCTGCTTCATCTAAGCAAATGACTCTCCTGCTTACACCGAGTCCTTTCTGTTTACTGATTGATTTCAGTTCACGGATGTAATCAATACCTCTGTCATCAGAGGCGTTGGTGATAATGAAATTACTTGGGTCGAAGTATTCGCCCTGCAAATCCTTTGCCAAAGCGTAAGCAGCACTTGTCTTACCTACGCCCGGTGGACCGACCAGTAGAATGTTAGGAGGACATGTATCAATGTCCCACGAAGAGGCTGCCTTGACGAAATCGTCATGGTCCACTAAATCCCTAACTGTTGTAGGTCGATACTTCTCTCTCAGATTCATTCAAACTCCCCCACTTACCTTTATTGTCTACATATAAATAAAATTCCTCAGTCACTCATTTCTATCAAGTCAGTTAACTGTGAAATGTCAGTGTATCCTAAGTTATCATCAAGATATAATATCTCTGCTTTTTCTAACAATAACTTATCCAATGAAAACGATTGCAATTCTAACACCACTACAATAGCGTACTCGTCTACAGGTAGCCAGTCTTGTCCTACCAAAACACCGTGATGAGCGAGTCGCTGCCTCATGTGTTGAGCAGGCTCGACCTTTAGTTGTATCTGACCGACCTCGTATGTTTCGTAACCATCCATTGCTGACAACCTGACGAATGTTTCAAACTGGTCGTCTCTCATTACTGCGGATACGAGCAGGTTGATGTGGAATGCATCCTTGAGAATAGACCAGCCACCGTCTCCACCTAACTTGATGGGACCAGCGTTTATGAGTCTGAGTCTGTCGCCTTCCTCAATAGTCTCAAGCAAATGGCTGAAATCTGTAGAGGCTGGTACGAACTTACCTTGTTTGACAGGGACAGATAGTTTTAGTTGATTCAACGCTTTGATTCTATCTTGGTAATCTAACTTGTAAATACCCCAGTCTTCTCCCAGTGCGAGAATATCAGTGACATGCTTAACCTCGATACCGTCTACCTCTACCTCAAAGATAGCCTCTTTCTCAGAGTAGGGTAAATTGTAAGCCTTACCCATGACTTGTTTGTGACGATTGTAAAGTACACCTTTGAATGTTCCAACAGGGAACTCAGTGATGTGTAAGTATCGTCTTGAATTTGATAGTACATCTGCATATACATCAGCAGGTGTAGTGAGTTTGTCCCAAGCCTTGTAGACAGGTCCTAAGAAAGGTTGACCGGGTTGCATGGTGCGTACCTCCATATCGTCTACTCGACCAAATATCTTCTGTATGATTTCAGAAGGGGTCATTGTTTGGAGCATGATGTTGATTGATTGTAGGCTCTGAGCATAGCCTTGTTCTCTTGCGTATGATACGACTTGTAAGAAGCGATTGATTGGCATGGGTGGTCGCTCATCAGTAGCACGACTCCAAAACAACAATGCTTCTTTCTCATTCATTTTGCTGGCAATTTGGAAAAAGCCTTCGTCTCTAATACGAGCCATGAGATTGAGTGACTGCTTGATAGTCAAGCCTTCACCGCCATACTCAGGCGACTCCAAAGATAGGAGCGGAACGATTGGTTTTCCTGCCAGTGAGTCATCCCATACCAAAGGAGAGATAGATAGTTTGAGACATACATCGTCTCTCAACTCTCTGAATGATATGAACTGCCGTGGGTACTTTGAATACTCAGGGTAGAACATATCAATCAATTGGCTGACATCTTCTACAGAATTTCGCAGGGCTATCCTGATAACATCTACTACTTCTCTAAAATGCTTTGAGCGGTTGTCTGCATCGGTCATATACCTGCGATATAGATTACGCAGTTTATCTGCAATATCAGCCGCCTCAGCCAGTAACATTATGCGTTCACTACTCCATCCCATTTGTCACCTTTCATCTTATTGTCTACCGCCCATAGCGGTTGTAAATTGTTTAACGCCCAACATTTCTTGAAGTCGGGGTGTTCTGCTGAATCAAAGTTAAATGATGCAACAGGTCTTATGTGGTCTATATGCCATTCGCTCATGTTATCCCAAGACATACCATCGGTGAATTTTGATTCTAAATGTTCATACAATTCATCAAAGGTATAATCTAACAAATCAAATGTCTTTAGCCCATTTTTATTTCTTAAAGAATACCTTACACCTGCTGATATTCTCGCATTCAAATTAAACTTAGGGTCAGTTTCTCTTCGCTGACTTTGATATTGATTCATATATGCTCTAACCTTTTTATAGCGATGACCGCCCTTTGCATTCGCTTTGATACCATTTTTCAATTTTGTTTTTCTTCTGCTTTCATCAACACATTTCCTCTTACCACAAGTAGTGCCGTCTGCTTTTTTAGGCTTACAAGTAATTCCGCATTCGTTACATTGTATTGTAGGTCTTTGTTTTAATCTTCTCAAAGAATCTGCTTTAGTGTACGCTCTTGAGCAACATATTTTACTACAATACTTTGCTACTCTATGATTGTTTTTAGATGGTTGAAATGTTTTACCGCAATGAAGGCAGGTCTTGGGTGGATAATCTACTATTGATTTAACCCTTCTTTCATTTCTACAATCATTAGAGCAATACTTAGCGTGTTCTCGCTTGGCTTCAAACTCAGCATTACAAATCACGCAATTCTTAGTTCTCATCCGTTTCCCTCAGTTCTGCGAGGGTATGCTGAATCGCTTTCGCTAACGAAGCAGCGTCTTCAAGTGTAAGTCTCACGCCCTCTTTCGTGTAACCTTCACCTTTTGTATGTTCTACGGTTCTTCTTGTACGAATGTCAATCTTGGGAGGGTAGTTGCTATGAGGAGTAGATAATGTCATCACTACCTCTGCCTTTCCCCTCCACTTTACTGCGGTGGCTGGTATACGCCAGCGTATTTCTTGGTCGAATCCTCTTACCACTGTCTCACTCTCCGATGAACTCACCGTGGTATGGCATCTCCCTGACTTCGCTCACGCTGTCTCCTCCATGTTCTTGAATATATGACTTATCACATCAACAGTCCAGCCGTTACCTATCGCTTTGTATCTTCGTGAGTTGCTTACTCCTTCGGTGAAGTTATCGGGTAATGTCTGCAATCGCTCGCACTCCAAAGGAGTTAGTTTTCTCCATGTCGTTTCACTCGTTGCTATCTTGGCCTCCCTGTGACCACCCATGCTCGTAGTGAGCGTAGGCGATTTACCATCGGGATGATATACTCTCTTAACAGAATCAATCCCTTTGATGTCAGCATCACCTACATGACATAAACCACTGTCGCTGAAAACCAACTGCCGTCTGTGTTTTTCAAAGTACATCTTCAAACTGCCACCTTTGTAATAACTCGCATCTAAGCAGTAAGATTTGTCTCTGTCGACATAGCCATCAATATCCAATATGTCTTTCAGCACAATACCTTTGTCTTCGGGTTGTGCGATGTTAGGTATATTTGTCCAGTAAAGTCTGACTCTGTTCTGTGCGGAGACTAACCCTGAATTGATAAGAATAGGTTGTACGCCAAGTATGGTAGATATAGCATCCTGAATGTCTTTTCTCATTCTGACATTCTCCAACAAGAAATACTTCGGCTTGTAGTGCTTTACAACATCAACGAAATCAAAGAACAACCTGCTTCTTTCATCATCGAAGTTCAATTTGTTACCAGCAATAGAGAAACCTTGACATGGTGAACCACCCATAATCAAATCGACATTTTCTAAATCCCATTCCCGCCAATTGAGAATGTCACCTAACTGAATATTATCAGGGTAGTTTTTGTCAGAAATCTGTAAGGCATACTTGTCGATTTCTGATGAGTAGTAATTGTCAAACTCAATACCTGCTCGCTCTAAAGCAAGACGGCCACATGAAATACCGTCAAACAATCCTAATACATTCCTAATCTTCATGCCATCACCTCCACGCCTTCATCTCCTAACTCAGACCAATCAAATTTACCGTCGGCTTTCCATCGAATGACCCAACTCTTAGGAACATACTTGATGTGTTCTCTGTGTAGTTTGACTCTTTGACGGAGGCGGTTTGAATCACCATGAGCAGGGCATAAGCCCCACTCCATGTCTCCTTCGTGGTCATCCCACTTTGGAGTTCGCTCGATGAAGTATGGCTCTTGTTCATCACCACACTCCATACAATACCAACTCATCTTGAGTGAATGGTACTGTTTTTTACTCACGCCGTCACCTCCACGCCATAGTATTCCATGATGCTCCTAACCCTATCGACAACCAATTGTCTGTGCCTGTTCCATTCTAAATTACCTGTGCAATTTGAGTAAGTTCCTTTCGTGTCTAACTTATTCATGGCCTCAACAAGAGCCTTCGTCATTTCTTCATAATCTTTCTTCAACATCATGCCGTCACCTCCACGCCTTGCCACCAATCAGGAGCAGGTGTACCCTTCTCCCACTTGGCGAACTGCTTAGAATGGTAGTAGGCTTGGTATGCTTTGACTGCATCATCATCACGATACTCATCAGGCATAGCCTGTGCGAATGGTGTGAGTTTACCTTTAGGAATTACTTTGTCAATTATATTCATGTCTCGCATAACTACAATTGGGTAGTGACAAGCGTGTACTTTACCGAATCTTTGGAAATACTCATTACACAAGTCTACGGCGTGGTCGGCTAACCACATGAAGTTGTCACGACTGTCACCAGCCCATACTGTGCACGGATGGTGAGCGTAGCCACCTTTGTAAGGAGTCCCTGACTTAGTAAGTGGCATCTGCTCATCAGTCGCACCGTGTCGGCGCAGGGCTGATGCCATCATCTGTGCGGCTTCAACACACATCTTAGGTACATGCTTGTCGCAGTGCATTTGCGCTGCTGTTGTTGGGTCTAAGTCTAATACGAATATGTTCATTCATCTCGCCTCACTATTACAATAACCTTGCCTTCTATCATCTGTTCTATAGACCAAAATGCCATCTGTTCGTCTGTCATACCTTTCCTGTAATGTTCGTCATTACAGTTCATGCACCAGTCTTGGTCTTCTTTCGCCAGTAATTCGTGACTGTACGCATCCTTCCCACAGTTTTCACAGGGGAATGCTTCATCGTCATCGTCTACTACTAACACTCTCGTCATCAATCCGTTTAACGGTATTACTTCTATTTTCATTCCTCTTCTCCCTCTTCTACATAGAATGTCACGACACTACCTCTTACATGAGGAGGTAGTAAGTCGCCATTGAAAGGACAAAATGTGCCCAATATCAATACTTCATCTGTAAGTTTCTCATCTATTTGTCTGATAATTTCAGGTCGGCTGAGTGCTTTGTACTCGACCTTACCAGTGTGGTAGTTGAGCATTGCATCGTCACCAGCAAGCAAACCGAAGTCATATGGCTCGGTTGGTATCTGAGCATCACAGACAGGACAGGTGATAACTACAGACCACTGCTCTACCGTTTCAGTAGTGCCGTCAGGTAGTGCCATCTCCTGCTGACCATCAAACTTCCATCTGCCGTCTTCAAGTGGGAAGGCCGATAGTGGAGTCTCGCAACTACACTTCCAACTCTGTGCCATCTCTTGTCTGAGCATCATCTCCTGTATGTGCCTCTCTTGAGGACTCAAGTGTTCTACATCTACAAGGTTGACATCTGATTCATCCACATCCCATCCAAGCCCTTCGATGAGAATACGCATTCTGATTCTCGCTTGTGCACTTGTTGGGTTGTTCTCTTGTTCTATTAGTTTGACAGTCTGACCAGCCTCACGAACATAGGATAGCCCTAAGCCCGCAGGTTGCCACAGCCCGCCCTCTCTCAATCTTTCCAGTATACTTCTTGCACTGTCTTCGGGTGTCATCTGTTCTTCTGTCATTCTTCCTCTCTCCTATATGGTTTGGTCGCAGTACACGGCGCATCTTCAAGATGCCAATGTAGTGGACCTGTTATCTCTATCTTACAATACGGACAAATCATATTCATTCCTCCTTGTAATGCTCTTTGCATCGGTTGCATCTACAGTTTTGGCAACCACAACAAGAGTCATCAGTTGGTTCAGCACACAAGGTATTTGCTTCACCTACATGACCTAAACAATCTCTGTAAGAGTCCTCTAAGTAGGAGTGACAAGTGTTGAAGTTCCTGCCTTCCGGTGCAAAGATTTCCCATTTGGGTTCATCATAAGGATTGTTGTGCACATAATCATGATGACTATCCCATAGTGGAACAATCTCGTATACTCCGTGGTCTGTTTCTATGTAATGTGTTTTCATACAATTACCTCAGTATAGGATTTCGCTGAACATTGGAACCTTTTCAAGTTGGTCTTCGATAGACTTACCGTTGACTGCCTTGGTAGTAATGTCTCCAAGTACCTTGTGAACTGTTTGAAGCCTGTCGGTCATTGTCTTGTAATTCAAAACGCTTCCCTTCAAAGTCTCCTTACCATCAGTCCAAACAGGCTTGTGTGTGATTGCTCCAGTTAGGATATTGTATACATGGTAGAGTGAGTGCCTGTCTTCATTGTTGACATTGACCCAATCTTCTGAGTGGTTCAACCAACCTTGGCCCATGACTCTCCACATGTGACCTCTTTGAATGGATGTGACATTACCGTCATCATCACGCTTCAATGTAGGCTTAGTAATTAATTTCTTGCGCTCACAAATTGTCATCAGTTTCTCAAACACATCACGGTTTATCTGAATGTCCTTCATTGATTCTGCGACAATGATTTCCCTCGCCGCTGTCTCAAG
>Ga0099848_1000382_pt1 | contig 20563 bp, 17 predicted proteins | sample CB_VirMetaG_3_FD_78179 | JGI IMG/M metagenome (GOLD analysis project Ga0099848, IMG submission 78179) | Freshwater to marine saline gradient viral communities from Chesapeake Bay - CB_1508_1S Viral MetaG | ecosystem: Environmental > Aquatic > Marine > Coastal | place: USA: Chesapeake Bay...
CCTTCTTCAACTATTGAACAAGGAACTCCTGATAGTTTGAAACCTAAAGGAAGAGCAAAATTAGGTCAAATTATTTTAAATGCAGTTAAACCCGCTGTACAATTAATCATACCTAAAATTGAAGAATTGGCTATTGAATATGGTCTTGAACAATTTGAACAATTAAAAGATCAAGCAACTAGTCCTGAACAAATTGAAGCTTTAAAACAAAGATTTTGCCCACTCCCTGAACGATTAGATAGGTTAATTGAACTTAGAAATAATATTGTAACCCAACTAAACTCAATAGGAGATAGACTCTCCTCAATTCAGGTAAGTATTGAAGTGGGCACAGGTGTAAAAGATGCCTTTCAACAAATTGTAAATTCTATAAATATTGTTAGACCTACAATCCAAAGTGCAGCGGCTGTTGCTCCTTTAGCGAATATTTTAGGACCCTTAACAGTATCTTTAGACAGGTTGCAAGGTATTGTAGATAAGATTGAACCAAAATTACAAAATACAACTTTTAGTTTAGATGCTGTATTTCCCCCAATAGCAGTTGTAGTAGAAATTATAGACAAAATTGTTGTTTTATTAGGAAAATTTGATATTCTAATTAAACTTTGTCGACCTAGTGCTAGTCTTACAGCTATTAATGATAATGTAAACATCTTTAAAAGTAGCGGAGTAGTAAATTCTGCAGGTAGTTATAAAGGATTTACATTTGAAATTGTTACTGAAGCTTTTAGTCCTACTGTCAATAGAATCAAAGCAATCGCCGTAAACCAATCAGGCGTGCCTCTTTTAGAAACCGGTTTATCTTTTACAACGGATTCTCAAACTTTAATTGATGAATTAAAATTAATTATTGACAGAGATAACTTAAAAGCTTATTAACCTGATATTTATAACATATGAAAACGCAAGACTTCAAAAAAATCATTAAAGAAGCAGTTAAAGAAGCCATCCAAGAGGAACTAAAAGACATCCTTTTGGAGGCAGTTCGTTCACCCAAAGCACCAATCCAGGAAGCTTACAAAATGCATCCTGTAACTATTGATACTCCTACAACTCAACCTGCAATGTCAGCTGAGCAAAAAAGAGCAATGTACGACAATGTTCTCAATGGTATGAGATCAAATGGTGGTAACATTAATATGACAACTGCTGATTTAAATACTTTCCAGGTTCAACCAGGTATTAGCACTGTGGGTGAAGGAAGTGCTCTTCCAGGCGGTAATGTTGGTTTAGACCAAATAATGAGTTTAATGAAAGGTAAATAATGGCTTTTGGTGCTCAAAAAATATACCCCATTGATACTAAACCGTCTGTAGCGGTTGGTATTGCTTTTCCTTTTGATGTACCGGGTGTATTTAGACAAACTTATTACACCAAAGACGCTGTAAGATATAATTTGTTAAATTATTTTTTAACAGATCCCCCTGAAAGATACTTAAACCCAAATTTCGGAGCAGGTTTACGTTCTTTTATCTTTGAACAGATATCTAATCAGAATTTAGATGGTTTAAAAGAAACTATTGGAACTCAGTTAAGAGAATTCTTTCCTAATGTTATAGTGAAAGAACTTAATATATTCTCTATACCAGATCAAAACCAAATCACAGTAACATTAAAATATTCAGTACTTGATACTAATATTTCAGATCAAATTGAATTAGTATTCGCATAATGGCAGTAAGACGTAACATACAATATATTAATAGGGATTTTACCGAATTAAGAGCGAGTTTAATTAACTACGCTCGCACTTATTTCCCTACTACTTACAATGATTTTACTCCAACATCACCAGGTATGATGTTTATGGAGATGGCTGCCTATGTAGGAGACATTTTATCATTTTATCTTGATAATCAAATTCAAGAAACATATTTACAATATGCTCGCCAAACAAATAATTTGTTTGACTTAGCTTATATGTTTGGTTACAAACCTAATGTTACTTCTGCAGCTAGTGTAGATTTAAGTTTTTATCAACAGGTTCCTGCCGTCTCTGGTAGTGATGGTTATCAACCTGATTTTAATTACTCCCTCTACATACCAGCCAATTCAACATTCTTATCATCAGCTTCAGGAAGTGTAAGCTTCTTAATTGAAGATCCTGTTGATTTTAGTGTTTCTTCCTCAGGTGACCCTACAGAGGTTACTGTTTTTGCACAATCTGGAAATGCAATTCAATATTTCCTTCTTAAAAAGGTTAGAAAAGCTATTTCAGCTACAATAAACACAACAACATTTTCGTTTGGAAATCCCGAACAATTTTCTACAGTTCAAATTAGTGCAAATAATATTATTGGAATTTTAGATGCTTTTGATACTGATGGAAATCAATGGTATGAAGTAGATTATTTGGCTCAAGACGCAATATTTGATTCCATAAAGAATACAAATACAAACGACCCAAACCTATCTCAGTATTCAGGAGATACTCCTTTCCTACTTCAATTAAAACAAGTTCAGCGTAGATTCGCCACTCGTTTTTTAAATGATACAACTCTTCAGATCCAGTTCGGCTCTGGTACAAATTCTGATACAGATGAAGAAATTTTACCTAACCCTGATAACGTAGGTTTAGGTTTACCTTTTGAAGTTGATAAGCTTACAACAGCATTTTCTCCTTCAAACTTTATCTTTACTAAAAATTACGGCATCGCACCTAATAATACTACAATCACAATGAGGTATTTAACTGGAGGTGGTGTTTCTGCTAATGTTCCTCAAAATACGATCAATACGCTTACTACAGGAAACGTACAATTTTTGAATTCAAATCTTGATCCTGTTACAGCACAATCTATTTTTACTTCATTAGCTATCAACAACCAAGTAGCAGCAGATGGTGGTGGAGACGGAGATTCAGATGAAGAAATTCGCCAAAATGCTTCGGCAAACTACGCAACACAATTGCGAAATGTAACCCAAAATGACTATTTAGTTAGAGCTTTATCTCTACCAGCAAGGTATGGTGTTATTTCTAAAGCTTATATAGAACCGACAAAAGCTCAAAGCGCGCAGTCCGGTGCAGCTGCATCGATCCTTGATTTATACGTTTTATCTTTTGATGAAAACAGCAAATTAAGAAAGGCCTCACCCGCTTTAAAACAAAATCTGTCTACTTACCTATCTCAATATAGAATGGTAAACGATAGTTTAAATATCAAAGATGCTTTTATTATAAACATTGGTGTCAATTTTGATATCATTGTTTTACCTAACTACAATAGTAATGAAGTTCTTACTAAGTGTATTTTAGCTTTAAGAGAATTTTTTGCTATTAAGAATTGGCAAATCAACGAACCTATTGTTTTAAGAGATTTATATATTCTCTTGGATCTTGTAGAGGGAGTACAAACTGTAAAAAATATCACTATAAGCAATAAGGTAGGTACAAATTTAGGATATTCTGAATATGCTTATGATGTAACAGGTGCTACTTTATCTAATGTTGTATATCCCTCTTTAGACCCAATGATTTTTGAAGTAAAATATCCAGATACCGATATTCAAGGTAGAGTAGTATCATTATAAAATGGCAGTATATAAAATTTTCCCCGAAAAAGACGCTTCGATCTATTCCCTATTCCCCACAATGAATACGGGATTAGATGAAATTCTTGACATTACAAATTTAAACTTTGCTATCAGTAGTAGTGCTCAAGTAGCAAGATTTTTAATCAAATTTGAGGAAAGTCAAATTAATAGCACTTTAAGCAATCTTGTTGGGAATAGCGAATGGACTGCCGCCTTAAAATTATATATTGCAACAGCTCAAAGTATAAACTTAGATTACTATCTTGAAGTATTCCCAGTTTACGGATCTTGGGGAATGGGTACTGGAAAATATTTAGATAGCCCTATTTCTACTAATGGTGTAAGTTGGAAATACCAAAATTATGCTAATGGAAATAGCTGGCCTACTGCAAGCTGGATTACAATTCCTTATGTTTCAATGTCCTACCAAAACAACAACAAAGGTGGTGGGGCTTGGTATACTGGATCTTCTACAGGACTTTCATTCCCTATTACACAAAGTTTTAATTACAGAAGTGATAAAGACTTAAATGTAGATGTAAAAGATATTGTCACTGCTTGGAGCTCTTCTGAAATTGCTAACGAGGGATTCCTTATAAAATGGGAAGATAGTATTGAATGGAATTCTGCTAAAGCGGTACAACCTGTTTTACAATATTATAGTGTTGATACAAACACAATTTATCCTCCTGTTTTAGAATTTAAATGGGATGATAGCATTTGGAATACAGGATCAACAACTACTACAGTTGTCACAACTGACAATCTTTATGTTTCTATTCCTGAAAACCAAGGATTCTTCTATAGTGAAAGTGTTCAACGCTTTAGAGTAAACTGCAGACCAAAATACCCAGAAATTGTATTCCAAACTGCATCACTCTACACAACAAACTACTACTTACCTTCTGGTTCAGCTTGGTATGCTGTTAAAGATTTAGACACAAATGAATACGTAATTGAATTTGACGAAAAATACACTCAAATGAGTGCTGACGACATTTCAAATTACTTCTTCTTATATATGAATGGTCTTCAACCTGAAAGATATTACACAATCCTTATCAAATATGCGATTAGTGGTTCAGTTTTTGTTCAAGATAGCAATTACAACTTTAAAGTTATTAACGGATAATGGCTCAAGAGGTAAATTTACAAAAACAAGTATATGATAAAAATCAATACCAAAAGGTTATTGATAACTCATTTACCCAGTTAGGTGTAACTAACCCTACATCTACTACAGTTGCTCCCTTACCATCTGTTGATCAATTTTTTCAGTATTATTCCCAATTGTTCTTTGATATTCCTAAATTCGGTGCAACCAATTCTCACGAATATTTAATTAAAACAAGTCAAGACTATATAGGAACTACTAATGTAGTAAATGAAGAAATTCAAGCATTAATTGCAGAGTTAACAGCTCTTAGACAAGATAACTTGGATTTACAACAAAGTTTATTAGATTTGGTAAGCGCGAATCAGAACAATGGCTAATAGTATTACATTAACTTCAATTGACCCTCAAACATTTGAGCTTCAGAACTATTCTCCTTCGGATAATAATCTGATTACCAATTTTACTATTGATTCCTCATTTAATCCTGAAACAGATTATATTTCATATTTTATCTATAATTTAAATGGATTTATAGAAGGATTTAGAGAAAATTATCGAGGGTATACAATACAAAATCAGGCCCTATTTGTTTATCCTGAAAAGGATGTAGTTGCATCATCTCTTCAAATAGGAGAATACAATATTGTCTATTATTTCCTCCAAAATCAGGCAAATAGTAGCCCAGATGCTCAATATTTCATCAGTGAAATTTCTTCTGATAGAACTGAACTTAGATTAAGTTCAACTGAAATCTCAGATGCTTTACTTTTACAAGGGGGTGCTGATCTAATCTTAAAACAAACCAATTCACAAGGAGTATTTTTAGATTTTTATCTAAATTTTGGTTTAGACAGCTTCATTATTGCCAATAATCTTTTAATTGACAATACAGATCCTACTAACCCAACACTTTTAGTTAAATTATACGAGGCACTTCCTGAGGAGTTTGGAATTAATAATACTTGTTACTTTGTTACAGAAGTTGCTGATCCTATTGGTTACAACGTAGATATTCAAGATGATTTTTCTGATCTATTTGTAAATCCTCAACTTTCCGGTCCTAATTTCAATTTGAATATTAAGGATCAAATTAACAATAGTACTCCTTACACAAATTATCAAACCTTAACCTCACAATCTTATGCTGTAGGTTCTGGAAGTTTGCAGTACCAAGTTAATAGTATTTTAGCTGAAAGAGGTATTGAAATCAACGTAGATTATTCTAACTACTCTAATTTCATTTATTTCTCTTCAGCTCAAACCCGATTAGAAAACTTTTATTATAAGTTAAGCTTAATTGAAGAATATCAATACAGCGCTTCTCTAACAGATAATACGGGTTCTGGATTTGTCTCTAGCTCACAAAACCTTTGGAATTCTAAGATAGATGAAATCATAACCACATTCGATGGTTACGATTACTATCTTTACTACAATTCAGGATCCACAGCTTGGCCTAAAGTTAACTCTCAATATCCCTACATCAATGCCTCAACAGCAAATCCTGGTGCAGGATATACTTGGTTCTTAAGCCAATCAGCAGTTGCTACTACATTTGATGAAGCTAACAATAATGCTTTAATCAATGCTATTCCGGGCTACTTAAGAGAAGATACTGACAATGCTGATTTTGAGCTATTTGTAGAGATGTTAGGCGAAATGTTTGATAACATTTGGCTTTACTATCAAGATGTAACAGAAAAATGGAATGCAGATAACCGCTTACAATATGGTGTTTCTAAAGAAATTGTTGCTGATATTTTAAGAGACCTTGGTCTAAAAATTTACCAAAGCAATTTCTCATCAACAGATCTTTACCTAGCATTTTTAGGTGTCACTCCAGAAGGCAATCAATTCCCCTTCCCTTATATTACAGGTTCATACCCCGTACCTACAGGCTACGAATATATTGATACTAAAATCTCAGCATCAAATGAGGTTGTTCCTTTAGAAGATGTTCAAAAATCCTTCTATAAGAGATTATTCCACAACTTACCTTTCTTACTTAAGAAAAAAGGTACAACAACTGGATTACAAAGTCTTTTAACAACTTATGGTGTTCCTGATACTATTTTAAGAGTAGCGGAATTCGGAGGTAAAGATAAAATTGAAACTAACGATTGGGATTACTGGCAGCATAAGTACAATTTAGCACATTTAGCTGCAGATGCTAATCACTATATTGCAACAGATTTTGCCCTTAATTCAAGTTGGACAACACAATATACAACAAATCGTCCTGAAACTATATCCTTTAGATTTAAAACTATTGGATTAGATTATGCTTTAGCAAACAACGTACAAAACTTATTTATTGCTACAGATGGTGGAGATTCAAGTTATATTAATCTTGTTTATCCTAGCTCATCCCTAACATCTGGATCATACTCAGGTTCAATTCCAAACCCATACGACCAAAAGTATGCATACCTAAATTTCATCCCAGATGCCGCAAACCCTAGTGTTTCTGCCAGTATTTATTTACCTTTCTTAGATGAAGGTTGGTGGTCGGTTGCTCTTACATATACTGGAAGCGACATATTCACATTATATGCTGCTAACAACATTTACGATGGCGATGATGGTTCAACAATTGGTTTTATTGGATCTGCTTCAGTAGTAGGTGATGAAGCTATTTGGAATGTACTTGACCAAGCTTATTTTATAAGCAATGCTGGTTCAAGTTTCCCAAATGGTGGTACTTTCTTCTCGGGTAGTTTACAAGAAATTAGATACTACTCGAACCCAATAGATGTGCGTAGTTTCAAGGATTTTGTAATGAATCCTGATTCTATTAAAACCGATGGTTTAAATGGTGCTTCAAATTACTTAGCTTTTAGAGCTGCTTTAGGTGGTGAACTTTATACAGGTTCAGTTTCAATCCACCCAAAAGTTACTGGATCTTGGATTACAACCTCTTCATTTAATAGCGATAGTAACTTTACTATTAATACTGAAAATTGGGTTTCTAATTACGAATACCTTTTCTTAAATCAACCTGCGGTTGGTATTAGAAATATTATTTCAAACAAGATTCAAGTAGTTGAACCTAACCTTCCAGCAGGTAATACTTTATCTCAATATATTTCAGTACAACAAAAAAGTACAGGTAGTTTATACACAGAAAACTCAACTTATACTGAGATAGCTTTTTCTCCACAAAACGAAATCAATGACGACATTATGGGTCAACTTGGTTTCTTTAATATGGGAGACTACATAGGTGATCCAAGACAAAGATTCGATCGCTTAGACTACTACCCTGATCTTGATAGAATTAGAAACAACTATTTCGAAAAATATCAGTCAAACTATAATATTTTTGAGTACATCAACTTGATCAAATATTTTGACAATTCATTGTTCAAAATGATCAAAGATTTTACTCCTGCTCGCAGTAGTCTTGCTTCAGGTGTTGTTGTTAAACAAACAATTTTAGAAAGAAGCAAATACCCAGAACCTTTAGTTGCAGTTTCTCAATCAGAATTTACAGGTTCTATTGATACTGCCTTTATTGAAGGTGGCCCTGGAGGTTCAACCCCTATTTTAGCAAATGGAGGTATTACCAAAGTAGAAGTACTTGATGGTGGTTTTGGTTACACAGGTAGTGCAAGTACCTATCCTATTTCAATTATTGGAGGTGGAGGTCAAGGTGCTGTTTTAACACCTAATATCACTTTAGGAGGTGTACTATCAGTTGGTACTATTCTGACACCCTATATTATACAAAATTCGTACGATGTTCCAAATGGAAATAATACAATATTAGGATATTTAGAAGATGGTGTCTCTTACTCATTTAACTACTCTGCTTCAAGTAATACAATTACTTTTATTGAAGCTCGGCAAACATTTTCACCCTATTACGATTTAGAAAAAATAACATTTAAAGCAGGTGATCTTGGTAGTACTACTGATGTTATAGTACAAGCACCTTATACAATACTAAGTTCAATTAGTGACGGGTATATCTCTTCAGTCCAAATCAACAACCCAGGTAAAGATTTCACATCATTCCCAACTCTTTCAATTACAGGGACAACGGGTTCAGATGCAATTTTAGAAGTTACAGAGTTAGATAATTCTATTGTAACTCAAACTTGGTATGGTAATAATGTTACTCCTTATGGTTTAGTACCATTTACACAATCTACAGCTGTTGAATTTTATAATGGAGAATATAGTGGATCTTTAATCAACGTAGATAATGGAGGTGAGCTAAACTTAGCAAACCCCGTTAAACAAGTTAGTACTATTCCTCTCTCTTATTATTCTACAGGATCTGCTACAGCTATAAACCCCTCTCCTGGTCAATTCTTTTGGAGAGCTGAACAATATGCTGTTGGAGGAGGAATATCACCAGATGGTCCAGCTGGTTTAAAATATATGTATATTAACGAAACCGATGCTAATGGGGTTAATATTCTTCAAGCTTTGCAAAATTTAAATCCTGGAGATACAATGACATTTACAATAGTATACGATCAAACTGTTTCTTAAAAAATGGCTACAGTAACTCAAACCATATCAAGAACTATAGTTGGGATTAATCCAATAGGAAATAATATTTGGCAGGTTGAATTTAACCCTGCTCAAACTCAAATATCATCGAATGTTTTAACTAATCCTGTAGTATATCTTTCAAGCTCAGCCCAACCTGTTATCTTAAATCCATATCTTAACAATTTAGGAAACTGGAACTCTAACGATTATAACGCTATCATTAATAACGCTGATGTTTATAGAGAAAATAAATTTTTGTTTGATGTAGACTATAGTACAAACCAACAAGTCCCCGTCAACTACGAAGGAATTATCTCAGGATCTGCAACACGAGCCACAATCCCAGAATCAAATTATACTTCAATATTCTGGAATCGAATTCGTTATGATGGATCTAGAAATACAACAGATGGGTTTAATAACGCTAATGTTGGTAGCTCAAATACTATCCAAACTGAGCAAAATATGGATTTACAACCCTCTACTTTAGGTTTAGCAGCCACTAGTAGAGGCACATCAGTTGGTTTATATTACTATTGGGCCGGTGGTACTGACCCAGAAGTACCGGGTGCAACAAATTTCCAAATTAAATTTATGTTTGATGAAAATGGAAACGTGTTTACCCCTGATATCTCTAGTTCATACTACTACGATTTACTTTATAGTTTCCCTGCTAATTCATACGCTAACGTAATTCCATATAACAAAGATGGTTCTACTACAGCACAAAATAGTGTTCAAGCTAGTATCCAAGGTATTAGACAAGTATTTTGGCCAGGTGTATACTTTAACGCTTATTTAACAAGTCAATCGGGATCAACAGTAAATAACGATTTCTACTATGAAATCTTGAATACTAAAAATCAATTAGGCACTTTAACAAACTCATATTCACCTACATACTGGTTTACCACAGCTTCAGGTGACACAAGTACTTTACTTCTTAGCAATACTATAAGAGGTGTAATGTATAATAACGCAGGTGCTTTAACAGATCCCAATCTAGGTCTTTGGGGAGAATATGGTAAAGAAGGGCTTTTTTACCAAATAACGGGTAGTGATACTTATCCCAATAGAAGAGGATTTGATGAAACTACCTTACCTATTTTACCTTCTCCATATGAGTTAATCTATGATTTAAGCCCACCTAACCTATACTTCTCAGGTTCTTTTAGTCCATTCCCAGATATAGTAAGAATATCAGATGAAAATGATGCTAACTACACATACAGAACTATTGAAAAAGTGGTTTTACAAGCATCTACTACTGCCTATCTTACTCTTAGAGGAGCTTTAAGTGGTGATTTTATTGAAGCTAATGGACGAGTTAATAAAGTTACTTTACTTAGACTTGTCCCTGCTCCTGAAAAGTTATACCTTAACGTAACAAAGATAGGAGGCGATTCAGGTCCCGGCTTTATCCTACCAGCTAACCCAAGTCAAAAGTTAATAGATAATTTTCCAAACATAATTGATAACTTATCATCGAAAAATTTAATATAATATATTTATAACAAAATACGTATTTAAAAAATGGGATATTTAAATAATTCAGTAGTAACAGTTGATGCTATCTTAACCGATAAAGGTAGAGAGTTACTCGCTAAAAACGACGGAACATTCCGCATCACTCAATTTGCTTTGTCTGATGACGAGATAGATTATACTCTTTATAATCCTAACAACCCTTCAGGTTCAGCTTACTACGGCCAAGCAATTGACAATATGCCTTTGTTAGAGGCATTTCCTCTTGTAACTCAAGAAATGAAGTATGTGTTAACTACACTACCTCGTGGAACCTCTAAGATGCCTGTTCTTGATTTAGGATATTCAAATATCACATTAAAACAAGGTGCTTCACTTGCTGTCACTCCTCAAACATTAAACTATATTGGTGGTACAACTACATACGAAACCAATGGTTATACTGCTACTATAAGTGATGTAAGAACATTAAGCACATTTAACGGGGTAGGTATTAATACTCCCGAAGCCGTTGCTCTAAACAGCACTACAACAGTAGGAACTAACGTTTCTAAAACAGTAGTAGGTACTACAATTAACCTAACTGCAACAACAGTTAATACTCTATTTGGTTCAAATACAATCTTACAAGCAACTCTTACAGTAGTAGGTAGAGATTCAGGAGCTAGATTGACTATCCCAGTAACTATTACTAAAACTTCTAATTAATAGATATGTCGTTTAAAAGATTTACCCCTTCAGATTTTTTAGTATCAGCTGATTCTGTTACTTCTCCTTGCTGGGCTAACAATGTTAATACTTTAACATCATTTCCTACTTCTTCTACTCAAGAGGCAAGTTCACAAGGTGACTATGTTTTAGCAGTTTACAATACTGTAGCAACCTATGATTCTGCTTCAATTCAATTCTACATTGGATATTGTGATGCAAATGGTTCAGGTTCAACTGCCTATAATACTGCAATCCCTAGTTTAAGTCCTTCAAGAACACTTTACGGTCAATATAGAAACCTTATTCTTGAAGATGAGAATTCAGGATTTATTTTTGGTGATGTAACTAGTTCTCAATTCTTTGCTATCTCAGTTGAAAGATCAAGTTACAAGCAATCTTTGATGCCTGGTACTTTGAATCTTAAACTAACTAATGGCGCGGCAAATGTATACCTTACTGATAATAGTAATGATGTTTCAGTTGTTCCTTACATTAATGGTACAAGAGTTTACCAGTTAATCTCGGGTTCAAATGGAACCAATAGTGGTACTACACCAACAGGAGCTTCTGCAGCCGGTTATACAGCTTCAGGTTCTTATGGTTGGTTTGTGCCTGATATGGGAACTATTCTTTTAAATGCCAAAGCATTACAACTCCCAGCAACTGCAGGTGGTATTGCCTTAGCTCCTTCAACAGGTAGCTCAAACGTAGCTAATGGTTTAAACAATACAATTATGTATAGAACCATTAATTCTGGAGCAAGCTTCCAATTACTTTCTCAGGAAAATGTTACTTCAGATTATGTGTTTGTAAGACCACAAAACGCTGAATTCAATTATACAACTAACCCATCATTTATCTCGGGTTCAACCGGTGAAGTTATTTATCCAACTTTCATCAACAATCCTCAAACCTATATTACAACAGTAGGTTTATACAATGATGCAAACGAATTGTTAGCTGTAGCTAAACTTTCTAGACCACTTGTTAAAGACTTCACTAAAGAAGCTTTAATTCGCGTTAAGCTAGACTTCTAATGAATGAGTGCTTGGAAACAATTTTTATCAAGTGATATAATTGTTAACCCGTTTGTGGTTAACAAAGGTTTTACTTTTCCTTATACAAGCTTTTACACTGAATCTAGTGGGCAATATGTTGGAATAGATCGATTCCTTGGAAAAAATACTCCTTGGGATGTGGCTATAGGTCAAAATGCTACAACAGGTGAAAATCAAGTTGAATACGAAGCTCTTGTTTACAGAAATGTAAAGCAACTTTACTACTCAAACTTTATATCCTCAAGCACTGGTGATAACGTTAACCAAAGAATCTTAATCCCTGGATTTAACACTTCAGGTAATGCTTTTATAGGATCCAAAACGAACCCAGCATTTGATAATTTTCTCCAAAGCACTTTAACACCTAATAGATATTTTCCTACTGCCTCTAACGCTGAAGTAGCAGTTATATCAATTCCTTCTAAAATTTATGGAGAATATATAGCTCCTAATAGTTTTATTTTATCTTACCCAAGTCTAAATTCAACCATTACAGACGATGGTGAAGGTAATCTAAACATCTCAGGTAGTGCTGTGGGTGAAGGGTATATAGGTAATATAATTTACACACAGGGTATTGCAATTTTAACATCTAATACTCAACCCGATATTGCAGGTTATAATTTAAATGACTATGTAACTGATACAGATGTTACTTGTTCATTTACATCTGCAATGACTATTTGGGAAACCCAATACAAATGTACTCTTAGAGAAAGCGAATTTAATTGTACTTTAAATCCTTCTGCTCAAACAAGCGGATCTTTTTATAGTTTTAGTGGTAGTCAATTCTACCAGCCATTTGATGGCACTTTAGCAGATAATGTGACAGGTTCATATTTTGCTCCTTACGTAACAACAGTTGGTCTATATGATGAGATGCAAAATCTCTTAGCAGTAGGTAAACTATCTCAACCTTTACCCACATCAGCTACAACCGACACAACTATTTTAGTTAACTTAGACTTCTAAAAAATGTGGAAATTTAATGGTGAAGAAATCACTGACATCGATCAGTTCCCATCTGGTACCTTTGGTTTTGTATATAGGGTACTTAACAAAGAAACTGGCAAGGCGTATATTGGTAAAAAAGTGTTGTACCACAGCACAAAAAAGAAATTAACCAAAAAAGAACTTACAGAGATAGAAGGACAAGGTCGTAGACCATCTTTCCGTCTTGTTGTAAAAGAATCAGATTGGAAATCTTATTGGGGTTCTAACAAACTTCTTAAAGAAGAATTACAAGCTAACAAAGACAATTTTGAACGCTCAATTATATGTTTAGCTAAAGATAAAAAACAGCTAACATACTTTGAAACCAAATATCTATTTATCTATTCAGTACTTGAAAAACCAGAGGAGTTCTATAACGATAATATTTTAGGAAAATTCTTTACAAAAGATTTGGCTTCTTAAAAGATTTTTCGTATATTCTATAAGTGGTTAATCAACTCCTTGTAGCACTTGTCAATTCTGTCTTAGGATCAGGAAAACCGACTGCAAGAGGTAACCAAGCCCACACCTGTCCATTCTGCCACCATCACAAACCTAAACTAGAGATAAATTTTAGTGAAGGGAATGGAGATAAAAACCCGTGGCATTGTTGGGTGTGTGGGAAAAAAGGAGTAAAGCTTATCACCCTATTTAAACAAATTGGGGCTTCTGAAGATAAACTAAACGAACTACGCAGTTTAGTAAAATCTTCTTATAAAGATGAGCAAATCCAAACCCAAGAAGCAATTAAACTCCCAGACGAGTTTAAACCTCTATCTGAAATTACCGAAAAAGATATTATAGGAAGACACGCTCTTATATATCTTAAAAAACGCGGTATTGCCAAAGCAGATATTCTTAGGTACAACATAGGGTATTGTGAAGGAGGAAAATACGATAAAATGATAATTGTTCCTTCATACGATGAGTTTGGGAAACTTAACTACTTTGTAGCTAGAAACTTTAACCCAAACTCTCCAGTAAAATACAAAAACCCGCCTATTGGCAAGAACATTATACCATTTGAGCTGTTTATAAATTGGTCTTCACCGCTTATATTATGCGAAGGACCATTTGACGCAATCTCTATCAAACGTAATGCAATCCCGCTTTTAGGAAAACATATACAACCAAACCTGATGAAGCGCATTGTAACTTCTCAAGTTGAAAAAGTATATATTGCGTTAGATAAAGACGCTCAAAAAGATGCTTTAAAATTTGCTGAACTACTCTTGGCGGAGGGAAAAGAAGTTTATATCGTTGATATGGACGAGAAAGATCCAAATGAAATGGGTTTTGGACATTTTACAAAACTTATTCAAGAAACATACCCAATTAATATCTTTGACCTGATGTCAAGGAAGATTTCACTAATATGATAGATAAAGGAACTAAAATTTATAAAAAAAGCGTTACAAGAATTCTTGAAGTAGACCAAGATGCAAAGCAGGTAAATTTTTTAGATACACGTTTTTACAGAAAAGGAGAAGAATACTATCCTTCAATCACCTCAGTTTTACAATACTTCCCTAAAAACAAATTCTTTGAGAACTGGCTTAAAGATGTTGGTCATAATTCGGAAGTTATAGTTCGCAAAGCAGCAGATGAGGGAACACAAGTCCACGAAGCTATTGAAGCTTATTTAGAGGGAAAACAAATTTCGTGGTTAAACGAATTCGGTCAAGCCAACTATTCTTTAGATGTTTGGAAAAATATCTTGAAATTTGATGAGTTTTGGAAGCAAGTTAAACCAACCCTCATCGAAAGTGAAATCCACCTATTCTCAGATGAAGCTAAAATTGCAGGAACTTGTGACCTGGTTTTAGAGATTAATGGTGAAATGTGGATTTTGGATATCAAAACCTCAAATAGTCTTCATACAAGCCAAGATCTTCAAATTGCCGCTTACGCTAAAATGTGGAATGAAAGCTTTGAAGAGAAAGTTAAGCGCACAGGTATCCTTTGGCTTAAATCATCTAAAAGAGGACCAGACAAATCAGGGAAGAAAATTCAAGGCAAAGGTTGGGAAATTTACGAATCAGATCGCTCAATAGAGGAAAACTGGAAGTACTTCGAAAACATTCTTGAACTATATCACCTTGAAAATCCAAATGCTAAACCCGCATTTGAAAGTTTCCCCTTAACAATTCAATTAGAGGGTTGATATTTATACGCAAACGCGTTTAAATGATCAGTCTTGTTCAATTACTGGAAGAACTCTCCTCTAGACCCAAAGCCATAATTTTTGCTGGCTCACCGGGTGCTGGAAAGAGTTCTTTTGTAAAAGATGCTATCGAAGAATTTAATATGAAAGTATTAAATGTTGACGATTACTATAAAGAAAATATGAGACAAGCTGGTCAATCTCTTGATGTTAAAAATGCTAGTAGAGAAGGTAGAAGTAAATCATCTTCAGCTATGCAGAAAGCTATTAAGAGCTACCAAAGTGCATTGACTCAAGCTATGAACAACGATGAAAACATAGTTTTAGATGCCACTTCAGGATCCTTAAAAAAGACTGCTGAATTAAGAAATGAACTTAATATGGCAGGTTATGATGTAATGATGATTTATGTGCATTCTTCACTTAAAAAAGCTCTCAAAAGAAATGATAGACGTTTTGAAAAAACTCAAGGACAGGAGCGTAGCTTACCTCCAGATGTGGTTGTTAAGACTTGGGCAAATGTCACAAGAAATTACAACCAATATAGAAACATATTTGGTGACGATTTTGTGTCTGTTGTAAATGACGAAAAACCATTTACACTTTCATCTTACGATGATATAAAAAAGATATATTTGGATCCTTACCAACCCAAAGATTCTCTACCAACATCACCACAAGATCAAGCATATCAAGATAAAATTGAAGCTGAAAATAGAGCTTATGTAGATGACTTTATTTCAAAAAGAAAAGCCCAAGATATCATAGACAACTCTGTATCTAAAGAGGATGTTAAAGTTAAAGTAAAACAATTCCTATCCAAATGAGCGATAAAATCCCAGGTGGTTTAGCAAAAGGTATGAGTTTAGCAGATATTGCTAAACATCATAAAGTTCCTCTCAAATCGTTAAAAGCAAAACTTGAGCAGGGTATTAAAGTTGAAATGGAGCACACTACAGATAAAGCTGTTGCTCGCGAAATTGCTATGGATCACATTTTTGAAGATCCAAACTACTACACTAAGCTAAAAACAATTGAAAAGGAAGCAGTAGAAGAGCAACCTGTTGAAGAGAAAAAAGATCCGTACGCAATCTCTGCTTATGCTCTTGAACTTCAAAAAGGATTAGAAGAACATTTACTTGAATCAATGATTAAAGATAATATGTTCCGCTCAGACTATATAGACTTTAATCGTTTAGAAAGAGAATTAGACTTTATCTTTGATGATTTGGGGATAGACATTAACTTAACTCAACATTTCAAGGATAGAGTAATGCAAAGACGAGTGGATAAAAGAGATATTATGGATTTAATGTCTAAAGTTCACGACAAATATTCTCAAGAAGTTCGTTTCTTAAAAAGAGACGACAATAGAGTATTTAGACATTTAACTCGTTTGCTTGATATTGCTTCTGTAGCTGGTGGAATTGATAGCGATGGTTATAAGGATTTATTCCTTAAAACTATCTTAAAAAGAAATGATCCAAGCGAACCACCTCTTCGTACAAATTACACTTCTCCAGTCTTATCAGTAAATGAAGAGAAATCATCTTATAAAAATTTCATTCCTGAAATAAACAAATTTATGGCGGCTAATGGGATGAATGTTGAACCATTCCCTTCAGTAAAATTCATAGAGGATGATGAAGAAAATGCTAATGATCCCTTAGGTACTACAGCATACTATGATCCCGCCAATAAAATGGTTGTTTTATATACTATGAAACGCCATCCAAAAGATATTTTACGTAGCTATGCTCACGAAATGGTCCACCACGAGCAAAATTTAAATAATATTATAGGCAAGGGAGAAATACAAACAACAAACACTCTTGAAGATGATTTTTTAGATAAAATCGAGAGAGATGCTTACGAAAAAGGAAACATTATGTTTCGCAATTGGACAGATAGTTTAAAAAAATAGTTTATGAAAGAAAATGTTCTGAAAAAACAATTCGTTGAAAAAGACGTTCAACGCTTAAGAAATTTAGTACAAGGAAAATATGCAGATAAATCCCAAATATCAGTCGGTTTTACAAAAGAAGCCAATAAAGTATACAACGAAGGTGATGTATGGGAAGCCGATGGGCGTACGTGGACTATTAAGGATGGCATTAAACAAAATGTCACGAAATTGGACAAAGCTAAAGAAGCGATTGTCTTACCTTTATTTTGTCCTAACTGCAAAAAAATGATGAAACCAAGGTTGGATAAAAAATGGTTCCAACTTTATAAACATTGTTTTGATTGCCAAATTGATTTTGAAACCACTCTCAGAACTTCAGGTCAGTGGGAAACCTATCTTAAAGAGATAAATAATCAGGGCATTGATGGTCTTATCAAAGACTTTGAAGTCTGGATGGAAGAAGAAATCAAATATAAAGATAACGAATCTTACATTACAGAAGCCGGTGACGTAGAAAAATGGTCTTCAACAAATGTAAATTTACTTCTTAAACAGAAAGAAGATACTATTAAATTTCTGCAAAGTCTAAAAAAAGACTAATATTTATAAGAAAACTATTCGTGAGAAGAGGACCTGGTGATATCTTTATCAATACAGACCCTAGATTGGGTAAAATTGCTATAAGTAAAGATACAATAATAAACCAAGTTCCTCTTCCCGTTCAAGAAATTAAAAAAGAAGACAATGAGCCAATTCGACGTAGCCAAGTGGAACAAACAGAGATACCTAACGGAAGCGAACCTTCTAGAAAGCAAAGCACAAGAGGCAGCAGACGCAATAGACAAAGCTCTTGATGAAGCTGATCCCTCGGGTATTCTCCCAGAAGATTTAGGAAAGGCTATTGCTATAGTTGTTAAAAAAGGATTTCAGACTGAAAAACAACAAGCATTTATGGATGCCCTCCATACTGGTTTAGGTTATCCTGATAAATTATCAGAAGCTAAAGATGACTTTTATCCAAACTCACCAGAAGCTTTAAGACAAGCTACTCAAACAGCAAAAGATATTTTAGATAAACATAAGTCTAGTATTAAAGATATTGCTGACAAATACGAGGGACAACCAGGTAAATCAAGACAAATGATGGATGAACTCAATGACTTACTTGATGCTGATTTAAAAGGAATCCCATTTGAAGACTATGTTTCAAACAAGGTTAGAGGTGTTTTAGGTAAAGCATTGTTCCGCTATTATGCTTCAAAGAATCCCGAATTAGCTAAAATGATGTAATGATGGAAGATATTAAAAAAATACAAGAATTTTTCTCTAAACCTTTAGAAGAAATGATGTCTATAGATGATCAAGCTAAAGCATATTTCCTTGAAAAATTTAAAAAAGGCGAAATTGATTCTTTACCCGATAATCCTAAAGCAGCATTTTTAGATCAAATGACGAAGGATGAAATGGAAAAAGATGCAGCTCAATTCCGTAGTGAAAGAGGTTTAGAAGAAATCAACCTTTCAGAAGCTTATGTTCCTGAAAATATCAAAGAATTTGCTAAAAGAAAAGGTGTTTCACGTTTAGTAAACACTGTAGCAGGTTGGGCTGAAAAAGTAGGTAAAAGGATTGTTGGTGGAACTGCTATTGGAAAGTATTACAATACTCTTATTTTAGATATGACTTACCAAGGTTCTCAAATCTATATCAATTGTGAAGACGAAACAGTTGAATTATATGGTGAACCAGTTTACAGCTTCCAAGATTTTAAAAGAGTATACGAAGCAGACCAAGAAGAAGAAGAATCAGTAAATGAATTAGACACAGCAACATACCGCTCAGCTCTTCAAAAGGGCAGATCAAGAGGAGATTCTAAAGGTAAAGGTATTGCTACATCTGCTCTTAATTTATTAGCTAAAAAAGCAGCCCAAACTTTAGCAGGTCAATCATTTGAGGTTGCTGGTTCTTTAAATAATGTAACTAAAGGCATTAGCAAAAGTGATGTTTATAGTTACATTAATCAAGCCCTAATGACATTTACAGGCGCAGGTGAATTGTACAATCCCCGAGACATCAATACAGTTGGTTCGGATGAGGTTAATTTTTTAATGGATGTTGAATTCCAACTACCCGATAATATTGGTGGTTGGTCAGAACCTGTAAAATTCAGAGGATACCAAAACTATAAATTCCCAGCCAAAGTTCAATTTTCAATTAAAGATGGTAAGGTTTGGGTTTGGTTTAAGGCAGCTGATACTGATTTAGAATTTACAAGACCAGGTGCAAGAGCAATTGCTAAATTAGCTGATATGGTTGCTCAAGAACTTCAACTAAAAACACCTATTAAACACAATTCTATCAAGCAGTTTGATGCTATGAAGCCAACTGAAAAGTCAGTAAACGAAGCTCAATTCTCAGATTACTCAAACAACGAATTAGCAGCTTATTGTAAAAACAATCCAAACGATAAAGTCGCAGCAGCTGAACTTAAAAAACGTTCTCAAAAACTTAAAGACTTAAGTAGAACAGACGAAGCTAGAGATCTTAATGATCCTGTTATGATGAAGTTTAGGGCTGAAAAAGAAAAAAGGAAATATCTTAACACCCCCACATCTTCATCTCCATCAACATCTCGAGTTTCAGATAAAATCGCTGCTTTAAAAGCTCAAAGAGCTCAAATTATGCGCGATATGGAACAAGAAGCAGAACCAGAAGGTGGCCCAATCGCTGATAGATATGGTGATATGCTTAACAAAATTGATAAAGCAATCGCTAAAATTGTAGCCAGTGGTATAACAGAAGAAGTATCTAACGACTACTCACCTTTATCTTATGCTAAATTAGTAGCTGCAGGTAAAATGGATATTGAGGATGCTATGAAAGAAACAGGCTTCCCTTACGTCACTTTAATATCTTTGGTTAATAAAATCAAAGGTGCTAGTTCGATGAAAGAAGGTACTTGGGCTTTAGGTAATGCTAAAGATATCCAACGTATTTTAGACGTTCTAGTAAAGTTAAAAGATAATGCATACAATGTTATTGGTGATGATATTTTCTTTGATGGTTTAGATAGTGCTATATCTCGTGCTGAAGAG
>Ga0099848_1000385_pt1 | contig 20519 bp, 29 predicted proteins | sample CB_VirMetaG_3_FD_78179 | JGI IMG/M metagenome (GOLD analysis project Ga0099848, IMG submission 78179) | Freshwater to marine saline gradient viral communities from Chesapeake Bay - CB_1508_1S Viral MetaG | ecosystem: Environmental > Aquatic > Marine > Coastal | place: USA: Chesapeake Bay...
AACAGGTGGTGGCGGTGCTACAACAACTGCTATTACTGCTATTACACTTTCAAATCCATTAAGAATAACAACAGGTACAGCACACGGATTAACAGATAATCAAAACGTTACAACAACAGATATTGTTGGTACAACTGAACTTAACGGTAACAGTTACTATGTTGATGTTATTAACTCAACAACCGTAGATCTTTACACAGACGAAGCATTATCAACTGCCGTTGATGGCACAACAGGATTTACTGCATATACATCAGGCGGTTACATAACTGGTGCGGCGGGTGCAGGTGGTGGATCATTTGTTGCACTATCGGATACACCAAACTCTTATTTGGCGGCGGCTGGCGATGCTGATAAACTTGTGCAGGTAAATGGCACAGGTAACGGATTAATTTTCACAGATCCAAATGCATTAATCAGTGCAACATACATTGAAAACAAAGGCTTCCTACCTAAAGCAGGTGGCACAATGTCAGGAAATCTTAATGTAGGCGGAAACATTACATTAAATCCTTCCAATGGTAGAATTGATGCAACAACCGTATATGGTACATTCTATGGTTTCTTAAACGGTAATGCTAATGGTAATCACACAGGAACATACAACGGTCCCATAGGTGGAGTAACACCAAACACAATAGTTGGTACAACAATTACAGCCAACACAGGGTTTGTTGGAAACCTGACAGGTGATACAACAGGAACACACAGCGGTAATGTCAACGGTAACGTAACTGGTAACCTACAAGGAAATGTTACAGGTAACGTTGTTGGTATATTAAACGGCAATGTAACAGCAACCAGTGGTAGCAGTTCATTTAACATTATTAATTCTGGATCAATAAATGCTACCGGACAAATTACTGCAAATAGTTTTTCAGGAAATTTAACATCAACTGGAACAAGTAATTTCAACATTGTTGATGTTTCGGGAAATATTTACAACAGTGTAGGTAATGTATTAGTTAATGACAATCTTGACGTAACAGGTAACGTTGCTGTAACAGGTAATGTATCAGCAACTGGAACATTAGATGTTACAGGTAGAGGACAAATTGCTGATCTAAGAATTGAAGGATCATCGATTGAAAACGATAATTCCAACGGCGGAGTAAGAATTGCCGCGAACGGTACTGGATTTATTGAATTGCAGGGTAACGTTAGACTTAACGGTCCTATTGCATATTCAAACAACAGTGATCAAATCATTGGTACTACACAAACACCGGCTACCATTTCTGCAAACACAACTGTATCATTTATTACAACACAAAACTGGACTAGTGCAAGTGCTGGTTTGGCTTATGCTAATCTTGCTGATGGCACATATGAAGGACACATTAAGATTCTTAAAATGGTCAGCAGAGGTACGTACTCAATTGACGGCGGTGTTCAAAACTTTGATAGATATTTGCAGGTTAACCTAAAAATTAATGGTGCTTCCAGTACAGTAAACCTTTCTGAAAACAGTGAGTTTGGTGCTTTAACATTAATATGGCATGGCGGAAGTTGGTGGATTTTATCGCAATTCGATTCCTAAAATTATTAGGTAAATACCTGTATAAGGATGAAAGATGAAACCAATTTGGACAACGCCTGCGGGTAGTTTAGGAACATTACAGGAAAGAATAACTTCGACAGTTACCTTGGTCGCACAAGGCAATGATGTGAAGTACACACTTCTTAACGGCGATTTACCAAATGGTATGCGTTTAATCAACAATCAAATAGTTGGTACACCATTTGAAGTTAGCGATACAACAGTTTCTACATTTGTTATTCGAGCAAGTAATACAGAAGGATCAATTGATAGAGCATTTTCAATAACAATTGAAGGTCCGGACGATCCTTTATGGATTACTCCTACTGGAACACTTTATATTGGTCCTAATGGAGAAGATTGGATTTTTAATAGATCTCCGGTGGATTATCAACTTACAGCCAGCGATAGTGATTTAACAGCGGGCGGCAGTTTACAATTTTATTTAGATGACCTTGCTGGAGAACTTCCTCCAGGATTAACACTTACACGTGATGGAAAACTTCAAGGTGTCATCGATGCTCCTCTTACACTAAACTACGAAGCAACAAACGCAAACTACGATAGACAACAGTTTGATATGTTTCCTTATGATTACGGTGGAGGAACAGATCCTAATGATCAAGTTCCAAGATACATTTCTAGATTTTATGAATTTAGAGCAACAGTATCAGATGGAATCAACAGAGCAAAAAGAAGATTTAGAATTTTCGTTGTAAACGAACAGGTGTTTAGAACAGATACAACAACTATTTCTGTTGATACTAATTCATTTATTTCAAGTGCAACATATCTTAGAGCACCTATATGGACAACAACAGGTAACCTAGGTGTTAGACGTGCTAATAATTATATAACAATTCCGCTAGAAGTTTATGATCCAAATAAATTTAGTGGACCTGTGTTGTATGAAATCATTCCTTTAGAAGATAGTTCAGCCAGTGTGCTTCCTCCTGGAATGAGTTTAGATCCGGCTAATGGTGTTTTGTTTGGTAAGGTCCCTTATCAACCTGCTGTTACACAACGTTTTACATTTAGAGTAAGAGTTACAAGAACAGATCCAGTAAACAACGAACAAAACTTTAATGAACGTACATTTATTATCAACATTCAAGGTGAAGTTGATAGCACAATTAAATTTACTTCAAATGAACTATTAGGTTCTTTATTACCTAACCAATTAAGCACACTGCAAGTTGAAGCAGTTACAACACTTAAAGGTGCCGACGTAAGATATAGATTAAAATCTGGTAAGTTGCCTCCAGGATTAACACTAACCGGTGATGGTAGTATTGTTGGAAAAATAAATCAATTAGAAACAACCGCAGGTGCTAAAGACGGATTAACAACTTTTGATTTAATTAATTTTGGTTTAAACAGTTTTATTCTAGATACAGGTACAACAACAATCGACAAACAGTATAGATTCGTTGTTACTGCACGTGATTATTATCAAGCAAGTGCTGTTGATAAAGATTTTAGAATTGAAGTTACTGCTGATTCACTTACACAGTATAGTAATTTGTATCTCAAACCTTTAATGCCAAAAGAAAAACGAGAATACTATTATAGTTTCATAACTGATAATAAAACATTTCCTGAAGAATTATTATTCCGTCCAAGCGATCCAAGTTTTGGAGTGCAGAATGAAATTAAAATGCTGTTACAACACGGTATTGAAACAACAACTATTGAAAAATATGTTCCTGCACTTGCAACAAACTTTGTAAGAAAAACATTTTATTTTGGTGATACAAAAATAGCATATGCGAATGATGTAAATGGAAACAAACTATATGAAATAATTTATGTTGAAATAGTTGATCCATTAGAAAACAAAAACGGATCAGCAAAACGCAGAATCGAAATTGCCAATGGTAGTCCGATTGACGCATCTACAAACAAATATAAAGCATCAACCAATTTAATCACTATTGATCAATTATTGGACAAATTTGTTTACCCTAGCAGTGTAACAAATATGAAGAACAAATTAAAGGAAATTATTTCGGAAGATGGCAGTAGCCTAATCCAAATTGAAGAAAAATACATTCCTGCTTGGATGTCTAGCATACAACCAACCGGTACCGCACTAGGCTTTACAAAAGCGGTTCCAGTTGCATACGTTAAGCCAGGATACGGGATAAGTATATTAGAAAGCATTAAAGATACAGGGTTTGACTTTAAAAACATGGCGTTTGATATAGACAGACTCATAATTGATTCAGTGGAAGGGCAAGTAGGCGATAAATACATTGCGTTTCCCAGAAGGAAGGTAAATTAATATGGCAAGTACAATTAACATAGCAAACATAGACGAGAATTATCCTGTTGCGGGTCAGGACAATGACTCACAGGGTTTTAGAGATAATTTTCAAAATATCAAAACCGCATTAGGTATAGCAAAATCGGAGATCACTGGATTGCAGGACAATACAGTAGATATTACCAATGCTGATACAAGTTTTAGTGGAAACACTATCTCTGACGTTGTTTTAAGAGATGAAAAAACTGCGGCACCAAGTGCATTTACAATTACAACAACAACCAGTGATGTTGATCTTTCAACAGGTTCTTATGTTAGATTGATCCTAAACGTTGAACCAGTGGATGGTAATAACGTTATTAATTTTATTAACTGGGGTCCTGCTAACACAATGCAGAAAGTTAGATTAGAAATTGTTCCTAACAATGAACAATCAAAAGTCGTTCAATTTGCCCCTTCAAACTTATGGAAAAAACAGGACACACCTGGATCTGCAAACGCCCTTACAAACCCAATAACAATTAACAGTGCTAACGAATGGGTATCAGGTAGCGGTGTTTATGTTGTTAATGATGTTGTTAAAGTAACAGGGGTTGGACAATACATTTGTATTCAAGATGTATCATCTTCAACAACTGCTCCAAACGCAGATGCTAGTAACTGGAGAGCATACGATTCTAAATATATCTTTGATGTATGGAGTGCTGACCAAGGTACTAACGTGTTTGTTTCATACGAAGGCAAATACGTAAAATAATTTAAGGAGGTCAAATGTTTAATCCTCTAGCAGAAGATCCAACAAGTTTAAAAGACACAGAACTAGACGATAAGATTCGCGACCTCACTAAAAAATATTTCCAATCATCAAGGTTTCCTGATCAGAGTCTTGCACGACAAGTTAGAGAAATGCTAACTATATACAAGCAAGAATTAGTTAGAAGGCAACAAAAAGCCTTTGCTGATTCTAAGAAAAAACGTGACACAGACTTGGATACCTTAATAAATGTTGAATAACGATAACGATAGAGTTTTAAATTTTTTTAGTTGGGAAACCGAATTTGATGCTTCATTAGTAGTTGATGGATGCATTTACCCTAACAATTACACAGTAAGACTTTCTTTCTTACCAAGAGTAACAGAAGTAAAATTACAAAATAATAGTTTTGATAGAATAAAATATCTATTCAACGTTCTTTGTAACAACGCAGTTATAACACATCCAGAAGATCAATTTCAATCAGTTTGGTTTAAAATGCCGGTGAATAAAATTTTACTTCCCGGAAATCCATACGATCAACTGTTTGCTAGATGTTTGTACAAAAAAATGGTTTCTATTTCCGGAGAATATCTCCATATTGGCCAATTAACACTTGACAGCCGACTGGGAGATAATGTACAATATACTATTGACAGTGAGATTTATGACGACGGCATACTTGAAAAAGCAACTTGGATTGATGACATTTGTAAAGACCCATGGTGGATTCGAAATGATACAGCAACATTCGATCAAAAACTTGACGGAAAAACATTCTGGCAAGGAACACACAGTTGGAGGGATTTAGGTTATGGATCAGACGCACCTAAAAAACCATTCAACCCAACCATCATTAACGGCGGTAAAGACTAACGATCTTAATCAAACTGTTCTAAGCGAAAAAGATATTTTAGAACTAATCTATCAAGATAAATGGCAGTATGTTAAAAACTGCATTGTTGATTCTAACGATATTGCAAACATCTTTAATACAAGAGTTACCGAAAACAAAGATAACTTTGAACTGTTACCATTAAATCAAAATGATGGTATAGGGCGTGATCTATTTGATCAAAAGAATAGAGAATCTTGGTATATGCCAGAAAAATATAAGCAGTTTGATATTGAAAATTATATCTTAGGACTAGCAGAAACACCCAAAGAAAAACAACGTGTTGAATTAGAATTAACACTATTCAAATCACACGCAATGATTGATGTATTAAAGTTTCTAAAATATATGGTAGATACTATGCGTTCCAATGGTATTATATGGGGTGTAGGACGTGGATCAAGTGTAGCGAGTTATGTTCTATATTTGTTAGGCGTACATAAGGTTAATTCAATCAAATACGATTTGGATCCAACCGAATTCCTAAGATAGAGATTTTCAGCAAGATAAGTATGTATTGAAGGAGATTAGTTATATGAACAAAATCTATAGAACATTACAAGGTCGCCAAATTGATATGGATAAGTTACGTAATAAAAACGAACTTATGCCTGCGGTTGGTAACATGAAAGTTAATGCTCGCGGCGATGAACTAGGACCAGGTGGAAAAATTCTTAGAACAAGAGAACAAATTATGGCACAGTATTATGAAAATAATCCAAATGCCGCACCGGACCCAGATCAAAAAACAACAGCAAAAGCAACAGCACCATCACAAACTTATGTTCCGCCAACTGAAACATTAAAAGTTGAGGATACTAAAGTAAGCGATGTTGTTAAGGATGTGGAACCAGTTAAAGAAGCAGTGGTTCCTGTAGAACAAAAAGAAGCAGAAGTTGTTGAAAAAGCAACAGAAGCAGTTCAAAAAGCAAGAGCCAAACGCAGAGGCATTGCTGACGCAACAGGAGAATAATAAATGAAGGTTCATCTTACTAAAGCAAAAGGAAACTTTGTTCCGTTGGGTGAAGACATCCTAGTAACCAATATGTATTTTGGCGAAGAGCGATCATCTGGTGGAATTATATTATCCAATGATGATGGTAAATTACGTGGTATTCGTGCCCGTTGGTGCCAAGTGTACAAGATTGGTCAAAGATGTAAACTTAAAGATCAAATCAATGAAGGCGATTGGATCCTTTTAGAACACGGTCGTTGGAGTCGTCAATTTTTAATTGAAGATAATGACGGTGTCGATTGGGTATTACAAAAAGCAGACATTGATGCTATTCTTTTAGTTTCTGAAGAAGAACCTTTAGAAGTTACAAACTGGATCAAACACGTAGAAAGTAAAAACGAATATGTTGATAACTTCCGTGTTGATAAAAAACTTAAACCACTTTTTGCCTAGGAGAGTTAACATTGGCAATAGATTTAAACAAGTATAAAGACTTCGTAGAAAAAGTAACAAGCGAAGAATCAAATGATCCAAATCGTTTATATGGTCGTATGGGATATCTCAGCGGTTATGCTCATACAGTTACAGAAGACAAAGTTCAGAATGAAGCACCTATTAACATTGCACTAGCATTAACTGGTGGAATTGGATTAAGTTCGGAAACAGGAGAATTAAATGAAATTCTTAAAAAAGTATTATTTCAAGGTAAGCCATGGAACGGGGATGTTCGTTTCCATCTTAAACGAGAGTTGGGCGATATTCTTTGGTATTGGGTTAATACTTGTAGAGCGTTGGATCTAGATCCAAACGACGTAGTAGAAGAAAATGTTCGTAAACTAGAAAGCCGTTATCCGGGTGGTGAGTTTGATGTACACTATTCCGAAAATCGCAAAGACGGCGATTTATAACTTCAAAATATCTTGACAATTAAGCCGAAAGGTAGTATTATACTATTATGCGTATAGGTATTACTTTTTCGGCTTTTGATCTTTTCCATAGTGGGCACGTTGCTATGCTTAAAGAAGCACGAGCAAACTGTGACTATATGATGATTGGATTGCAAACAGATCCAACACTTGACAGGCCCGAAAAAAATAAACCAATTCAAAGTGTATTTGAAAGATATGTTCAATTGGAAGGTTGCAAGTATATTGATCAAATTATTCCCTATGAAACGGAGAAAGATTTAATTGATATACTTTTAACATATAAAATTGATGTGCGGTTTATTGGAGAAGAATACAAAGACAAAGACTTTACAGGCAAACAATTATGTCTTGACAAAGGCATTGAATTATACTATAATAAAAGGCAACATTCGTTTAGCACAAGCGGATTAAGAAAAAGGATAGAACAAAATGGCTAAAGAACTATGGGTAGAAAAGTATCGTCCTAAAACGATAAAAGATTATGTATTCCGCGATGCGACACAAAAAGGTCAAGTTAGCGGATGGGTAAAAGACAAAAGCATTCCGCACTTGCTGTTTAGTGGACACGCTGGTATTGGTAAAACAACACTAGCAAAGGTGTTGTTAAATGAACTAGAAGTAAACGAATATGATGTGCTAGAAATTAACGCATCACGAACAAACAGTGTAGAAGATGTTCGTGATAAAATTGTTAACTTTGTGCAGATGATTCCATTCGGTGACTTTAAGGTTGTATTGCTAGACGAGGCAGACTATCTATCACCAAACGCACAGGCGGCACTGCGTGGCGTTATGGAAGAATATCATACCACAAGCAGATTTATTTTAACCTGTAACTATCCTAACAGAATTATTCCTGCTATTCATAGCAGATGTCAAGGTTTTCATATTACAAATGTTGACCAAACAGAATTTACCGCTCGTGTTGCTGAGATCTTAATTACAGAAGGTGTTGAGCCAGATTTAGATGTGCTAGATACTTTTGTAAAAGCAACATATCCTGATATGCGTAAGTGTATTAATATGTGTCAAATGAACAGCACAACCGGTAAACTGCTTCCACCAGCAAAAGGTGATACAGGTGAAAGCGATTATAAAGTTGAAATGGTTGAACTGTTTAAAGCAGGCAAGATTTCTGAAGCACGTAAACTTATTTGTGCTCAAGCAAGACCAGAAGAAATGGAAGATATTTTCCGTTGGTGTTATGATAATCTTGATGTGTTTTCCAAAGATGAGGATAAACAGGACCAAGCCGTGCTAATTATCAAGCAAGGTTTAGTAGATCATTCATTTGTTGCTGATCCTGAAATTAACATGAGTGCTACACTTATTAAGTTAGCACGTTTAACAAAGGAATAAATGGGTATAGATATAAAAAGGAACTACGACGGCTATATTGATCGTGGCCCTACGAAAGAAGAAAAACAAGCACAACGCGATAAACTCATGAAAGAGTTTTTAGCAAAAGGAGGAAAGATTGAAAGATGTCCTCCGGGTATAGCACAAGGTGCTCAGGGTGCATTAGGAGGAAGATTACAATATTCAGCAGATGAAATAATCTCTCAAGACCCTAAGTATGATCCAAAAACAAAAAAATCAAAAAAGAAGAAATAGTGTCTAGAGTAGGTCGTAAAACGGTATTAACATGGATTGTTGATGATTATAAATCGCATCCAGTTAGATTTTGTACTGAAGTTGTTGGTATGATTTCTAACCTTATGGCCAGTTTAATACTAATGTGGTATTCACCAAATCCACCTATGTTTCTTGCTTATATTTTCTTTTTATTAGCCAGTGTGCTACTAATGGGTGCGGCATTTAGTAGAAAAAGTTTTGGATTTACTGCTATGTATATTACATACTTAGGAATAGATCTGATAGGATTCATTAAAACACTTTAGGAGGAATAATGACTTACTTAGTAAATGACAAATGTATAATGTGTAAACATACTGACTGTGTTGAAGTATGTCCTGTAGATTGTTTTTATGAAGGCGAAAATATGTTAGTAATCAATCCAGATGAATGCATTGATTGTGGTGTATGTGTTCCTGAGTGTCCGGAAGACGCAATATTTCAAACCGATAACAAAGAAGATCCGTGGTATAAACACAACGAATACTTTGCCAAGGAATGGCCGAACATCACCTTCAAACAAGATGCTTTGTCTACTGCTGAAGAATATTCATCGTGGTCGGACAAAACTAAACTCTTCAGCAAAAATCCGGGCGGAACTAAAGACTAGTCTTCGCCGTAGATTTCAAGCACTTCTTTAACTGCTTCGTGTCTTTCAATATCTCCTCTATCAAATCTGCAAACAGCAAGATGATCCAACGATCTATTTTCAACTTTACTAATAAAGTCTAATAGTCCATTGTCCTTCATTCTATCCGCTTGTTGTAAATCACCGGTTACTACCATTCTTGAGTTTTCACCAATACGTGTTAGTAACATTTTCATCTGACTAGGCGTAGCGTTTTGCATTTCGTCAGCGATGATATAACTGTTTTTAAATGTACGACCACGCATATATGCTAGTGGAGAAATTTCAATAATTCCATCCTCTATCATACCAGATACTTCTCTGGGCAGGTAGTACTCTTGAAAAACGTCAAATATTGGACGAGTCCATGGTTCCATTTTTTGCTCAAGCGTTCCTGGTAAAAAGCCGTGTTTTTCATCCACGCTTACAGCGGGTCTAGTGATCACGATTTTATCCACTTTTCTTTCTTGGAATTGCTTGATAGCATTTAGAACACCTATAAGGGTCTTACCAGTACCTGCAGGACCAACCGCAAAAACAATGTATTTTTTGTAGTTTGTAAGGGTATCTAAGTAAGTTTCTTGATTAAGGTTTCTTGGAAGTATCTCAACTTGACGTTGCTTATTAGGGAAATTAATTACATTCATTTGTAACGAACGCTCCCGTTGGCGTTCTCTGCGTTTTGCTCTAGACAATATTGACCTCCTAATTGTTGGTTAAACAGTGTCCGACCACAATAATATTTAACTCTAAATAACAATTATTATGCTATAATATAATTTTTTCTATCGGGCAATCTACGCTAAATAAATGTGGAGACTTAGAATATGTACGATATTGTTAAAATAATCGAAAACGTTAAAACTATATACGAATCCAATAATCACATACGTGTTTTAAAGGATTACGAGCGTGTTTTAGACGAATTAGATCTTTATCTATTTGACAACTGGGCAGACGGTGAATTAGTTGAAGGCCCTATTGTAAACAGGCATACTGTTGAATGCAAATGGATGTGGCCTATGGAAAAGATGCCTAACCCACGTGGTGGTAAGCGTCTGTTAGACTATGACTGCAAAGTTACATATAAAAAAGACGAACTTATTCAACCAAGAAAAATTCAAGATCCTGATGATTATCGACCAGGAACTAAAAAAGGTAAGTTAGATAGACACCCAATTTGGATTGTTTCTGTTACTATGCCTAAGAGTCTAATGTTTGATATGTACAAAGGTTATCTACGTAATATCGATCAAAGCATATTAGACAATATGGAACAACCTGTAACAACACCAGAAGTTGCTCCAGAACCTGTAACAGATTTAGGAGATTTAAATGAGCCTCAAGCCTAATGATTTAAAAAATTTCGTTAGTGAAATTTTTACTATCGACACTTATCAATCTAAGATGGGCAACGATAAGGATGTTGCTGTTCTTGCTTTTGAAGTTAAAGATCAAGAACCTGCAAAAGACTTAATGAACTTCCTTGAAAAAGGATATCCATTTGTGTTGGATGCTGATGTTAGTTCAGGTGAAACTAACAAAGGCAAATATCAAGTGTTTGTTGAAATTGAAAGAAACAGAAGGCTTCCTGATAGAATTGCAGAAATTTTAGAAGATGTTGCTAAACTAACAGGTAACAGCGATTGGCGTTTTAGATATTATAAGAATACAGAAAGCCAAGCATTTGATCCTGAAATTGCAGAACAAACTATTCCATTAAATGGTGATTCATATACTGCTATGACAGAAACATTCCGTCAAGGCGAACTAGATAGATTCTTTGACAGAGGTGTTACAGAGCAAAAATGGATTGACGAAGGTGTTATTGAATTTTCAAAACACGTTGCTGGTAACATCAAATTAAAACAAGTTGATGAAGGAACTACCGAACAGATGGTGCTAAAATATAAAGGTGCTATCAAAATGGACGAAAGTAGTACTTCAGAAATGTTCTTCCTCACAAAATACTTTGGTAATTACAACATATATAAAATAGATGAAAATCTATTTTTTACCAACGGAATCAGAACCAAGGTTCTACAAAGGGTATAAAGTATGCGAATAGAAGGGATCTTTCCGGTCCCATTTCTGTTCGACTTCTTGGATATCGATAATCAAAAGTTAATCGAATATTCTTACGCATTAAAAAAGAATAATCCGGGCAGTCCTAGAAATGGTGGATGGCAAAGTGAATGGCTTAATTTAGAGGCACAAGAACTACAACCTCTAGTTAGTATAATCAAAACAAAAATGCAGGAAACTGCTACCAATCTATATCAATTTCATGATGATTATACCATTAACCTTAAAAATGGGTGGATCAATATAAACGAACCCAAAGGTGAACAACTAAACAACAACTACTATCATATGCACGGACCATATTTTATCAGCATGGTCTATTATATTCAGACAGCAGAAAATTGCGGAAAACTTAATCTAGTACCACCACATGGATTTTTAGATTACACAATTCCTGAGCAACTGCTGACCAATTTGAATCCATTTAACAGTCAACGCTATCAAATCGATCCTGCACCAGGAAAACTTGTAGCCTTTCCTGCTTGGATTACACATTTTGCTGATATAAATAATAGCGATGTTGATAGAATATCTATTGCATTTAATGGTATGTTAGAACTTAAAGGAAAATAAATGGCTAACGATAATTTTAACAAATGTTTGGAAATAATTTTACACCACGAAGGCGGGTATGTAAACCATCCAAAAGACCCAGGTGGTGAAACTAACCTAGGTGTTACAAAACGTGTTTACGAAGAACACGGTGGTACTAAAAGTATGAGAGATTTAACAGTTGATGATGTTGCTCCAATATACAGAAAAAGTTATTGGGATAAACTAAAAGGCGATCAACTTCCTGCTGGTTTAGACCTTTGCGTATTTGACTTTGGTGTTAACGCTGGTCCTGGCAGAGCGGCAAAATATTTGCAAACCATGATCGGAACTGTTGCTGACGGTGGCATTGGTCCTAATACTTTAAAAATCTTAGGAGACTATGTAAGCAATCACGGTATTGAATCAACTATTAAGAATTATCAAGAAGCACGTCAAAGTTACTATGAATCATTAAGTACCTTTGATACGTTTGGTAGAGGGTGGACTCGTAGAGTTACAGAAACTACCGACCTTGCTTTACAGATGGTTTAAGAAAGCAAAAGTGGATACACTTATTTTAAAACCTGAATGGATTGTTAAGTGTCAAAATTGTGGACACGATTGTCATTGTGGGGAAAAATGTAAACAAGAATACACAGATGGTGATGGTGAAAGATATGAAATTGAGTGTTGTAAACGTTGTCGACATAAGGAGGTGTAATGTTTAGTTCAATTAAAATTGCATTGGTATTGTTGATGTTAGCAGGTGCAGGTGGCGGATTTGTGTATGTAAAAACACTCAAATCAGATCTTGAAACTGCAAAAGCAAACCAAGCAAAATTAGAAGCAAGTGTGGAAACACAAAAGGCTGTTATTGTACAGATGCAGGCTGACTTTCAGGCGATTAGCAAAGCAAAAGATGAACTTAATCAAAGAGCAATAGTTCTTCAAGCAGAATTAAAGAACTTAGATGATAAATTTAACAAAACCAATGCTTCAGGAAAAAAGAGAGACATTGGTGATCTTGCAATACAAAGAACAAAACCGATTGAAAAAATTATCAATCGTGCAACAGCAAATGCTCAACGTTGTGTAGAAATAGCAATGGGAGCACCATTAACAGAGGCGGAAAAAAATGCAACTAAGAATTCAGAAATTAATCCTGAATGCCCTAGTCTAGCAAATCCGAAATATCAACCTTATGCTCAATAGATTATTAATAATTGTTTTAGTTGGTTTTATGTTAACAGGATGTTCTACTGTTAAGGAATTAAAAATTTTTAGTACTGAAGTAGAACGTCAGCCACTTAATTTGCCTAACGCCGATGCTCCAAAAATGGAAGAACTTAATTGGATCATCATAACCAGCGAGAATGCAGAAGAAGTATTTGCTAAACTAAAAGAAAACAAAACAGACCCTGTATTGTTTGGTTTAACTGATGACAACTACGAATCGTTGGCAAAAAACTTTGCACAGATCCGTGCATATATTATAAAACAGAATATGACATTGGATCAGTACCGTAAGTATTACGAAGCAGATAAAGTTAAAAAACAAGAAGAACCTGCTAAAAAGTAAAAAAAATTTCTCAGACCTCCATATAAATACTATTGAGAGAAGAGGGGAGTCTCAATATTATGAAATGGTTTTTAGTCGCTTTTATGATGAGCGTTTATCCGGATGGAGGTCGTGATACCTATCTGTTTTCCGAGCCAGCATTTTCCAGCCTCGAAGAATGTCAAATTTTCACACAAACAAATGCACCTACAATACGCATGGAATTAGGGGCAGAATATGGACCAATCCCTATAGACAGTATATGGTGTGTGAGAGAAGATAAACTTAAAATACTGTTCCAACCTCCTGGAATTGACGCTTAATTACTGCCAATTTACCATAAATACTCATATTAATGAGAGGGTAAAATAATGGCTGATGATTTAAAAACAACACCATTGAGCAAAACTGAGCCACCAAAGGCTCCAGATGTTGCTCCTGTACAAGCAGAGTCAATGAAGGACTTTAGTCAAAATCCATATAAAAAATGGATCTATTTGGCACAAGCGGTTGATTCATGGAGACTTTGGCCTAGAGCATTCCTAACCGTATATGTTATTTTGGTATACAAAGTAGTAACTTGGTTTATGAGTTTACCAACTCCAAACTTAGAACAGTCCGGTTTAGTGTCAGTTGTTGTAGGTGCTGGAGCGGCTTGGTTCGGTTTGTATCTCGGTAGTTCTCCAAGAAAATAAATTATTTTAGTACTTGACTTTTGTAAAAAAGGCACTATAATACACTTATGGCCGATTACTATGAAATACTCGGGGTTCCTCGTACCGCCTCAGAAAAAGACATTAAAACCGCATTTCGTAAACTAGCGGCGAAGCATCATCCTGACAAAGGTGGTGATCACAAAAAATTTACTGAACTTAACGAAGCATATCAAACACTAACAGACCCAAAAAAGAAACAGATGTACGATCAGTTTGGAACCGCTGATCCACAACAAGCAGGGTTTAATCAACAAGGTTTTGAATTCCATGGTAGTGGTTTTGAAGATATATTCGATCAAATGTTTGGAGGAGGTGGTAATCCATTTTTTGGCGGAAGTGGATTTGGAAGGCGTAGACAAGCAGTGAATAAAACCATTAATCTAAACATTCAAATAACAGATGAAGAATCATTTAATGGAAAACAACTAAACATTGAGTTTAAATTACCTTCCGGAAGAAAAAGACAGTTGGATACAAATATTCCGGCGGGTATTAGTCATGGACAAACTATTAGATTAACCGGTTTGGGTGACGACTCCATTCCGAACTATCCGGCAGGAGATTTACACTTGACAATTAGCATAAGAGATAGTAAACTATTTAATAGAGACGGTGCTGATTTAACAGTTGATAAATCAGTATCTATATTTGATCTAATGTTAGGAACCGAAGTTATTATAACTCATTATAATGATAGAAAACTTTCATTAAAAGTACCGCCAGGAACACAGCCAGGTACGGTATTCAGCATGAAAGGGTTAGGTATGCCTTTAGTAGGTCAAGCAGGAGCAGGCACATTATACGTTAAAGTAAAAGGTACTGTACCTAAAAATTTAACAAGAGAACAAATAAATTTAGTAGAGAAATTGAAAGGACTAAGTAATTAATATGTTAGACATACTTTTATACCCACACGAATTCTTAAACAAACAGGTTCAACCTTTTGATTTTAATAAGCCTATAAAAGATCCTAAAGAACTTAAAAAAGAAATGCTTGAATCTATGTATTCGCAGGACGGAGTTGGACTAAGTGCTAATCAAGTTGGTGTTGATGCACAGGTGTTTGTTATGGGTTCTAGAAACTACCCTGAAGCAAGTCAAATTTTTATTAATCCGCAGGTGGTTGAAGCCAGCAAAGAAACAACACTGGATTGGGAAGGTTGTCTAAGTTTTCCAGGAATATTTGTAAAGATTAATAGACCATCTTGGATTGTAGCACAATTTCAAGATGAGAACGGTGAAACAAAAACAGGTCGTATAGAAGGTTATGATGCAAGATGTTACTTGCACGAACTTGATCATTTGGTTGGTATTACATACAAAGATAGAACCAGCAAACTTAAATGGGATATGGCTGTAAAACGATCAACAAAATTTTTCAAACAAAGAGGATTAATTAATGCTTGAACCAAATGAACAACTAGAAGGTATTTTTGAACAATCTATTAAACTTGCAATGGATGGTCAACATGAATACGTGACCATTGAACACTTCACATACGCACTAGTTTTAGATGAGACTTTTAAAAACGTTCTTATTGAATATGGTGCTGATGTTGAAAAGATTTCAAAAGACCTTACAGCATACATTGGTAAAAATTTAGAATCCATACAAAACATTGGACACAAAGGTCGTCCTAAAAAAACACAAGCACTAGAGCGTGTATTGAATAGAGCATTCACACAAACACTATTCAGTGGTCGTACTACTATTGAACCAAGCGATGTGTTCTTAAGTATTTTAAAAGAAAAGAAATCTTACAGTGCATTTTGTTTACGTAAGAACGGAATTGAACTAGAGAAGTTCTCAGACTTTATTGAAACAGAACAAGTAATCGGTGAAGCGGCATCACAGCAATACAATAAAGGTCAATTAGAAAAAATTATTTCTGGATTTTGCAGTAATTTAACATTAAGAGCAAAACAGGGTAAAATCGATCCTGTTATCGGACGTGGAAAAGAAATTGAAGAAACTGTGCTTATTCTTGCACGTAGACAAAAAGCCAACGTAATGTTGGTTGGTGATCCTGGCGTAGGTAAAACTGCTATCGCTGAAGGACTTGCGGTTGAAATCGTAAATGGTAATGTACCTGACTTTATCAAGGGTAGCACAGTTTATTCATTAGATATTAGTGCAATGGTAGCAGGATCAAAATACAGAGGTGACTTTGAAGAACGATTAAAAATGGTTATTCATGCACTAGAGAAAAAAGAAAAAGCCATCCTGTTTATCGATGAAGCACATATGATGAGTGGTGCAGGTGCAGGTGGTCGTGGAGAATCAAATGATATGGCTAATATGCTAAAGCCTGCTCTATCTAAAGGAACAATTAAAGTTGTTGCTTCAACTACCTGGGAAGAATATAGAAAACACTTTGAAAAGGATCGTGCATTAATGAGACGTTTTCAACGTGTAACTGTTGACGAACCTACAGAAGAAACAACAATTGATATTTTAAAAGGCATTAGAAAGTATTACGAAGCATATCACAAAGTAAAAGTTACTGATAAAGCAATTGACGATGCTGTAAGATATTCAGTTAAGTATATGAGTGATAAGAAATTACCAGACAAAGCAATTGACGTTATTGATCGTGCTGGTGCTAGATTTAAACTAAAAAATATTGTAGACGGTGTTATTGGTCATGACGAAATTGTTTTTGAAATTGCTAAAATGACCAACTTACCATTAGAACAGGTTGCGGCAAGAGAAACAAGTAATCTTAAAGATCTTAACGGCAATATAAAAAAACGTGTATTCGGGCAGAACGAAGCAATCGAAAGTTTGCTTGATAAAATCTTTATTGCACAAGCGGGTTTAAAATCACTTAATAAGCCTGTTGGATCATTCTTGTTTGTAGGACCTACTGGTTGTGGTAAAACAGAAACAGCAAAAGTATTAGCAGATGAAATGGGTATTGAACTTGTACGTTTTGATATGAGTGAATTCCAAGAGAAACATTCTGTTGCTAAATTTATTGGTTCACCTCCAGGGTATGTAGGCTTCGAGGAAGATGCTGGACAACTAATTACCAAGTTGCAAGAACATCCTAACTGTATCTTGTTATTGGACGAAATTGAAAAAGCACACCAAGATGTATCAAATATTCTTTTACAGTTAATGGATAACGGATTTGTTACGGGATCCAACGGTAAGAAAGCGGATGCTCGTAATGCTATTATCATTATGACTTCTAACCTAGGTGCTAGAGAAATGGAAGCAAACTCCATTGGTTTTGGCGAAATGGAAAGATCAGGAGAAGACGACGAAGCAGTTAACAGTTTCTTTGCTCCTGAATTTAGAAACAGACTTGATGGTACAATTAAGTTTGATAAACTTGAAAAAGAAACTATGGGTATGATTGTTGACAAGTTTATTAAAGAACTTAACGATATGATCAAGGACAAAGGTATCTTTATAGAACTTGATGATGGTACTAAATCGTATCTAATCAAAAAAGGATTTAATAGAAAAATGGGTGCAAGACCGCTTATGCGTGTTATTGATAACGAAATTAAAAAGCCAATGTCTAAAGAAGTATTATTTGGTAAATTAATGAACGGTGGTCATGTGCTTGTTAAGGTTGAAAACGAAGAAATTACTTTAGAAGTAAAGGAATTTATGCCAACCGTATCCGATGAGGAAGATGACCTTGTACGCACAACACACGAATAAACTCTTTTGGAGTCGATATCTTTATAAGTTTACTGTTAGATTACCACAAATCTCATTTCTAAGATACGGTAAAAATAAAGTATTCGAATCACTGTTTAAATGTGAAACATACGAACAGTGGCAAAGTGTTCAACTAAAAGATGTTTATAGATACCGTTATATGCTTAATCCTGATGCGGCAGGAAAAGAACGTTTAGAACTTTGGAACAAACGATTTCAACTGTTCAAGTTTGTTAATTTTATTAATAAACACAAGATAAACGGTGTAGATTTACGAGTTAGATACGAATCAGATACTGCTAGTGTATGCACAAATAATAAAGATTTGTTTGACGAGGGCGTAGCATTGCTAACAGGCGATGTTATTGAATTGGTTTGGCCGAAGTCAGATAAGCACTCAGAGTTTCTCGTGAACAATCCCCATTACGAGATTGTTGAAAAATATCCATATAACAAGTTTATGTACAAAGTAGAGTTAAAAGGATATCAACGCATTGATCGAGCAATTATACACAACATCGATCAATGGTTTAAAAATTATTCGTCTTTACAAATTACCAAAGATGCATTGGAACAATTAAAAGAGGGTTTTATGGCAAATGGTAAATTTATATACTCGACAAATGAAAAAGATATGTTATTATTACAGATGTTACTCGGCAATTTAATTAAAAGAATAGTAACATATAAATTAGAAAGTGAAATAGAAAATGCAAACTAAAACAAGAATAATGAACGAGTTTATCAAACGTAAAATTGTACACGAAGGAACACCCTGTCATGCTACTGTTACAGCAAACGGTATAGGTGGTCAACCGGTTACGGTTTTGAAGTCTTTGGTGCTGGGTAACCTAAGCAATACCAAAGCAAAGGGTTGGGAGTTGGACGATGCTGGCAGAGACCACATTTATAACGTGAATTATGAGGATATTTCTGCTGTTGAGGGCATGGATATCTTTAGAATGGCCCAGGCATATAAGATTAAAATCAAATAAATAAAAGTACTATGCCAAGTACAAGTACGAATTTTGAATTCACAATTAACAATCAAACCACCGTTCAGGTAGACCACCCCGCGGATAGTTCTGCTGTTTCATACACCAGTGCTAAGGTAAAGGGCGACGGATACTATAAGGGCGGTGATGGATATCATACGCTATCCTTTAAAATAACTGATTTTTCAGGAAAAATTAAATTACAAGCAACACTTGAAGCAGAACCAACAGATAGCGATTGGTTTGATGTTGAACTTATAAACCCAAATAGCGTATCAGGATACAGCGTCGATACAACGGGTGCTGTTGAATCGGGTGTTGAACTTAACGAATTAGATTATACCAGTGTAGGAACTACTGCAACAAAAATTTATAATGCTGTTGGTAACTTTGTATGGGTAAGGGTTAATGTTAACTCATACACACAAGGCACTGTGAATTATATTAGGATGAACTACTAATGGCTATAAAACAAATCAACCTAGGATCAAGTGCAGGTGCAGGTGATGGAGAACCACTATACAGTGCTCTCCAAAAAACAAACGAAAATTTTACAGATCACGAAACAAGATTAAACACTATTGAAAATGGTGTTGTAAGATCGGACGGAACCGTAACCGGCAACATTGTACCCGACACTGATGTTACATATGATTTAGGAAGTTCATCAAAAAAGTTTAAAGATTTATACCTAAGCGGTAACACAATTACGCTAGGTAACCAAACAATTAGTTCTAGTGCTAGTGGTATTAACACATCAGGTAATTTTACTACAACAGGAACAATTCAAGCAACAACCATCACATCAACAGCACCTTCAAACTTGTCAGGATCGTTTACAGGTGATCTAAAAGGTAGTGTTTATTCAGATGGCTCAGCAACAATGATCGATGGCGTTGCTGGATTAATATTAGGTGATGTAAGAAATGGTTTAACAACAACAGGTGTTTTAGAAACTAACCAAATTAGTAATGGACTTTTAGCACCAATGCTTATAACTGCTAATGACAGTGGACTAGTTATAACAAATACAAATTTAAGCAACCCTGGTGCTATACCGGGTAGTAATTTAGAAATACGTTCTGAAAATAATGCTGTAGAGATTACAGGTAATTCATATGTTAGCATCATATCTGGATTAGCAGGTGGTCCATATGCTGACATGGACATTTACGGTGATGTTCTTACACTAAATGGTGGACAGGTTTACTACAATCATACAAATCAAGCCTTTAGTGGTACTGTTGATTTTACAGGTGCTACCGTTACTGGATTAAACATTCAATCATATGATCAAACATTAAACACCACAGACGATGTTACATTTAACACAGTATCATTAGGCAATGGTGC